>JACCDT010214297.1_pt1 | contig 74997 bp, 79 predicted proteins | sample 7446291 | NCBI WGS metagenome assembly JACCDT01 (sample SAMN15323446, study PRJNA562643) | freshwater metagenome | isolation source: river surface water | place: USA:Blue River Watershed | collected 2017-08-17 | reverse complement strand
GGCAACATCTGCCGTTCTCCGACGGCCGAAGAAGTTCTGCGCGTGAAGGCCCGGGCGGTCGGGCTGGAGATGCATTTCGATTCGGCCGGCACGGAGGGCTATCACGTCGGCGACCCGCCTGATCCGCGCACCGTGCGGCACGCAGGTCTCCGCGGCTACGACCTTTCACGACTCCGGGCCCGCCGCGTGACCGACGAGGACTTCACGGAGTTCGACCTCATCCTCGCCGCCGATCACGTCAATCTCCGCGCGCTCCGGACCCGCGGGCCTTCCGAACATCTCCACAAACTCGCGCTGCTGCTCGGCGAGGACGAACTGCCCGACCCTTATTACGGAGAGGCGACCGACTTCGACCTCGTGCTCGATCTCGTCGAAAAAAGGGCGGATTCGCTCGTCCGTCAGTGGCTTGAGGCCAATTGAATGGTTGCCGCTGGGCGGAGCCGGACGTTTCCTCCAGCAAGGATGTATCAGGTCAATTTCAGCGACCAGGCGATGCGCGTGCTTTCGAAGCTGCCCACGCTCGAGCAGCTCGAGGTCGTGGAAGCCTTCTCGGCGCTGACGCCTGAGGCCCTGCTCGAAGGGAGGTCCGACCTCGGCAGCGTGCGCAGAGAAGGGCACACCTATCACCGCCTCAGGGTGGGAGAATACCGCATCTACTTCGAGGCCAAGGAAGGCTCCCTCATGGCCCATTACGTCCTCCATTGCCACACCTTCGCCGACTTCGCCTTCCGCTCCCATCTGCCCTTCGGGGACGATGAGTCGCGCATCGAGCAGGAAGGCGGATTCTGGAAATACCTCGACGATCCCAAGCGCTGAACGTGTCCCACCCTCCCGACAAGAACCGTTACGCTTCGCCTGAGCAGGCCGCGCGCATCTATCTGCTGCCCAATCTCTTCACAGCCGGCAACATGCTCTGCGGCTTCCTCTCGATCAAGAACCTGATCGAGGCGAGGTTCGCCAGCGGCGCCGACAACGCACTGCAGGCCGACCATTACCTCTGGGCCGTCTGGTTCATCCTGCTGGCCTGCGTCTGCGACCTTTTCGACGGCCGCGTGGCCCGGGCCACGGGACGAGAATCCCTCTTCGGGGCCGAGTTCGACTCCATCGCCGACACGGTGTCCTTCGGCGTGGCGCCCGCGCTCATGGCGTGCTTCCTCATCATCCGGCCCGGCGCCGGGGACAACGTGCAGCTGGCGACGTGGCTGCTGGCCTTCGTCTACCTCCTGTGCGTGGGGGTCAGGCTCGCGCGGTTCAACGTGCTGACGAATCCGCTCGTGCCCGGCAACGAGAAGCGGGCGGCCGGCGGCGACTTCGTCGGACTGCCTTCCCCGGCCGCGGCCGGCATGATGGCCTCCCTGGTCCTGGTGCTCAGCACGATCATCCGCCGGGCGGGCACCGGCAATCCCTTCGAACAGAAGGCCGAAGCGTGGACCTGGAGCCTGCTTCCTCTGATGCTGGTCATCTCCTACCTGATGATCAGCAACGTGCGGTTCCCGAGTTTCAAGAAGCTCGACTGGACCACCCGTGCCCGCACCCGGGTCTTCATCCTCATCGTCCTGGTCGCCGCCGCCGTCATCCGTTTCCCTGAATACAGCTTCCCCCTCCTGTTCCTGGGTTACGTCGTCTGGAGCGTCATCCGTCACTTCTTCCTCCTGAAGAAAAGCGAGATCGATCCGGCGCCTGACGATGAGGATGAAGAAGTGGAAACGTTGTGAACGGACTGTGGGTGATTCGTGCCCGGCCGCGGATGGGAATAAGTACGGGGTTGTTTACAGGCCTTTCACGATACGGGCCCGGCCCGACCGCGGATGGGAATCAACGGGTTGCGGAGTTGTCCACGGACTTCCGCTCCCTGATGCTGCTTCTGGTATCTTCTGAAGAGGATATCTTAAGAGACAGAAGGCCAGGAAACGGGCAATGAGGGGTTGCCACCCGGCTTCATCTGCCCACAAGTCTGTCCTCATCATGAAGTTCAAGGTCAACCGCAACCACTTCTTCAACGGCCTGGCCAGCGTGACCAACGTGGTCGGCAGCCGCGCGACGATGCCGATCCTCCAGAACGTCCTCATCGAGGCCGAGGGCGACATCGTGACGCTGACGACGACCAACCTCGACCTGGCGATCTGCTGCCGCATCAAGGCATCCGTCTCGACCCCCGGCCGCATCACGCTCCCGGTGAAGAAGCTGGTCCCCATCATCCGCGCCCTTTCCAGCGCCGAGACGGTGGTCGAGCTCACCGGAAAGGAACGCGTGAAGATCACTTCGGGAAGTTCGGTCTTCCAGGTCGCCGGTCTTCCCGCCGACCAGTTCCCGCCCATCTCCAACTTCAGCGGCCAGGCCGCTATCACGCTGAACCAGGACGATCTCGGAGACATGCTGCGCAAGGTCAGCTACGCCCAGTCTTCCGACGAGAACCGCTACATCCTCAACGGCGTCTTCTTCGAATTCAGCGAAGGCAAGCTGACCGTGGTCGCGACCGACGGCCGCCGTCTCGCGAAATGCGAACGCGCCCTGGCCGGCGCCGACAAGCCCCTCGCCCTGATCCTTCCCGCCCGCACCATCGTCGAACTCGTCAGGCTGCTCAAGTCGGGCGGCACGGCCCAGGTCTCCCACAATGAACGTCAGGTGGGCTTCACCATCGAAGTGCCCAAGAACGACGAAGGTCTCGTGGACCGCATCCAGCTCGTGTCCAAGGTCGTCGAAGGCAACTATCCCAACTACCGCCAGGTCATCCCCAAGGAGGCCGGTTCGAAGGTGCGCCTTGAGCGCGAGAAGATCCTGGAAAGCGTGAACCGCGCCGCCCTGATGACTGACGACCGCAACAACACGGTCCGTCTTTCCGTCTCCAAGAAGTCCCAGAATCTCGAAGTGTCCGCCAAGTCGGAGAGCGGCGAGGCGCATGAGCCGATCGCCGTCAAGTACGAGGGGCCGGACGTGAACATCGCGTTCAATCCCACCTACGTGATCGAGCCGCTGAAGGCGCTGACCGAGGACGAGATCGACTTTGAGTTCAAGGACGACATGTCCCCGGGCGTGATCCGCGGCCTCAAGGGCGACTTCCTCTGCGTCGTGATGCCGCAGCGGATCTCCTGAAGGGCCTCAGAGTCCGGGATCCGAACAGTCCTGCAGCGAGGCGATGCGCGCCAGGATGCGCCGTGACGCCTCCATGAAGCGGTCGGGGTGCTCCCGTCCGGGATCGTAGTCCGAGGCCGGCATCGGCCGGCCGAACTGCACGCGGATGCGCGCGGCGCCGGCCGGCACCACTGCGCCTCGCGGAAGCACGTCGCGCGCCCCCCTGACGTGGACGGGCACGACGGGGGCGCCCGACTTGCAGGCGAGCAGGCCGGCGCCCGCCTTCGCCTCGCCGATGCGTCCGTCCGCGCTGCGCGTGCCTTCCGGAAAGATGAGCAGCCCGTGGCCGGCGCCCAGGGCCGCCAGCGCCGCGCGGATCGCCCCGATGTCGGCGTTCTCGCGGTCGATCGGGATGGCGTTGCAGGCGCGGATCAGCGCGCCGAAGACCGGATTGTAGAAGAGCGTCCGCCGGGCCACGAAGGCGATTTCCCGCGGGAGGCAGGAGCCGATCAGGGGCGGATCGAGCATGCTCTGGTGGTTGGAGGCCAGGAGGCAGGCTCCGTCCGGCACGTTCTCCCAGCCTTCCACTTCCAGGGCCGCGAAGACCTCCATGGCCGAGCGGCAGCCGTGGTAGACCAGGCGGTAGGCCAGGTTCTGCGAAGCGAGGATCATCGTCCCGCCGCGGCCGCGACGAGCGCGGCCACCCGGTCGACCACCGCGTCCAATCCGAGCTCCGTGTTGTCGATGCGCACCGCGCCCGGCGGGCACACCATCGGAGAGACCGCGCGCGTGGAGTCCATCCGGTCGCGGTTGCCGATCGGGTCCAGCATCCCTTCCGCGGCGCGGCGCCGCTCCCTGGCCGCGGCGTCCGCTTCCAGGAACACGCGCACCTCGGCGTCGGGCATGACCACCGAACCGATGTCCCGGCCCTCCATCACCAGTCCTGCGAAGCCGCCGGCGCGCGCGGCCTCGGCCTGCGCCCGCTGGTGTCCGAGCAGGAAGGCGCGCACCGCGGGCTGGGCGGCCACGGAAGAGACGGCGGCGTTGACCTCCGGCGTCCTCAGTTCGGAGTCGGAAGGCGTCACGCCGTCGATGGCCAGCCGGGCCGCGAGGCCCGTGACGGACGACGAGGCGCGCAGCCCCGAGAGCGTGCGTGCGATGCCGGCGGCGTCGTCGGCCCGGGCGCCGCGTCCCAGCAGGGCGAGCGTGATGGTGCGGTAGTGGGCCCCGGTGTCGACGTGCAGCAGACCGAGGCGCGCGGCCAGGGCGCGGCTCGTGCTCGACTTGCCGGAGGCCGCGCCGCCGTCCACCGCCACCCGCACGAACTTGCCCCGCAGGGCGTCGAGCGCGGAGAAGAAGCCGGGGAATGTCTTCCCCGTGCAGGCCGGGTCCTCGATCTCGATCCAGGGACGCCCGTCGCCGAAGAGGTCGTGGCATCCCAGCATGCCGAAGCTCATCGCCATGCGGTGGTCCTCGTAGGTCCGGATCCGCACGGGACCGTCGGCGGCCGCCCGGCGCATCGCTTCGCGGTCAGGATGGACCGTGAGTTCGGACAGGCATGCGTCGTCCCTGAGCGCGGAGGAGGTCGGCGCGACCCTCACTCCGATGCGCTCGAGTTCCGTGGCCATCGCCAGGACGCGGTCCGTCTCCTGCTTGCGCGTGTGTCCGATGCCTCGGATGCGGACCGGACCGTCCGCGAGCGCGGCCACCGTCGCTAACGTCAGGAAGGTGTCGGAGAAGGCGTTGAAGTCGAAGTCTCCGGCCGCGACTTTCGGCCAGCTTTCCACGACCACGCCGGGCCCGTCGGTCCGGATGCGCGCGCCGCAACGTTCGGCCACCCGGGCGAAGGCCGTGTCCCCCTGCAGCCCCCCTTCGGCGTAGCCGCCGATGCGCACGCAGGAGCCCGGCGGCGTCACGGCCGGCAGGCCGATGAAGTAGCTGGCGGCCGTCGCATCCGGCTCCACCGCGTATTCCTTGGCCGCCTCGTAAGGACCCGGTGCCGGGCATGACCAGGCGCCGTCCGCCGCGCGGGTCAACGGCCGGCCGAACTGCGCGCACATCCGCACGGTCATCTCCACGAAGGGTTCGGACACCGTCTCACCGCGCATGCGCACCGAGGAGCCGGGCGACAGGGGCAGCGTCATCAGCAGGGCGGAGAGGAGCTGGGAGGAGGCGGAGGCGTCGACCTCGAGGGCCCCGAGCCTGCCGACGGTCTCAAGCGTGAAGGGGAAGCCGGTCGCCGGGCCGCCGTCGGGAGCGGTCGCCCGGCAGCCCGCGCGGTGCAGCGCCTCAAGCAGGCCGGCCATGGGACGCGCGCGCATGGCCTCGTCGCCGTCCAGTTCGTAACGTCCGCCGGGCGAGAGCGCCAGGAAGGCCGTCAGGAAGCGGGCGGCGGTGCCGGCGTTGCCGACGTGGATCCGCGCCGTGCGCGCGGGGATCTTTCCGCCGAGACCGCGCACGCGGATCGTCCGGGCCTTCTCGTCATCGGACACCTCGAATCCGAGCGACCGCAGGGCCGCGATCAGGATGCGCGTGTCGCGGCTGAACAGCGCGCCGGTGAGCAGCGTCTCGCCGGCCGCGAGCGCGGCGATCGCCAGCGCGCGGTTCGTCACGCTCTTCGAGCCCGGCACGCGGGCCACGCCCCTCGCGGGCAGGAGGAACGGCCGGATGACCAGAGGGTCGCTCATGCGGGGCGGTCGAGCGACTGGCGGATGCGGCGGGCCTCGGAAAGGATCAGGCGCACCGCGTCGGCGTCGCGCCGCTCCAGGGCCGTGCGCAGGGCGGCCGAACGGGACTCGAGGGCCGCGAGGCCGGCGGCCACGCGATCGGCGTTGTCGAGCAGGATGCCCACCCAGAGGTGCTCCTCTCCTGCGGCGATGCGCGTCGCGTCACGCAGGCCGGAGCCCGCGGCTTCGGCCCGGAACCCCGGGGTGTCGGCCACCGCGAGCATCAGCGCCGCGGCGGCGGCGTGCGGCAGGTGGCTCACGGCCGCGACCACCGCGTCATGGGATTCCGGATCCGTCTCCACGGTCACGCAGCCGAGGCTGCGCCAGAAGGCGTGCACGCGTTCCACCGCTCCGCGGCCTTCGTTCCCGGCGGGCGTGACGTAGCAGGTGCGGCGTTCGAACAGGGACGCGTCCGCGTGCCTGGCGCCCGCCTTCTCGGAGCCGGCCATCGGATGCGCGCCGACGAACTTCACCGTGTCGGGCAGGGCGGCTCCGGCCGCAGCCACCACCGCTGCTTTCACGCTTCCTGCGTCCGTCACGAGGCACCCCGGACGCAGATGGGGCGCGAGGGCGCGGAAGGTCGCGGCGGCAGCGTCCACCGGCGTCGCCACCACCACGAGGTCGGCGTCCCGCACGCACTCCGCCTCCGTCGCGCAGACTTCGCCCGCGCCGTATCCGCGCAGCGTCTCGCGTGCGGACTCGGAGCGGGACCAGGAGCGGAACTCGGCGGCCAGCCGGCGACGGTGCGCGGCCAGCAGCACCGAACCGCCGATGAGTCCGGCGCCGACCACGGCGATTCTCTGGAAATGGGCCATCTGCGGGATTGAACGCCCTTCATTGATGGACAACATTGAACGGCTGATAAAGCAAACAAACCGCGGCCCACGACGACATGACCCCAGGCCAAGATCCCGTCCCGCCGTCCGCGCCGTCCCGCCCTGAGCGGCGCAGCCGCGGCGAAGGCTGGTGGTCCCTCCACGGGGAACGGCTCCGCACGGGCTTCATCCTCCTGACGCTGCTCGCCCTGGCCTTCACGGTCGCCTGGCTGATGACCGCGGAAAGAAGGGCCACCCGACGCGGCGCGGACGAGCTCCCGCCCGAGGCCGTCGCCGGCCTGCTGGAGAAGTCCAGACGGCTGGAGCGGGAGTTCGAGGAGGCCCGCGTGCGGCGCGCGGTGCCGACGGAGGAGGACGTCGCCCTGCTCGCCGGAGCCCTCGAGGCCCAGGAGGAGTACGTCAGCGCGCGACGGGCGGTGGGCGCCGACACCTTCCGGACCGAACAGCTGCGCCGCAAGCTGCACCTGCTGCACGCCGACCGGCTCCGCGGGCTGGCCGACCGGGCGGAGGACAGCGCGCGTCAGGTGATGCGTTCCGACCCGGCCGCCGCGCTCAAGGCCGTCGCCGCCGCGCTCGCCGCGGAGGAGGAGATTTCGGAACGTTGGCATTTCTCCGGACTGGCGGATCCCGGCCGCATCGCGCGACTCCGCACGCGACTCCGCACGCTTGAGGCCGAGCCGCTGGCGAAGCGGGGACGCGAGCTCGAGGCTGATGGCAGGGCGCTGCTCGCCGCCAAGGGCTCGCATGAGGCGGCCGCGGAGAAGTTTTCCGCCGCCCTCGCGCAGGAGCAGGAGCTGGAGGAGCGCTACCGTGACGTGCGCACGCCCGAATACGGCCGCGTGGCCGCGCTCAGGGTCCTGCGGGAGACCGCGCTAGGCCGCCCTCTGGCCGTGGCCGCGGAGGAGGCCGCCGAGGAGGCCCGCCGGGCCGAGCGTCTCGGCGACTGGCCCGCGGCCGCCCGCGCCTGGGAGCTCTCCGGGCAGCGCCTTGAAACCCTCCGTTCCGAAAGGCCGCAGAGCGCTGACGCCGACGCGGCGCGGCGCGCCGAAGCCGCCCGCCGCGCGTCCGCCGCCCGCAACCATGAACGCATACGCTCGGTGCGGGACGGCCTCGCCTCCGTCCGGGCCCTGCTCCGGGATTCCAAGGCCGCGCCCGCCCTGCTCGCCGCCGAACCTCTCGCTTCGGAGATGGCTCGTCTCGCCGAGGCCGGCACCGGCCTTTTCGCGGCGGACGATCCCGAGAGACAGGAGGTCGACTTCCTCCTCGCCCGCCGCGTGCAGCTGGACCCCGTGCAACGTCTCGTCGCGGGCTCCTTGCGTCGCCTTCCCGGACCCGGAGTCCGGAGCATGCTCGTCACCGAGGTCCCGCAGGAGCTTCACCTCGCGGTCACCGGAGAGAATCCCAGCGCCCGGCGGACCGCGGGGGCGCCCGTCGATTCCGTCACCTACGACGAGGCCGAATCCGCCTGCCGCCGCCTCGGCTGGCTGCTGGGCCGTCGGGTGCGTCTCGCCGGGGCCGACGATTATGAGGCCGCCGCCGGCGATCCGGCCTTCCGCGGAACCAAGGACGGACTGGACGAATGGGCGACGCCTTCCGGCCCCGTCCTCGCGGACCGCTTTCCCGTGCTGGGCGGCGTCGCGCCGCGCGACGCCCACCGGCGTGAGCGCGCCCGCACCCTCGGATACCGCATCGTGGTTGAACAATAATACGGCCGGGTCAGAGTGTGAGCACCCCGATGTCCCCGCGACCCGTCTCACGGCTCCAGCGTGCGGCCTTCTTCACCGCACTTTACGGCGCGCTCGCCTTCCTGTCGCTGTGGTTCGCCTATGAGTTCCGTTTCGCCGGCGCCGCCGAGCTCCACGGAGGCGACCGTCGCGTCGAGGAGGCCTTCCTGCAAGGACAGCGTCCTTACGCGCTGCTCTGGATGGGCCTGCTGAAGGTCGCCCTGCTCGGCTTCGCCGGACAGTTCAGCGGCGTCTTCTACTACTTCCGCCTCCACGACGCCTTGCGCATGTGCGGGGCGCTCTTCGCCGCCGCCGCGCTCGCCCTGGCGCTGCCCGCGGTCGCCGGCTCCGTCACGCCCGAGTCCGTCTGGTCGCTCCCCCGCGGCGTGGTGCTGATCGACTTCAACCTCTCCCTGGTCCTCTTCGTGGGCTTCCGCGTGGCCATCCGTTCCCTGCGGGAGCGTTTCTGGAGCAAGGAGTCGGCCCGGGTCGGCGCCGTCGAGCGCATCGCCGTCATCGGAGCCGGCCGCGCCGGCGAACAACTCGTCGCCGATCTCCTGGCCCGTCGCGGGCACGGGCTGGAGCCGGTCTGCTTCCTGGACGACGACGTCACGAAGCACGGCCTGCTCATCCATGGCGTGCGCGTGCTGGGCGGCTCCGAACTCGTCCCCGTCCTCGCCGAGCGGCACGGCGTCACCGAGGTCATCCTCGCCCTGCCCAGCACGAGCGCCCGCCGCGTGCGTGAGGTCAGCGCCGCCGCGGCCGCCGCCGGTCTGCGCGTCCTCGTCGTGCCCTCGCTGGCCGAACTGGCCGGCGGCCGCGTGCGCGCCACCGACCTGCGGCCGGTCTCCGTCGAGGACCTCCTCGGCCGCGAGCCCGCCCGTCTCGATGACGCCGCCATCGCCGCCATGGTCTCCGGCCGCACCGTGCTCGTGACCGGCGCCGGCGGCAGCATCGGCATGGAGATCGCGCGCCAGGCCGCCGCCCGCGGCCCCGCGCGGCTCGTGCTCGTCGACCGCTGCGAGGCGCTTCTCTTCCAGGCCGAGCAGGAGCTGCTCGCCGGCCCGGGCGCCGCGGCCGTCACGGCCGAGGTGGCCGACGTCACCGACGAGCCGCGCATGCGCGCCCTGTTCGAGCGGCACCGCCCCGCGCTCGTCTTCCACGCCGCGGCCCACAAGCACGTGCCGATGATGGAGTCGCAGCCCGGGGAGGCCCTCCGCAACAACGTCCTCGGCACCGCGGTGGTCGCCGGCCTCGCCTCCGAGCACGGCGCGGACCGGTTCGTCCTCATCTCCTCCGACAAGGCCATCCGCCCGACCAACGCGATGGGCGCGAGCAAGCGGCTGGCGGAGCGCGTCGTGCAGGCGGCGCAGGGACGGCCGGGCAACCGCACGCGCTTCGCCGCGGTGCGCTTCGGCAACGTCCTCGGCTCCTCGGGCTCCGTCATCCCGATCTTCCGCCGCCAGATCGCCGCCGGGGGGCCGGTGACCGTGACCCATCCGGAGGTGAGGCGTTTCTTCATGACCATCCCGGAGGCGGTCGGGCTCGTCCTCCAGAGCGCGGTGCTCTCCGAGGGCGGTGACATCCTCGTGCTCGAGATGGGAGAGCCGCTCCGCATCCTCGACGTCGCCCGCCAGCTCATCGAGCTCAGCGGTTTCCGGCCCGACGTCGACATCGAGATCCGCATCACCGGTCTGCGCCCCGGCGAGAAGCTCGTCGAGGAGCTGCGGCACGCCGGCGAGGAGCATCGTCCCACCGCCCACCCCCGGGTGACGCGCCTCGTCTCCGCCCCGACGCCGCACGCCGGCCTGGAAGACCTGCTGGGGAGGGTGCGCGCCCTGGTCGGAGCGGGTCCCGAAGCTTGCAAGCTGGGCGTGAGGGAGCTCGTGCCCGAATACGAGCCCAGGCTCGGCTGAGACGCTCTCGCTTCGGGCTTCACTCCGGACGCCCGAACCGCACGCTGGCGGACATGGCAAGCAAGAGGAGCGCAAAGCCCGCGGTCGGGATCATCATGGGGTCGCAGTCCGACTGGGAGACGATGGCGCACGCCGCCGACACGCTCAAGGCGCTCGGCGTGCCTTTCGAGGCCGAGGTCGTGAGCGCCCATCGCACGCCCTTGAAGCTCAAGGACTACGCCCTGGCCGCCCGCGGACGCGGCCTAAAGGTCATCATCGCCGGAGCCGGCGGCGCCGCCCATCTCCCCGGCATGGCCGCCGCCATGACCTCCCTGCCCGTCATGGGCGTGCCCGTCCAGTCAAAGGCCCTCGACGGCATCGACTCCCTGCTGTCCATCGTGCAGATGCCCGCGGGCATCCCCGTGCACACCTTCGCGATCGGCCGCGCCGGCGCGATCAACGCCGCGCTGGCCGCGGCGGCCGTGCTCGCCCTGTCCGAACCGGCGCTCGCGGCCCGGCTCGACCGCTATCGCGCGCGGCAGACCAAGGCCGTGCTCGACAACCCGGTTCCCGGCCGGAAGGGCCGCCGTCGCTGAGCATGGAGGCTCCGCTGCTGCCCGGAGGCGTCATCGGCATCCTCGGCGGAGGACAGCTGGGCCGCATGTCCGCCCTGGCCGCCCGCCGCATGGGCTACCGCGTGCGCACCTTCGACCCGTCGCCCGCCGCCTGCGCCGCCGCGGTCGCGGATGAGCACGTGGACGCCGACTGGAACGACCATGAGGCGCTCGCCCGGTTCGCCGCCGGCTGCGGCCGCGTCACGCTCGAGTTCGAGAACATCCCGCCCGCGACCGTCGCGTTCATCGCGAAGTCCGTGCCTTGCCATCCCTCCGCCTCCGTCCTCGCCATCTGCCAGAACCGTCGGCGCGAGAAGGAGTTCCTGCGCGACTCCGGCATCCCCTGCGCCGACTTCGCCGTCGTCGCCTCGCTCGCCGAGCTGCGGGACGCGGTCGTCAAGGTCGGCTTCCCGTGCGTGCTCAAGACCGCCGACTTCGGCTATGACGGCAAAGGGCAGGTCAAGCTGCCCGACGCTGGCGCGGACCTCGCGGCCGCCTGGGCGACGATCGGCGGCGGCCTCGGCGTGCTGGAGGCCTGGGTGCCCTTCCAGATGGAGATCTCCGTGCTCGTCGCCCGCACCGTCGACGGCCGCGCCGCCGTGTACGACCCGGCCGAGAACGTGCACCGCAACCACATCCTGCACCTCTCCCTGTCGCCTGCCCGCGTCCCGGAGGCGACCGCCGCGGAGGCGCGGGCCCTCGCCCTGCGCATCGCGGAGAAGATCGGCCTGGTCGGCCTGCTCGCCGTGGAGATGTTCGTGAAGGACGGCCGCATCGTGGTCAACGAGCTCGCCCCGCGTCCGCACAACAGCGGGCACCAGACCTTCGACGCGCATGAGACGTCGCAGTTCGAGCAGCACGTCCGCGCCGTGTGCGGCCTGCCGCTCGGCGGCACGCGGCCCCTCGCGCCCTCGGCGATGGTCAACCTGCTGGGCGACCTCTGGCGTGACGGGCGCGAGCCCGACTGGACGCGGGTCCTCGCGGATCCCTCCGCCAAGCTGCATCTTTACGACAAGGGCAGGGCCGCGCGCGGCCGCAAGATGGGACACGTCACCGTCACCGCGCCCACCGTCGAGGAGGCCGCGCGTCGGGCCGAGGCGATCCACGCCGCGCTCTGATCAGTCGAGCAGCTCCGGCCGCCGCGTGAAGAGCCGCAGCGGGATCTGCCCCAGGCCGAGGAAGAGCATGATCGCCTGCGCGACCGGCATGCGCGCCTTCGCGCCCTTCGCCGCCGCCAGGTAGTTCTTGGCCATCACTTCCGAGATCATCGCCGCCGCGAACAGCAGGGAGAGCAGGCAGGTCAGGACGAACGCCGTCCGCCACAGCCGTTCCGAGGCCGCTTTCTCAGCGGGCCAGAGCAGCACGGCGCCGTAGACGACGAACAGCCAGCCTTCCGCGGCGACGGCGCCCGGATGCGTGACCTCCGCCGGATTCCACCGCGGCATGACGCCGAGCAGCTCATTGGCGCCCAGCGCGACCGCGGAGACGCCGCAGAGGAGGGTGACGAGGCGCCAGAGGCGCGGGGCTTGCGGGTGGGCGGGCATCGGAGCGATCAGAGAGGTCGGAAGAGGGCCACGTCGCTCCACTCGCCCATCACCCGTCCGTCCGACCGGACGGCGGGGCCCCAGGCCGCCCGGCATTTGGCCTCGAAGTGCGCGCGCACCTGGGCCTGCTCCTTGGCGAGGATGCCGCTCAGCGCGAGGACCCCGCCCGGGGCGACGGAGGCGACGAGGTCGTCGGCGTAGATGCAGAGCACGTCGCTGATGATGTTGGCGAGCACCACGTCGGCCGTGCCCGTGAGCCGGAACCCTTCCTCGAGGCCCGCGTGATGGAACGCGGAGGCCGATTCCGGCAGCCCGTTCTCCTCCCGGTTGGCGACGCTGACCCGCACGGATTCCGGGTCGCGGTCAAAACCTGCGACGCGGCCGCAGCCCAGCCGCGCGGCGGAGAGCGCGAGGATGCCCGAGCCGCAGCCCGCGTCGGTCACCGAGACCTCGGCGGGATCCCTCCCTTCCAGATGGTCGAGCATGCGGATCGCGCACAGGCGCGTGGTCGGATGGTCGCCGGTGCCGAAGGCCAGGCCGGCGTCGAACCAGATCACGGCCGCGTCCGGCGGCGTCGGATGCGAGGCGCGCATCCAGGACGGCACCCAGTGCAGGCGGCCGTGCGACCAGGGACGCAGGTGCTCCTTGTAGGCCTCCTTCCAGTCCTTGTCCTCCAGCGTCGTCCGTTCAAAGGACTCCGGCAGCTTCTTGAAGGCCTTGCGGAGGTCCGACCACGCCGCCTCGGCCTCGGCCTCGGTCTCGAAGTAGCCCATGACGTAGTGGGGCTTGCCCGGCCCTTCGTTGAAGAGCATCCAGCTTGAACGTGTCAGTTCGCAGAAGTGGTCCTCCAGCGGCTGCACCAGGTCGGCGTGGATCTCGCGTCGCAGTTCGATCATCGGAAAGGCGGGCGTTCGGCCAGTTCCGCGATCACCTTGGGCAGCAGCGCGTGCTCCGCCGCATGGATCTTCGCCGCGAAGGATTCCTGGGTGTCATCGGGCTCGCGTCGCACTCGGGACTGGCCGAGGTGCGCGCCGCCGTCGACCTCGGCGTTGACCCAGTGGACCGTGCAGCCGCTTTCCGGCGCGCCGGCGCGCCATGCCTGCCCGATGCCGTCGAGACCGGGGAAGGCCGGGAGCAGGCTCGGGTGAAGGTTGATCATGCGGCCGGCGAAGGCCTCCAGCAGGGGCGCCTTCACCACCCGCATGAAGCCCGCCAGCACCACTAGGTCGACGCCCGCGTCGCGGAGGGCCGAGGCCCAGGCCGCCTCGCGTTCCGGAGAGAACTTCGTCCGGAAGGGTCCGGGGTCGAGGTACGTCGCCGGCACCCCGAAGCGGGGCCCGAGGGCCAGCATCGGAGCCGTCGGCACGTCACACCAGACGCCGGCCACCGTGGCCCGGCCCAGCCGCCCTTCGGCCTGGGCGCGCAGGACCGCCTCGGCGTTGGAGCCGCGGCCTGATCCGAGCAGGGCGACGCGCATGCGGGCAACTTGTGCCGCGCGGCTCCGCCTGCAAACGGAAACCGAGGAAGACGCGGAACAGATTTGAACCTCGTCGGCGGGGCGTGAAGATGCACCCGCCCCGCGTCCATGGACCGACGAGACTTCATCCGCGCCTCCGCCCTCTGCGCTTCCGCCGGCGCTCTCGGCGCCGCGCCCGCCGCGGGCGCCCCCGTCCGCCTGGGCGTCGACGTCCTCGCCGACTCCGGCTTCGCCATGCTGCAGGGCAGGCGGGTCGGCCTCGTCACGCACCGGGCCGGCGTCAACGGCGCCGGCCGCCGCACGGCCGACGTCCTGGCCCGCGCGCCCGGGGTGCGGCTGCTCAAGCTCTTCGGGCCCGAACACGGCATCGACGGCGTGGCCAAGGCCGACGTCAAGGTGAAGGACATGCGTGACGCGCGCACGGGCCTCCCGGTGTTCTCCCTCTACGGCGCCACCCGCAAGCCGACGCCCGCCATGCTCGAGGGCCTCGACGACGTCGTCATCGACTTCCAGGACGTCGGCGTCCGTTCCTACACCTACGTCAGCTGCATGCGCCTCGTCATCGAGGCCTGCTTCGCGATGCCGAAGCCCGTGCGCGTGATCGTCCTCGACCGGCCCAACCCGATCGGAGGCGAGAAGGTCGACGGGCCCTTCCTCGACCGGCCGTGGCGCAGCTACGTCGGCGCCTACGAGACGCCGTATGTCCACGGCCTCACCATCGGCGAGCTCGCGCGCTGGGCCGTGGCGACGCCCGAAGTGCTCGACGTGCCCGAGGACGTGAGACGCCGCGGACGCCTGGAGGTCGTCCCGATGGCCGGCTGGCGGCGGGCCATGCCCTGGATCTCGACCGGCCTGAACTGGACGCCCACCTCGCCGATGGTGCCCACGCCCCAGGCCGCGCTCGGCTACGCCATGGTCGGCCTCGGCTGCCAGATCGGCGGCTTCAAGCACACCTTCGGCGACCAGATGCATTTCCGGTTCATCAGCCATCAGGGCCGGCGCGCCGACGAGATCGTGAACGCCCTGGGCGCGACCGTGCCCGGTCTCGTCGTGCAGCCCCGCGTCATGGGCGACGGCACGCAGGGGGCCTACCTGGCCGTCGGCGACTGGCAGAAGTTCCGGCCCGTCAGGATCTCATCCTTCATGCTCCGGCAGACCTGCGCCTGGCTTTCGACCGGCTTCTTCGCCAAGCACACGCGCAACGACCGCGACCTCTTCATCAAGCACTTCGGCAGCGAGGCCTTCTACGAGGATCTGCGCGTCCGCGGCGCCGCGGTCGACCTCGCCCGGTGGTTCTCCCGGTGGGACGCCCAGGCGGAGTCTTTCCGGACCCGCACCGCGCCCTTCCGCATCTACGCCTGATTAGTAGGAGCGCCCCTCGCGGCGCTCCCAGTAGTTGATGTAGGCGCGGTTGAGCACGCCGAGGCCGCCCGGCGTCGGGTAGTCGCCCGTGAAGTACCAGTCGCCGCGGCTCGAGGGGCAGGCTTTGTGCAGCGCCTCCACCTTCTGGAAGACCAGGATCAGCTCGCCCTTCCAGCCCGACTTGGCCGGGAAGACCAGCTCCGCCGCCTTGGCCGCGATTTCCTCCTCCGCGAACGCGTCGTAGATCCGCCGCACGTGGTTGCGCATCTCTCCGGTCGGGCGCCCGGCCTGCGCCACGCAGTCCTCGTAGACTTCGCGCAGCAGGTCGTGCTTGCCGCGGTCCTTGCACAGCGCGACCGCGGCCTGGAAGGCCAGGAACTTGCCCATCTCGGACATGTCGATGCCGTAGCAGTCGGGGTAGCGGATCTGCGGCGCCGTCGAGGCGATGACGATGCGGCGCGGATTGGGTCGGGCGAGTATGCGCAGGATCGACTGCCGGAGCGTCGTCCCGCGCACGATGGAGTCGTCCACGCAGACCAGCGTGTCGCCCTCCTTCACCGCGCCGTAGGAGATGTCGTAGACGTGCGAGGCCATCTGCAGCCGGTTCTTCTCCTGCGAGATGAACGTGCGCAGCTTGACGTCCTTGTGGGCGACCTTCTCACCGCGCGGCCAGCCGCCGAGCACCACCCGGTCGATCAGCTTCTCGTCCAGCGTGCCGGCCTTGAGCGCGCGCCGCAGCGTCTCGCCCACGCTGGCCCGCCGCCGCCGGCGCAGCTCGTCCATCAGCCCGTACCAGGCCACCTCGGCCGTGTTGGGGATGTAGGAGTAGACCGCCCGGTCGTAATCCTCGCCCACGCGGGCCAGGATGTCGTCGGCCAGCGCCGCGCCCAGGGCCTTGCGCTCCGCGTAGATCTCCGGGTCGTTGCCGCGCGAGAAGTAGATGCGCTCGAACGAGCAGTGCCGCTTCTCCCGCGGGGCCTGCACCTGCTCGACCTTCGAGGAGCCGTCGGCCTTGATGATGAGCGCGTGGCCCGGAGGCAGCTCCTGCACCTCCTCCTGCGAGGAGCCCACGATGGTCATCAGCGCGACCCGTTCCGAGGCGACCGCGACGAGGTCGTCGGTCCGCACGAACCAGCAGGGGCGGATGCCCGAGGGGTCGCGCAGGACGAAGCTGTCGCCGTTGCCGATCAGGCCGGCGATGGCGTAGCCGCCGTCCCAGTGGCGCGCGGCGCGGCGCAGCACCGCGCCCACGTCGAGGTGCCGCGAGATCTTCTCCTGCACCGCCATGCCTTCGAGCCCCTCCTCGCGGAAGGCGCGGAAGAGGCGGTCGTGCTCCTCATCGAGCCAGAATCCGATCTCCTCGAGGATCGACTGCGTGTCCGTCGAGTAGATCACGTGCGCCCCGCGGTCGGTCAGCGACGCGTTGAGCTCGGAGGTGTTGGTGAGGTTGAAGTTGCCGGCGACCAGCAGGTTGCGGGTGGGCCAGATGGACTTGCGCGCGTAGGGGTGGCACGAGATGGAGTCGAAGCTGCCCGAGGTGCCGTAGCGCAGGTGGCCCAGCAGCACCTCGCCGCCGAAGTCGAAGTGACGCTTCACCGTCTCCGGGAACTCGGGCACGATGACCGCCTCCCGCAGCTTGTCGGAGTAGGACTTTATCTGCCGGGTGAAGATCTGGGTCAGCCCCTGGGCGCCGATCTCGCGGTCGCGGAAGAGGAACGCCTCGCCGTTCTCGGCCCCGATCTTGACGCAGCCGATGCCCGCGCCGTCCTGGCCGCGGTTGTGCTGCTTCTCCATGAGCAGGAAGAGCTGGTTGAACCCGTGGAGCGGCGTCCCGTGCTTCTCCTGATACCACTTGAGGTCCTTCGTCAGCCGCACCAGGGCGATGCCGCATTCGTGCCGGAGGGAGTCGCTCATCTAGGCCGGAAAGGATGCCCGCCCGGCGCGCGTCCTGTCCAGCGCTTAGTCAGCCCGCGCGCAGGACCCGGTCCAGCCGGGCCAGGCTTTCGCCGATGAGGCCCGCCATGTCGGCGTGCTGCCGGAAGGCCGCGTCCCGGTGGTGCTCGGCGAGCCCTTCCGCCAGCTCCTTCGCCTTCTCCGGGGTGGAGAGGGGGGTGGTGCGCATCGCCGCCAGCAGGTCGCGCACCCGGTCGGGCGCGGCCAGCAGGCGGCGGTGGATGAGCGACTGCTCCTCCCGGCGGTACTGGAGCGCGGAGGCGGCGTTGATGTGCTGGGCGCAGAGCTGGACGAAGGGCCGGTTCTCCTTGAAGGAGCCCGGGAGGTAGAAGCGTAGGCGTCCGTCGTAGGACTGCTGGTCGAAGTCCATCGCGCGCACGCGGATCGACGTCGCGTCGAAGTCCGGCGTCACCGCCACGACGAAGTTGTAGGCGCGCATGTCGCCGAGCAGGCGGGCGACGCAGCGCTCCTCGAACTTGATGAGCTCCTTCGCCAGGCGGACGGGGTGATGGCTGCCGTCGCGCAGCCACCGTTCCGCGAAGACGTCGCCCGGGATGCCCGTCACGTGCTCCTCGACGAGGGTGTCGCCCCACGTGAGGTAGAGCATGCGGTTGGGCGAGAGCAGGTGTTCGAGCTCGAGGCCGCACACGCGCGAGGCGTCGCCCGCCTTGACGTAGAAGTAGTCGTGGTTCTCGTTGTAGGCGTTGACGATGCGGACGCGGAAGGGCTGGGAGTTGCCGAAGGAGCAGAAGTCCACGCGGTCGACGTACACGTGGCTGAACACGCTCATGCCGCCCTCGCCCCGCAGCAGGGCGTAGGTCTCGAGCAGTCCGCGCGAAAGGTGCTCCATCTCCTCCGGCGGATACGCCACGGTCTCCCAGAGGGTGTCGCGGCCTTCACGGTCGAGCAGGGGCATGGCCGCGGTGAAGCTGCGGAGGCGCCGGTAGGAGACGGGTAGCTCCACTTCGCGCCCTTCCCGCACGAGGTAGGAGCGCAGCTCCTCGCCCACGGGGTAGGCCGGCTTGCGGTTGGTCCGCTTGAATTCGAACTCGGCGCCGCCGGCGTCCATCCGTTCAGGGCCGGGGCGGGCCGGCGTGCGTCTCCTCGACGGTCATGACCAGCGGGCCTTCGGGATGGCACTCCGCGCGGTAGGCGATGAAGCCGTCGCGGTGGCGGTCATACACCGGCCAGATCAGCGTGCGGTCGCTGTCGGGCACCTCGAGGCCGTCGACCTCGGCGCGGGTGAAGAGGCCGAAGGAGCCTTCGGCGATGTCGGGCGGCAGCCCGGGCAGCGGCTTCCGGCACTCGAACAGGAACATCAGCCAGTGCGACTGGCCCTCGTAGCCGCGCTCGGTGACCATGCCGAAGAGGTGGAGGTCTTCCGTGCTGACGCGCAGGCCGGTCTCCTCGGCCGTCTCGCGCACGGCGCACTCGAAGGGTGACTCGCCGGCCGCGGTCTCGACCTTGCCGCCCACGGGACTCCAGCGTCCGAGGTTGGGCGCCTTGTTGCGTCGCATCATCAGCAGCCTTCCGGAGGCGTCGCGCAGGAAGATCAGGGCGCTGAGCTTGAAGGGCAGGGCGGGGCTCATGGCTCAGGCGGCGAGGATCGCGTCGATGCGGCGCAGCTCCTCCGACGTGAAGGGCGCGGAAGAGGCGGCCGTGACGCACTGCTCGAGCTGCGCGACCTTGCTGGCGCCGATGATGGCGCTGGTCACGCGCCGGTCACGGAGGACCCAGGCGACGGCCATGGAGGCGAGGGGCTGGCCGCGTTCCTCGGCGACCGCCGCGAGGGCGCGGACTTTGCCGAGCCGCGCGTCGTCGACCTGCTCCGGACGAAGGTAGCCGTGCGCCTTGCCGGCGCGCGCGTCCGCGGGGATGCCGCGCAGGTAGCGGTCGGTGAGCAGGCCCTGCGCCAGCGGCGAGAACACGGCGCAGCCGACGCCCTCGGTGCCGAGCACGTCGAGCAGGCCCTGTTCCGGCGTGCGCTCGAACATGCTGTACTTGGGCTGGTGCACGACGCAGGGGGCGCCGAGGTCACGCAGGATGGCGCAGGCGCGACGGGTGTCCTCGGGGCCGTAGTTCGACACGCCGGCGTAGAGCGCGCGTCCGGAGCGCACGGCGTGGGCGACCGCGCCCAGGGTCTCCTCCATCGGCGTGTTCGGATCACGACGGTGGGTGTAGAACACGTCGACGTAAGGCAGGCCGAGCCGCTTGAGCGACTGGTCGAGCGAGGCCAGGAGGTATTTGCGCGAGCCGAAGTCGCCGTGCGGCCCGGGCCACATGGTGTAGCCGGCCTTGGTGGAGACGATGAGCTCGTCGCGGTAGGCGCCGAGGTCCTCCCGCAGCATCCGTCCGAAGTTCTCCTCGGCGCTGCCCGGGACGGGGCCGTAGTTGTTCGCGAGGTCGAAGTGGGTGACGCCCAGGTCGAAGGCGCGCAGGGCGATGGCGCGGGCGTTGCCGTAGTCGTCGACGCTTCCGAAGTTGTGCCAGAGGCCCAGGGCCACGCGCGGCAGGTGCAGGCCGGAACGGCCGCAGCGCGCCTGGAAGGCCGGATTGGCGTAACGCTCGGGGCTGGCTTCGTGCATGCGTCCTCAGGAGTGAAGCCCCGTCGGCGGTGATGACCAGCGAGAAAGGGCGCGGACCCTTGCCAACCGACGTCTCATCCGTCCAGTGAGCGGCATGCCCGAGCTGGCCGAGGTGGAGTATTTCCGGAAGCGCTGGGACCCCGGTCTGGGCCGCAGGGTCACGGAGGTCCGTCTCCCCCGCGCGACCCGCCCGACGCGCGGGCTCACCGCGGCGAAGCTGCACGCGGCCCTCGAGGGGCGGCGGCTCCGCGCTTCGTTCGCCGCCGCCAAGCAGATGGCCTTCCGGTTCGAAGGCGGAGTCTGGCTCGGCATCCATCTGGGCATGACGGGCCGGACGGAGTGCGTCGGCGCGGCCGGCACGCCGCCCCATGAGGCGCTCTCGTTGCTCATGTCGGGCGGCCGCCGGCTGGTGTTCGCCGATCCGCGGCAGTTCGGCCGCGTCCGGCTCTGGACGGGTCCGGGCGAGCCGGACTGGTGGAGCGCGATCGCCCCGGCCGTCCTGTCCGACGCGTTCACCGAGGAGGCGGTGGCGGCATTTCTTCGCCGCCGTGCGCGCTCGCCGATCAAGGCGGTGCTGCTCATGCAGGAGCGCTTCCCCGGCGTGGGCAACTGGATGGCCGACGAGGTCCTTTGGCGCGCCGGCTTCCATCCGCGCGCCAAGGCGGGCGCCTTCGGTCCGGTTTCCGTCCGACGCCTTCATGCGACGTTGCGCGAGGTCTGCGCGGACGCGCTGCGCGTGATCGGCAAGGACTGGTCCGATCCGCCCGACAGCTGGCTCTTCAACCACCGCTGGGAGGACGGCGGCGTCTGTCCTCGCACCCGCGCCCCGTTGCGCCGGGCCGAGGTCGGCGGCCGCACGGCGTGCTGGTCTCCCGCGCGGCAGCGGCTCGGCGCCGAACGCCGTTGACCGGCGGAAGCCGCCGGGCGAAAGTGCGCGCATGCGCGTCACCGGCGGCCGAGCCCGCGGCATCCAGCTCCGCGTGCCCGCCAAGGGCGGCGTGCGGCCGGCCACCGACGCCATCCGTGAGGCGGTGTTCAGCTCGCTCGCCGCGCTGGTGCCCGGCGCGAGGGCGCTGGACCTTTTCGCCGGCACGGGCGCCTACGCGCTGGAGGCGTTGAGCCGCGGCGCCGCCGAGGCGACCTGCGTCGACCTGCGCGCCGGCGCGGAGATCGCCGCGAACGCCGCCGCGGTCGCCAAGTCCATGGGGCTTGCGTCATTGCCGCTCACGGTCGAGACGGGCGACGCGCTGCGTCCGCGCGGCGGCGACTTCGACCTGGTGTTCGCCGATCCGCCCTGGGACCTCTGGGAGACGCGCGGCGCGGAGGTCTCGGCGGCGGCCTGCGCCGCGGCGGGCGAAGGCGCCCACGTCCGCGTGGTGCTGGAGGCGCCGGGCGGACAGGCCGTGCCCGTCCCCGAAGGCTGGCGCCTGCGCAAGCTCATCGGCAAGGGCCGCGGGCAGCCCTCGGCGCACGTGCTCTCCCGCGTCTGATCAGCCGGCGAGCGGACGGTGCGCGCGCCATGCGCCGAGCGCCGAGATCATCAGCGCTCCGCCGACGAGCGCCGCGGCCTCGACGCGCAGCACGCGGTCGCCGAGGTGCAGCAGGGAGAAACCGGCCGCGCGCAGCGCCTTGCGTTCGCCGTCCGACCATCCGCGCTCCGGCCCCACCGCGAGCACGGCTGCGGCGGCGTCATGCGCCGCAGCCGTGAGAGGTCCTTCGGCCTCGTAGGGATCCAGCGCCGTGCGCAGCCCGCCGTCGGGCAGTCCGGCGAGCGCGTCCGCGAGCGAGGCGTGCAGCGTGACCGCGGGCACCAGGGCGGAGCACGCCTGCTCGGCGCCCTTGCGCACGTGGTCGCGCCACTCGCCGTCGCGCCAGAGTGAGCTGGCCGCATACCCGGGATCGCCCTTGTCCGGCGTGAAGAAGCGGATCTCGCCCACGCCGAGGCTCGCCAGGTCGTGCAGCAGCTTCCGCGCCGTCTGAGGACGCGGCAGCCCGACCAGCGCCGTGAGCGGCAGGCGACGCTGAGGCTCCTTCTCCCATGCGACCGTGAAGCGCAGCGCCGGTCCGCATTCCGTCACCCGCGCGATTCCACGGTTACCGTTCTCGACGCCCACATGGAACGTGCCGCCGGGTCGCAGCCCGACCGTCGTGAGGAGGTGGACGGCCCGCGGGTCTTCGGCGGGGATGCCCGTGGCGACTTCGTCCTCGGTGATCAGCACCAGGTTCACGGCGCCAGAGTGCTCCCGTGGTCGGCACTGGCGAGAGGGAAGGGCGTCCCGGACTTGCCTGCCGTCCCCGGCCCGGTAGGTTTGGCGGCCTGATGGACCTCTCGGAGCTGCGCAAAGAATATGCGGATCACGGTCTGGACCGCCACGAGCTGCAGGCCGACCCCTTGGAGCAGTTCCGTCATTGGTTCGCCCAGGCGAAGACCGCGGGCATCGTCGAGCCCAACGCCATGGTCCTGTCCACGACCGATGCCCAGGGATGTCCGTCATCCCGCACCGTCCTTCTCAAGGCGGCCGATCCAGCCGGCTTCTGCTTCTTCACGAATTACGGCAGTCGCAAGGGCGCCCATCTCGCCAAAGACGCCCGGGCCACCCTCCTGTTCCCTTGGTTTTCTCTGGAGCGGCAGATTCACATAACTGGTTCTGTGACAAAGACTTCTGAGGAAGAGTCCATCGCTTATTTCGCCCGAAGACCCTACGGCAGCCAGCTGGGCGCTTTGGTCTCCGAGCAGAGCCAGGTCATTCCCGATCGCCAATACTTGGAGGCCCGCCTGGCTGCGCTACGCGCCCAGCATCCCGAAGGCAAAGTGCCCAAGCCGGCGAACTGGGGAGGGTATAGGCTCAAGCCTGACAGCTTTGAGTTTTGGCAGGGCCGGACCAACCGACTGCACGACCGGTTCCTCTATATCAGGAAGGCGGGCGGCTGGGAGATAACCCGATTGGCTCCCTGAGGTCGTACGATAAGCATATCTAATGAAGGGTGGGGCGGCGGGCTTACTCCCCCCGGCCATTCGGGCGAGGTGTTGACCAGAGATGGGGCAGGTTGTTCACCAGAACCCTGCATCACCGATGCCTTTCCTGTCACAAGTCCTCTCCGCGGCCCCTTCCGGCCTCCTCGCCGCCTCCGAGGGCGTGAAGCCGAACGCCACCGACCTCTTCCAGATTGGGGGTTACTGGGTCTCCAACTCCATCCTCACGACTTGGATCGTCGCCGCCCTCATCATCCTCGTCGTCCGCATCGCGGTCGGCACGCCCAAGCTCATCCCGGGCAAGGGGCAGGCCGTCGTGGAAGGCCTGGCGCAGGGACTGCGCGACGCCCTCGAGCCCATCGTCGGCAAGCAGATGATCGGCCGCGTCTTCCCGCTGCTCTGCGGCTTCTTCGTGTTCATCCTCCTCATGAACTGGAGCGGACTCCTCCCCGGAGTCGGCACCCTGAAGTTCATGCATGAGGGCCATTGGGAGGACGCCATCCGCCCCGCGAACTCCGACCTCAACACCACCCTCGCGCTCTCCATCGTCTCCTTCGCCGCCTGGACCTACTTCGTCCTGCGCTACGCCGGACTCAAGGTGCTCGTCTTCGACCTCTTCGGCAACAAGGCCGACAAGAAGGAGATCGGCCTGCCCATGTGGCTGATGCTCAGCTTCATCTTCCTCGGCGTCGGCGGCATCGAGGTCGTTTCCATCCTCTTCCGCCTCATCTCCCTGTCGTTCCGTCTCTACGGCAACGTCTTCGGCGGCGAGAACCTCATTCACTCGCTCGGCGGACTCATGCCCTACGTGATCCCCGCCGTCGCCGGGCTGCTCGAAGTCCTCGTCGGCCTCATCCAGGCCTTCGTCTTCACGCTCCTCTCCGCCGTCTACATCGGCCTCATCTGCAACCACGAGGGCGGCCATCACGAGGAGGAGGGCCACGCCCACTGAACTTTCGCGGCGCGTGACCTGCCGGGACTTCCCCGGGCGGCGCGCCGAGGACCAAACCAAAAAACAACATGATCATCGCTCAAATCACCGGTTCCCTTCCCGCCGCCGCCGGCTGCCTCGCCGCCGCCATCGGCGTGGGTCTCGTCGGCGCCAAGGCCGTCGAGTCCGTGGGTCGCAACCCCGAGGCCTCGGGCAAGATCCTCGTCCAGTCCATCCTGGGCATGGCTCTCGCCGAAGCCGTCGCGTTCTACGCGATCTTCCTCGCGAAGTGACCGGAACCGCGGCGCGGCCCCGCAAGGGGCCCGCCGCCCCCTTTTCCCAGAGCAGACATCTCCCAGATCTCCATGACGACCTTCTCCCTCCTCGCCGCCGCCGATGCCGCCGCCGCCAAGTCCGGCGGCCCGGTGGATGACATCATCCGGCTCTTCGGCAGCTTCGGTGTCGACTGGCACCACCTCCTGCCGCAGCTGGTGAACTTCGCCCTGCTGGTCCTCGTCCTCTACCGTTTCGCCATCCGCCCCGCGCTCGGCCAGATGGAGGAGCGCAACCGCCTCATCGCCCAGGGCCTCGCTGACGCCAAGGCCGCCGAGCAGCGCCTCGCCGAGGCCCAGAAGGCGGCCGACGCCAAGCTCAACGCCGCCGCCGACGAGTCCGCCCGCGTCCTCGCCGAGGCGCGCGCCTCCGCCGCCAAGACCGTCGAGGCCGCCAAGTCCGAGGCCGCCGCCGCCGCCGCCGAAGTGCTCCGCAAGGGACAGGCCGCGCTCGAGGCCGACCGCGCCCGCATGCTCAACGAAGTGCGCGGCGAACTCGCCCGTCTCGTCGTCGACGCCTCCGGCAAGGTTCTCGGCCAGACCCTGGACGACGCCCAGCGCGCCCGCCTCAACGAGGCCGCCGCCAAGGAGCTCGCCCGCTGAACGCCATGTCCGCGTCCGTCCGAGCCGAATCGAAGCGACTCCTCGCGCTCTCCCTCGAGGGAGGCGCCGTCTCGTCCGACCGCGTCGCCGCGGTGCTCGCGGCGCTGACCGGCGCGCGCCCCGCCCACACCCTCCGCCCGCTGCTGCGCGCCTACCTCGCCGCCGTGCGCCGCGAGCTCGCCCGCGGCGAAGCCAGCATCGAGCACGCCGGACCGCTCGCCGCCGAACAGGCCGCCGCCGTGGCCGCCCACTTCAGCCGCGTCCTCGGCCGCCCCGTGCGCCCCGTCGCGCGCCGCAACGACGCCCTCCTCGCCGGCTTCCGCGTGCGCGTGGGCGACGACGTCACCGATCTCACCGCCGCCGCGCGTCTCCGCGCGCTCGAGCGCTCCCTCTCCGCCTGAACCACCCCCTTCGAATTACCAACATAACATGAGCAACGCGATCGAACAGATCCAGAAAGCCATCGCCGGCCTCGACGCCCGCGCCGGCAAGTCCAACGTCGGCACCATCGTCTCCCTCGCGGACGGCGTCGCCGCCATCGACGGCCTTTCCGGCGTGATGATGAACGAGATGGTCGAGTTCCCGGGAGGCCTGCAGGGCGTCGCCCTCAACCTCGCCGAGGACACCGTCGGCTGCGTCGTCATGGGCGACATCTCCAAGCTGAAGGAAGGCATGGAGGCCAAGACCACCGGACGCCTCCTTTCCGTCCCCGTCGGCAAGGGCCTGCTCGGCCGCGTCGTCGACGCGCTCGGCAATCCCGTGGACGGCAAGGGCCCTCTCCAGTCCACGGAGCGCTACCCCGTCGAGAAGATCGCCCCGGGCATCATGCCCCGCAAGTCCGTCGACCAGCCGATGCAGACCGGCATCATGGCCATCGACGCCATGATCCCGATCGGCCGCGGCCAGCGCGAGCTCATCATCGGCGACCGCGCGACCGGCAAGACCACCATCGCGATCGACACCATCATCAACCAGGCCAACGCCAACCGCGTCGGCCTTTCGTCGGGCGACAAGAACTTCCGCCCCGTCTACTCGATCTACGTCGCCGTCGGCGCGAAGAACTCCTCCATCGCCCGCACCATCGGCACCCTCGAGCGCGCCGGCGCCCTCGAGTTCTGCGTGGTCGTCGCCGCCCCGGCCGCGGACAACGCCGCCAACCAGGTCTTCGCGCCCTTCTCGGGCACGGCCATCGGCGAGTGGTTCATGGAGAACGGCCATGATGCCCTCATCGTCTACGACGACCTCTCGAAGCACGCCGCCGCCTACCGCCAGATCTCCCTGATCCTGAAGCGCCCCTCCGGCCGCGAAGCCTACCCGGGCGACGTGTTCTACCTCCACTCCCGCCTCCTCGAGCGCTCCGCGCGCCTCGCCGGCAAGGGCTCGCTCACCGCGCTGCCCATCATCGAGACGCAGGCCGGCGACGTGTCCGCGTACATCCCGACCAACGTCATCTCCATCACCGACGGCCAGGTCTTCCTCCAGACCGACCTCTTCAACCAGGGCATTCGCCCCGCCGTCTCGGTCGGCCTCTCCGTCTCGCGCGTCGGCTCCGCCGCGCAGATCAAGGCCTTCAAGCAGGTCGCCGGCAAGGTGAAGGGCGAGCTCGCCCAGTACCGCGAGCTGGCCGCCTTCGCCCAGTTCGGCTCCGACCTCGACGCGCAGACCAAGGGCGTCCTCGACAAGGGCGACCGCTTCGTCGAGCTCTTCAAGCAGCCCCCGAACGCGCCCAAGTCCGCCGAGATCCAGGTCGCGCTCATCTGGGCGATGCAGAACGGCTTCTTCTCCGACGTCGCCGTGAAGTCCGTCCAGGCCGCCGCCGCCGGACTGCAGACGCACCTCGAGTCCGCCAAGCCCACCTCCCTCGCCCGCATCCGCGCCGGCGAGAAGATCGACGACGCCATGGCCGCCGAGCTGAAGTCCGCCTGCGACGTCTGGAAGCGCTCCTTCAAGGCCTGATCCCTCCCCGCTGAACGCACGCCATGCCCAAGGGACTCCGCGAGATCCGCAACCGCATCAAGTCGGTCAGGAGCACGGGACAGATCACCCGCGCCATGCAGCTCGTCGCGTCCTCCAAGATGAAGCGCGCGCAGGACGCCGCCAAGGCCAGCCGTGACTACGCCGAACTCATCGGCGAGATCCTCGACACCGCCGCCGCCAAGGTCGGGGAGCAGACGCATCCGCTGCTGACCCCGCGCCCGGTGCGCGTGCGCGGCATCCTCCTCATCACGCCCGACAAGGGCATGTGCGGCGCCCTCAACAGCAACCTCATCCGCGCCGCCTCCGAGCTGCGCGACGCCGCCTTCGTCACCGTCGGCCGCAAGGGCCGCCAGGCCCTCGCCCGTTCGGGACGCAACCTGCTCGCCGACTTCACCGTCAGCGACCGCGCGAACTTCAGCGAAGTCCGCCCCGCCGCCGAATACCTCCTCAAGGCCTTCCTCGACGGCAAGGTCGACACCGTCGAGGTGCTCTACGCCCACTTCAAGAACACCCTCGTGCAGGCGCCGCGCCTCCAGCGCCTCCTGCCCGCCGAGGCCCTCGCCAAGCAGGCCCGCGAGTTCCGCGACCGCCTCGGGCTCCCCGCCGGCCACGCCGTCGAGGACTCACGCGACATGATCTTCGAGCCCTCGCCCGCCGAGATCCTCGCCGAGCTGCCCGCGCTCTTCTTCAAGCAGGCCGTCCATCAGGCCGTTCTCGAGTCCAAGGCCTCCGAGCACAGCGCGCGCATGGTCGCGATGAAGGCCGCCACCGACAATTCCAAGAAGATCGCGGCCGCCCTCTCGCTCGAGTACAACAAGGCCCGCCAGGCCGCCATCACCCAGGAGATCCTCGAGCTCACCGCCGGCGCCTCCTCCCAGTAACCCCCTTCCTCCTTACCATTATCATGAGCACCACCGGAACGATCACCCAGGTCCTCGGCGCCGTCGTCGACGTCCAATTCCCCGCCGACAAGGTCCCCGAGATCTACAACGCCGTCCAGGTCGACTACAAGGTCGAGGGCCGGCCCACCCGCCTCACGCTCGAGGTGCAGCAGCACCTCGGCTCCGGCCTCGTGCGCACCGTCGCGATGACGACCACCGAAGGCCTCGTGCGCGGCACCGCCGCGCTCGACACCGGCGCTGCCATCACCGTGCCCGTCGGCGAAGGCGTGCTCGGCCGCATCTTCAACGTCACCGGTGACCCCGTGGACGAGCGTGGCGACGTCAAGGCCGCCAAGCGCTATCCCATCCACCGCCAGCCTCCGCCCCTCACCGAGCAGAAGACCTCGGCCGAGCTCCTGCCCACCGGCATCAAGGTCATCGACCTGATCTGCCCCTTCGTGAAGGGCGGCAAGGTCGGCGCCTTCGGCGGCGCGGGCGTCGGCAAGACCGTCGTCATCATGGAGCTGATCAACAACATCGCCATGAAGCAGGGCGGCTTCTCCGTGTTCGCCGGCGTCGGTGAGCGCTCCCGCGAGGGCAACGACCTCTACCATGAGATGTCCGAGGCGGGCGTCATCGACCAGAAGGACCTCTCCAAGTCCAAGGTCGCCCTGGTGTACGGCCAGATGAACGAGCCCCCCGGCGCCCGCATGCGCGTCGCGCTCTCCGCCCTCGCCATGGCCGAGTACTTCCGCGACGAGCAGAACCGCGACGTGCTCCTCTTCGTCGACAACGTCTTCCGCTTCTCGCAGGCCGGCTCCGAGGTGTCCGCGCTGCTGGGCCGCTCGCCCTCCGCGGTGGGCTACCAGCCGACGCTCGCCTCCGAGATGGGCAACCTCCAGGAGCGCATCACCTCGACCACCAAGGGATCGATCACGTCCTTCCAGGCCGTGTACGTCCCGGCGGACGACCTCACCGACCCCGCCCCCGCCAACACCTTCGCGCACCTCGACTCCACCGTCGTGCTCGAGCGCCGCATCGCCGAGCTCGGCATCTACCCGGCCGTCGACCCCCTCGCCTCCACGTCCACGGCGCTCGCGCCCGAAGTCGTCGGCGAACGCCACTTCAAGGTGGCCCGCGGCGTCCAGGGCCTCCTCCAGCGCTACAAGGACCTGCAGGACATCATCGCGATCCTCGGCCTCGACGAGCTCTCCCCCGAGGACAAGCTGGTCGTGTTCCGCGCCCGCAAGGTGCAGAAGTTCCTCTCGCAGCCCTTCCACGTGGCCGAGGTCTTCACCGGCTCGCCCGGCAAGTACGTCTCGCTCGAGGACACCATCCGCGGCTTCGAGATGATCCTCTCCGGCGAGCTCGACGCGGTGAACGAGAACGACTTCTACATGAAGGGCGGCATCGACGAGGTGCTCGCCGCCGCCGAGAAGGCGAAGGCCAAGTCCGCCTGAACGCATGCCGCTCACGGTCGAGATCGTCACGCCTGACCGGCGCGCCTTCCAGGGCGAGGCCGCGCTCGTGAACCTGCCCACTTCCATGGGCGGCATCGGCGTCCTGCCCGGACACCAGCCGATCACCACGCTCATCGCCGCCGGAGAGGTCGTGCTCACGCAGGCCGACGGCAAGGTGGTGCGTCTCGCGGTCGACAAGGGCTTCGCCCGCGTCCTCGCCGACAAGGTCTCGGTCGTCACCGAGGCCGCCATCGACGAGGCCAAGATCGACCTCAAGGCGATCGAGTCGGCCGAGGAGCGCGCCCGCGCCGCGGTCGCCGCCGCCCGCGGCCAGAAGGACGTCGACCCCGCCGAGCTCGCCAAGATGGAGCAGATCCTGCGGTTCGCCGCGGTGCAGCGCCTCATCAAGGGCCGCTCTTCGCCGGGCCTGACGGACTGACCCGCCGTTTCTCGGTGCCCGTCCGCCGTTAATCGGCCTACGCGCGCCAAGCGGAACTTGCCCCTCCTCCCGGCCGCGGCATCTTCTGCCGTGTGATTAGATCCGCGGTCACGGTCTCTCTCGTCGCCCAGTCCCGGGGCGGACCTTTCGTCCACTGGGACGGACTGGAGGCCGCCGCCGTGTCCGCCGCCCGCCACGGGTTCGACGCGCTCGAGGTCTTCGCCCCTTCCGCCGCCTCGGTCGACCGTCCGACCCTCCGGGCCCTGCTCGGGCGCCACGGACTCAGGGCCGCGGCCTTCGGCACGGGCGGGGGCTGGCTGGTCCACAGGTGGCACCTGACGCACGCCGACGCCGCCGTCCGCCGCGAGGCCCGGGAGTTCATCCGCGCCATCATCGACCTCGGCGGCGAGTTCAAGGCGCCCGCCATCATCGGTTCGATGCAGGGCAAGGCCGAGGGCGCGGTCTCCCGCGACCAAGCCCTGGACTGGCTCGCGGAGGCCCTCGCGGACCTGGGCGCCCACGCCGGACGCCACGGCGTGCCGCTCCTTTACGAGCCGCTCAACCGCTACGAGACCAACCTGCTCAACCGGCAGCTCGACGCCGCGCAGTTCCTGGAGTCCCGCGGCATCGCCAACGTGAGGCTGCTCTGCGACCTCTTCCACATGAACATCGAGGAGGCCTCGCTCGCCGGGACGCTCCGCGCCTGCGGCCGCCACGTCGGCCACGTCCATTTCGCCGACAGCGACCGCCGGGCGGTCGGCTTCGGCCACATCGACGTCGCGCCGGTCGTCGCCGCGTTGCGCGAGATCGGCTACGACGGCTACCTTTCCGCCGAGGTCCTGCCCCTGCCCGATTCCGAGGCCGCCTCCGCCCGGACGATGCAGTCCTTCCGCGCCCATCTGCCCCGCTAAGACCATGCTCAAGCACCAGCTCATCCACCCCAAGATCTCCGAGGTGCTCGCCCGCGCCGGACACCACTCGGTCATCCTCATCGCCGACGGCAACTACCCGGCCTGGACCAAGCGCGGGCCGAACGCCGAGCTGGTCTCACTCAACCTTTCGCCTGGCATCCCGACCGTCGCGCAGGTGCTGCGCGCGGTGCTCAGCGCCGTGCCCGTCGACGCGGTCAACACGATGGGAATCCCGCCCGACGACGCCTACGCGCAGAAGGGCGAGCCGCCCGTCTGGGCCGAGTTCCGCAAGGAGATTGCGGCCGCCGGCCTGAAGCTCGAGCTCCGTCCCGTGCTCAAGTGGGACTTCTACAAGGCCGTCGAGTCCCCTGACCACATCCTGACCGTCCAGACCGGCGACCAGGCCCTCTGGGGCAACGTGCTCCTCACCGTCGGCTGCCGCACCGCCTGATCCTTTCCCCCATGAAGACCCGCCTCCTCGGCAAGACCGGCATCCGGCTCCCCGTCCTCAGCTTCGGCGCCTCGTCCCTCGGGCAGGAGTTCCGCAGCGTCGCGCTCGACGACGCCCTCAAGTCCGTTCAGGTCGCCCTCGACTGCGGCCTCACCTACATCGACACCGCGCCCTTCTACGGCCGCGGCATGTCGGAGGTCCTCCTCGGCATCGCGCTCCGCGGCGTGCCCCGCGACCGCTACGTGCTCAGCACCAAGGTCGGCCGCTACGACATCGGCCACTTCGATTTCAGCGCGAAGCGCGTCGCCGAGAGCATCGACGTCTCCCTGCACCGCCTCGGCACCGACCACATCGACATCGCGCTCTGCCACGACATCGAGTTCGTGCCCATGCAGCAGATCGTCGACGAGACCATCCCCGCGCTGCGCAAGGCGAAGCAGGCCGGCAAGATCCGTGCGCTGGGCTTCAGCGGCTACCCCCAGAAGATCTTCCGCTTCATCTGCGACCAGACCGACGTCGATTGCGTCCTCAGCTACAACCAGTACACGCTGCAGAACACGCGCTTCGCCGACGAGACCGTGCCCTACCTCAAGTCCAAGGGCGTGGGCGTCATGAACGCCGGTCCGTTCAGCGCCCGCCTGCTCACCAACGCCCCGCTGCCCGCCTGGCTCAAGGAGCCCGAGGAAGTGAAGGCCGCCGCCCGCAAGGCCGCCGCCCACTGCGCCGCCAAAGGGGTCGACATCGCCAAGCTCGCCCTGCAGTTCTGCCTGCAGAACGAGGACATCACGACGACCGTCTCCGGCAGCGCCAATCCGGTGAACATCCGCAACTGGGCCAAGTGGGCCGAGGAGCCGATCGACCGTGAGCTGCTCGCCGAGGTCCAGGCGATCTTCGCGCCGGTGCGCAACATCGGCCACCTCGAGGGTCTCAAGGAGAACAACTGAACTCATGAAGGCCGTCGTACTCGAGCGCCCGCAGGAGTTCCGGTTCTTCGACGCCCCCGAGCCGCCGGCGCCCGGCCCCGGCGAGGCGGTGGTGCGCGTTCACCGCGTCGGCATCTGCGGCACGGACTACGGCGGTTACCTGGGCAAGATGCCCTTCTATTCCTACCCCCGCGTCCCCGGACATGAACTTGGGGTCGAGGTGCTCTCGGTCGGCGCGGGCGTGACGAACGTGAAGCCGGGCGACCGCTGCTCGGTAGAGCCCTACATCAACTGCCAGAAGTGCTACAGCTGCCTTCGGGGCTTCACCAACTGCTGCGAGAAGCACCAGACGCTCGGCGTGATGTGCGACGGCGGCATGGCTGAGCGCTTCCTGCTGCCCGCCCGCAAGCTGCACGTCTCGACGAAGCTCACCTATGACCAGCTGGCGCTCGTCGAGACGCTCGCCATCGGCTGCCACGCCGTCGACCGCGCCGCCCCGAAGGCCGGGGAGACGGTCCTCGTCATCGGGGCCGGCCCCATCGGGCTCTCCGCCGTCGAGTTCGTCAAGGTCTCAGGCGCCAAGTGCGTGGTGATGGACATGAACGCCGACCGGTTGAAGTTCTGCACGGAGGTGATGAAGGTCGACGGGGTCGTGCTCGCCAAGGGCGACGGCTCGGAGCTCGCCGCGCTCGAGGCGCTCACGGACGGCCGCCTGGCCGACGTGGTCATCGACGCCACGGGCAGCAGCCGCTCCATGACGGGATGCTTCGCCTACGCGGCCTTCGCCGCCCGCGTGGTCTACGTGGGCATCACGCAGCAGGACCTGGTCTTCCCCCACGCGCCGCACCTGCACCGCCGCGAGCTGACCATCCTCGCTAGCCGCAACGCGCTCTCGAAGGACTTCGCCCGCATCATCCGCCTCATTGAGGAGGGCGTCATCGACACGCGCCCCTGGATCACGCACCACGCGAAGTTCGAGGACCTCATCACGGCATTCCCGGGCTGGCTGAAGCCGGAGTCAGGCGTGATCAAGGCGATCGTGGACCTGACCTGACGGCATGCGTCTCGACGCCCACCAGCACTTCTGGTCCTACGACGCGGCGCAGTATCCTTGGATCCCGGCCGGGTCGCCGCTCCATCGCGACTGGCTCCCGACCGACCTCGCGGCGCTGCAGGCCCCGCTGGGACTCGACGGCTCGGTGGCGGTGCAGGCGCGGCAGACGGTCGCCGAATCGGACTGGCTGCTGTCCCTCGCGGACAAGCACGCAGGCGTGAAGGGCGTCGTCGGCTGGGTCGATCTGCGTTCGGACCGGGTCGAAGCCGACCTCGCACGCCTCGCCGCGCATCCGAAATTCGTCGGCGTGCGCCACGTGGTCCAGGACGAGCCGGACGACGCGTTCATGCTCGGCAAGGATTTCCAGCGGGGCGTCTCCAAGCTCCGTGAGCATGGCCTGACGTACGACATCCTGATCTACCCCAGGCAGCTCGAAGCGGCGATCCGACTCGCCGAGTCGTTCCCGGACCAGCCCTTCGTCCTCGATCACATCGCCAAGCCGCGCATCAAGGACGGCGCAGTCGAACCGTGGAAGTCGCAGCTCCGCCGCCTTGCGAAGCTTCCCAACCTCCATTGCAAGGTCTCAGGCATGATCACCGAGGCCGACCATCGTGCCTGGCGCCCGGAGCACCTGCGCCCGTACCTCGACGTCGTCTTCGAGGCCTTCGTGCCCTCGCGTCTCATGTGGGGCTCCGACTGGCCCGTCTGCCTCTTCGCCGGCGGTTACGAACAGACCTTCCGCCTGGTCGACGACTACGCCCGAAGCCTCACGCCGGCGGAGCGCGACGGACTCTTCGGCGCCAACTGCGCGAAGTTCTACGGAATCGCCTAGCGGACCGTCGGCGTGTTCGGATCCCGCGTCGCCTTGAAGATCCAGTCGTTCGCGGCCATGTCGATGTCGAGGCCGCGCTTGGCGCTGAGCACCGCCGAGGGAAGGGGGCCCGTGCCGCAGCGGAACAGCTTGAGCCGGCCCGTGCCTTCGAACTTGCCGTTCTTCGTCGTCTCCGACTTGGCGGGCTCGATCGCCAGGTACATGTCGAACACGCCCCCGGGCGTCTCACCCATGAGGACCTCGAAGGCCACCTTCTGACCTTTGACCGGCCTGATCCAGGGTCCGGCCCGCAGACGGCCCAGCGAACCCGGCCGACGGTCGATCTTGAACTCGTCGGTGCAGGTCTGCCCGAAGTCCTTGTAGCGGTTGTCGCCGCCGACCTCGATGCGCTCATACCCGTCGTCGAGGGCGACCTTGCGGTCCCAGCGCACCAGCAGCCAGTCGTCGCCGGAGCCGACGAACCTGAATGGCATTGAGCTCGGCGGCTCGATCATGCAGCGGTAGTGCACCACCCAGCGCGACGGCTTGACCTCTTTTTCCACGTCGAAGGCCTTGGGCGCGGCGTCAGCGCCTTGGGAAGGGATCCACAGCTGTGTGCTGATGACTTGTTCCGGCGCCTGGTAGAACGACGAGAAGCGTGAGATGCTCCAGCCTCCGTCGACGAAGGATTGGATGACCTTCCGGTAGGCGGGGATGGCGCCGTTGCCCGTCATGGAGGCCGTCGGCTTCCGGTCCTTGGTCTGCTTGATGTCGTAGAAGGTGCCGATCATGCCGTCGAGCGTGCCGGAGCCGCCGCGCGCGCCGAACATCGAGACGAAGTTGCGTCCGCCGCGCCCGGCGCCAAGGCCGGCGCCGATGCCGCCGCCCGCGCCTCCGCCGAAGCCCTTGGAGCCTGAGCCGGAAAGCAGCCCTCCGGTGACGGGGCTCATGGGCGCCGGCGGCAGGGCCGCGACGGCCAGGGGGTTGGTCGCGCTCTTGGAGGTGATGCGGGTGGGCGACTTCGTCATCGCCTTGACGTTGCGAGGCTTGGTCTTCTGCCGGTCCTTGGTGACGCGCTCGCCGCCGTTGCCGCCGCCCGCGCCGGTCGAGAACGAGTCAGGGTCACGCTTGGCCGACGTGGTGACCGTCGCCACGACCCAGAAGGCCGCGAGCAGGATGAGCAGCAGGTGCACCGCCAGCGACACGGTCAGGCCTTCGCCGCCCAGGCGCTGCCATAGGGAGCCGCGGGGGCGGACGGCGAGCACGGACGGCTCCTCCTGGGTCTTGACCTGGGGTTCGGACATCGGGGGACGATGTTCTCATATTTTTGCGGACATCTCTCAACGCCAAAGACACCCCAAGGAGGTCCCGGCTTCCCCTTTCTCCCAAATGGCAGAAGATGGCGCAGTGACCCGAACGCATAAAAGCGACGCAAGGGACGGATCTGACGCCTCCGCCCAGGCGGCACTTCGGGCCGGCCTTGCGCGACGGCTGGCCGCGGAGGACGGGTCGTTCGCCGCCGCCCGCGATCTCCGCCGCTGGGTGCGTGACCAAGGAGGCGCCGCCCCGGCCTCGCTGCGCCGGGCCGCCAGGGTCTCTTGGGTGCTCCCGCCCCTGGGCGTGAGCCTTGCCCGTGCGGCGGCGGGCGATCCGGCCGTCGCGGCATTCCCGCCGCCCGACCTCGGGGAAGACGTCGGGGTGACCAGCGCGGTCGTGATCACGCCCTCGGCCGACCAGTCGCTCGCGGCCGTCTGCGCCGCCTCGCTTCCTGCGGCGCAGGTGACTTTCGTCGGTGGCGTTCGGCCGAACCGCGAGCTCGCCGCCGCCCTCGCATCAAGGACGCCCCGCCGCTGCAGCGATCTTTCCTCGGCCTCGCCGCATCTGTCCGCCTGCGACAGGATGTCATTCCATGGACTCGACGGGCGCGCGCTGCAGGAGGCGGCGAAGACGTTCGACTCCGTCCCGCGGCTCGACCTCAACGCGACGCCTTCCGCCGACCTGCCGCCGCCGTCGACGCCCGCTGGCGGCGAATGGACCGAGGCCGGATTGCGCGCGGCGGTCACGGCGGTCGAGACGCCCGTGCCGACGGGCATGCCCGGAACGTTCGTGCGCAGTCCGCGACGATTCACCTACGGCCGTGGTCGCTCCTACTTCCGCCTCTCTGCCGGCGCCGATCCGGCCGAGTGCGTCCGCGTCCTCGACGCGCTCGTGGCGATGCGGCATGTCTGGATCGTGAGCGTCGACCCGTCCCATGATCCCCGGCTGATCGAGCGCGTCGCCCGCGACGCCGCCTTCTGCGAGGAGCAGACGGAGGACGTCTTCGCCGAATTCGTGACGGCCGGCGACCGGGTGCGCGTGATCGGGCAGTCCATGACGGAGCCGCCACCCGACGCATGCTTCATCACCGGACCTCTTTCGGACTCACCGGAAGCGGAGATCCGCCATCATTATCACCGTCAGCTCCTGCGGATCGGCCTGCCTTCGGTCATTCCTCCCGGTCGGCTCGCCTAGGATTGCGTCCGGAGCCGTCCGTCCGCAGTCTCGGCGCATGGACCTGAAGCCGCTCGAGGAGAAGATCGCCTTCCTGCAGCGTCACGTCGAACAGCAGGACCGCGCCATGCTCGAGCTCACGCGTGAAGTCGCCCGCATTTCCGAACGTCTCGCCCGCGCCGAGGCGCGTCTCAAGCAGCAGGCCGGCGGCGAGGATTCCGGACCTCCCGCCGATGAGCGCCCGCCGCACTGGTGAGGGCTTGCCTCGACCTTTCCACCCGAGAAACATACCACCATCATGCAACGCATCCTCGCCCAGGCCGCAGAAGTGAGCACCGACGTCACCGACCCCCTCAGCTTCTGGGAGTACGGCATCTACTTCGTCGCCGCCATCGTCATAACCGTGCTCGTCGGCCGCACCCTCTTCCGCAACGGCCGCACGTTCCTCGTCGACGCCTTCCATGGCCGCGAGGAGATGGCCGACTCGGTGAACCACCTGCTCATCGTCGGCTTCTACCTGGTGAACTTCGGATTCATGCTGCTCTTCCTCGCCACCGGATCGCGGCCGGAGCGCCCCCTCGTGGTGGCTGAGCACCTCAGCTGGAAGATCGGCATCGTGGTCGTCGTGCTCGGCGTGATGCACATGCTCAATCTCCTCATCCTTAACGGACTCCGTTCGGGCGGCATGAAGTCCGCGCCTCCGCCCGTCCCCCCCCGTTACTGAGCGGGCCCGGGCGATGTGCGGTCGGGTGACCCAGTTCGGCCGCTGGGCTGAGATCGTCCGGGAGCTCGGCGTCGAGGCCCCCGTGGCCGCGCCGCGCTACAACGTCACGCCCGGCACGCCGGTGGTGACGGTGCGGGCTGAGGACGGCGTGACCTTGGCGGAGCCCGTTCTCTGGGGCTTCCGACCGCGTCGCGCCGTGGGCGGACGGGATGAGGGCCACGCCAACGCCCGGGCCGAAAGCGCCTACGACAAGCCGACCTTCCGCGAGTCCGCCGGGCTGCGCCGCTGCCTCGTGCCCGTCGACGGCTACTACGAATGGAGCGTCGAAGGACGAGCGCGCATCCCCCACTACTTCCGCGCGGCCGACGGCGGACCGCTCGCCCTCGCCGGACTCTGGTCGGTCACGGAGGGCGCTTCGCCCCGCTGCACGTTCTGCATCGTCACCGTCGCGCCCAATCGCGAGGCCGCCGCGGTGCACTCCCGCATGCCGGTGCTGCTCATGGGCGAGGCCCGGCGCGCCTGGATTTCCGGGCGGCCGTTCTCGGCGGATGACTTCGCCGCCCTGGCCCGCACCGCGCCCGACGGATCCCTCGCCGTGCATCGCGTCGGCCCCGAGGTCGGCCGGGCCGCCGCCGAGGGACCGGGGCTCATCAGCCCGCTCGGCCGGGCCGCCGGTCAGTCCGACTTCCTTTCTGATTTGCTAGGGTGAGCGCGTTCGGCTGAGTCTCCGTTCCCGATGTCAGGCCCGCTGCACGCACCCAAGACCGTCTCCAAGCCCTGGGGGCGCGAGATCTGGTTCGCCGATCAGCCCGCCTACGCCGGCAAGGTGCTCGAGGTGAAGGCCGGCCGACGGCTCAGCCTGCAGTATCACGAACGCAAGACCGAGACCCTCTACCTCCTCTCGGGCCGCGTGCGCCTCACCTTCCGTCCGCCCTCCGGTTCCGCCGTGCCCGCGGCGGGCGACGTCGGGCCGGCGGATGAGCACGTCTGGACCCCGGGCCAGTCCGTCCACATCCCCGTCCGCACCGTCCACCGCTTCGAGGCGCTGGAGGACAGCGTGCTCATCGAAGTCTCCACGCCCGACCTCACCGACGTCGTGCGCCTCCAGGACGACTTCTCGCGGCCCGCCCGCGACTGACCTTATCCATCATCATGCGCAAAGTACTGGCTTTCGACCTCGGCGGCACGAAGTTCGCCTTCGGCGTCGTCAATGAGGACGGCAGCGTGCTCGGCTCCGGCCGGGTGGAGACCCTCGCTGACAAGGGGCCCAAGCAGGCCTGCGAACGCGTCGCCGAGGCCGCCCATCGGCTGCTCGCCGAACTCAAGCTCAAGCCGGTCGACTTCGTGGCCATCGGCATCGCCTCGCCCGGCCCGCTCGACATGGCCCGCGGCTGCGTCGACGGCTCGCCGAACCTGGGTTCGGCTTGGACGGGTTTCCCGATCACGGAGTATCTGAGCAATTCCTTCGGCGGCCTGCCCGCGCGCATTGACAATGACTGCAACGCCGCCGCGCTCGGCGAATACCGCTTCGGCGCCGGCAAGGGCAGGAAGAACGTCGTCTACATCACCGTGTCCACCGGCATCGGCGGCGGGGCCGTCATCGACGGGCGCCTCATGCGCGGCGCCAACGGCAATGCGGCCGAGCTCGGCCACATCCCGCTGACCATGGACGGCCCGCGCTGCGGTTGCGGCAACCCGGGCTGTTGGGAGGTGTACGCCTCCGGCACCGCCATCGCGCGACGCACCCGCGAGGCCCTCGCCGCCGGCCGGCCGTCCTCCATCCTCAAGTTCGCCGGCTCGATCGAGGAGGTCACGACCCATCATCTTTTCCAGGCGATGGCGGAGGGCGATGCGCTCGCCCGCGAGATCTGGGCCGAGTCCATCAACTACCTCGGCCGCGGCCTCGGCGCGGTCATCAACACCTTCAATCCCGACGTGATCGTCGTAGGCGGCGGCGTCACCGCGGCCGGCGACGCGCTCTTCGTTCCGATGCGCAAGAGCGCGGCCCAGTACGCCTTCCCGCGTCTCTCCGCCGTCTGCACGATCGTCCCGGCGGGACTCGGCGGCAACGTCGGCGTGGTCGGCGCGGCCGCCTGCGCCCTCGAGCACGTCAGCTGAGCCGGCGCCGGGTGAAGGTCTCCGTCGTCATCCCGGCCTTCAACGAGGAGAAGCTGCTCCCCTCGGCCCTCGCGGCCGTGAAGGAGGCCTGCGCCGCCTTCGCCGAACGGGGCTGGGCGTGGGAGTGCGTCGTCTGCGACAACAACTCCTCCGACGCCACCGCGGAGCGGGCCCGGGAGGCGGGCGCCCGCGTCGTCTTCGAGCCGGTCAACCAGATCGGCCGCGCGCGCGACGCCGGCGCCCGCGCCGCCTCGGGCGACTGGCTCGTCTTCATCGACGCCGATTCCTGGCCGTCCGCGGGGCTCTTCGCCGACATCGCCGCCCGAATCGACTCCGGGCGCGCCGTCGGCGGCGGCAGCGTCGTGCGGCTTGAGCCCGGCACGCCCCCCGTGGCCCGCCTGGTCTGCGGCGGATGGAACCTGTGGAGCCGGCTCACGCGCTGGGCGGCGGGCTCCTGCGTCTGGGTCGAGGCCGCCGCGTTCCGCGAGGCCGGCGGGTTCGGCACGGAGCATTACGCCGGCGAGGAGGTCTTCCTCAGCCGGAGGCTCAAGGCCGTCGCCCGGCGCCGCGGCCTGCGGTTCGAGATCCTCTCCGCCCATCCGCTTCTCACCTCTTCGCGCAAGGTGAGGCTTTACACCGTGGGCGAGGCCCTCCGGTTCTTCTTCCGCATGGCTTTCTCGTTCGGCCGCGCCTCGCGGCGCGCCGACGTCTGCCACCTGTGGTATGACGGAAGGCGCTGAGCCCTTCAGAGACGGCGGCGCTTCCAGGCCGGGATCGGGAACGACGTCAGACGGTCCGACGCGACCTCGACCGGGTCGCGCGGCCGCAGCGCGCGCGCCTGCCGTCCGTCCACGATCACGTAGTGGCGTGCCGCCGTGATGCGGTCCGCCACCTCCCAGCAGTTCTCCGGGCCGTTCACCCACTTCTCCGGCGGCAGCCGGCGCAGGTCGAACGGCGCGGAGTAGCTCCGGAGCGTCTTGCGCGGCCCCTTCGCGTATTCGTGGAAGTACGACATCGCGAGCTCGCGCACGCTCCGGTAGACCGGGTCCCGCCAGCGTAGGCAGACGTAGTTGGTCTTGGAGACCGCGCCCCAGCGTCCGCCCACGCGGAACGGCGCGATCACGTGGTCCATGTCCCGGTGCGCGCTGAAGTCCAGCAGCAGCGGCGGGTGCCCCTGCAGCCAGAGCGCGAACGCGGCGATCATCGCGCCCTCGATGCAGTGGGCGCAGTCCGCCTCGAGCGCCCCGAGCACCGGCCTGGCCGTGTCACCCTGCGGCTCGAAGTTCTGGGGCATCCGGCAGAGGAAGTCCTGCACCGCGCGGGGCGTCCGCAGGCGCGCCAGCGTGCGGGCGTGCGGGCGGGGGAGTCCCCGGCGTTCCGCCAGTCGGATGCGGGCCGCGAGGTCCATGGCGCAGGATGGTCGCGCCCGACGGCGCCGACAAGCGGCTTTCGGATTGGATTCCCGCCGTCCGCCCCGCTAGGTTCCCCCCATGCCACTCTTCGACTTCGTCTGCGCCGACTGCGGCAAGGCCAGCGAGGTGCTCGTCCGCGCCGATGAACGCCCCGTCTGTCCTGACTGCGGCTCCGCCCGTCTCGAGAAGCAGCTTCCCGTGGTCGCGGTCAAGGGCCTGAAGTCCGACCACGTGCACACGAACGCCTGCGGCTGCGGCAAGCCCCGCGGCGGCTGCGGCGCCGGCTGAGATGGACCCGGCCGTCGTCGAGCACCTGAGGCAGGGCGTCCTCAGCCTCATCCTGATCATCGTCTCGATCGGGCTGCATGAGTTCGGTCACGCCTGGGTCGCCGACCTCCGCGGCGACCCGCTTCCGCGCGCGCAGGGCAGGGTGTCCCTCAACCCGTTCGTGCACGCCGACCCGATCGGCACCATCCTGATCCCCGCCGTCATGATCTTCTTCAGCCCCGGCGTTGGCCTCATCGGCTGGGGCAAGCCCGTCCAGGTGGCGCTGCTCAACCCGAGGACGCGTCGGGCGGACGACATCCTCATCACTCTCGCCGGCCCCGGCATGAACCTGCTCCTCTGTCTGACCTTCGCCCTCATCGGCGGTCTCGGCGGCTTCGCCCAGGGCCCCACCAAGGACTTCCTTGAGCAGGGCCTCTTCCTCAACGCCGGACTGATCGCCTTCAACCTCATCCCCGTCCCTCCGCTGGACGGCTCCCGGGTGGCGCTACGGCTGGGCCTCTTCTCCGAGCAGGTGTTCATGGCCCTCGCCCGCTGGGGCTTCGTCATCCTGCTGGTGCTGGTCAACCTCCCGCCTTTCCGCATGCTGCTTTGGGCCGCCCTGAAGGTGGTCGCAGTCCCTTGTTTCGCCCTCTGGGAGGCGCTTCTCTGACGGCCACCGGAGGCTTGCCAATCCGGCCGCGCCGCACGAATCTGACGCCATGCAGACCCTCGGCGAAAGACTTCAGGAGGCCCGGCAGCGCCTGGGCGTCACGCTCCGTGAGGCCGCCGAGTTCACCAAGATCCGCACCGACTACCTGCAGGCCATGGAGGCCGGGCAGTTCGAGTCCATCCCGCTCGCCGACGTCTACAAGCGCGGCTTCGTGAAGCTCTACGCCAAGTACCTCCGTCTCGACGAAGAGAAGGCCGCCGCCGACTTCAACGCCCACCATTCGCTCAAGGCCTCCCGCCGTCCGCTCGACGCCGGCGTGGAAGAAGCCGACGGCGAAGGGTTCGCCCTGCCGGTCGGTCCGGCCGCCATCGACCGCGACAAGCTCGTCTACACGATCCTGGTCGTGGGCCTCGTCGCGCTGCTGCTCTGGGCGCTCTTCGGCTGAGGCGGGGCGGTTGACCTCCGGCCGCCCGCGGTTAAGGTGGCTTCGTGTCCGTCCGTCCCGAATACAGGGTCCTCGTCCTCAACCGTCTCTGGCAGCCGGTCAACATCGTCGGCGTGCTCCGCGCGATGAACCTGCTGTTCCGCGGCCGGGCGAGCGCGGTTCACGCCGAGGGCGACGGGCCCCACCAGGTCTTTCCGGCCGAGGAGTGGCTGCGTCACTCGTTGCAGCATCCGCCGGCCCCGGCCGACGGCGTGAGGTCCGCCTGCCTGCTCATCCGGGTGCCCCGCGTGCTGCTGCTCGGGCTCTACGACCGCGTGCCCCGCCGCGAGATCCGCTTCAGCCGCCGCAACGTCTACCTGCGCGACGACCACGCCTGCCAGTACTGCGGCCGCAAATTCCGCGAGGAGGAGCTCAATCTCGACCACGTCGTGCCCCGGGACGTCGGCGGCAAGACGAGCTGGGACAACATCGTCACGGCCTGCGTGCGCTGCAACTCGCGCAAGGCCAACCGCCTGCCCGAGCAGGCCGGCATGACCCTGCGCCGTGCGCCCGCCAAGCCGCGCTGGCGGCTCGTCACGGCCTCGGCGCTCTCCGAGGAGGAGCTCGCCGCCTGGCGGAGCTTCCTCGAGGTCACGCCCGCGGGGCAGCTCCCTTGGCGCAACTGACGGCCGGCTGGTGCGGGTAACCAGATTCGAACTGGTGTCACCACTTTGGAAGAGTGGGGTCCTGCCACTGAACGATACCCGCGCGGCCGGAAGTTGACTATCCATGCCCGGCGGGCCTGGTCAAGCCTGCGTCCCGGGAGCGGGCAACCGGATTCGAACCGGTGTCTCCACTATGGGAAAGTGGGGTCCTGCCACTGAACGATGCCCGCGTCTCCTGGAACGCCTCCATCCTGGCCCGGCCCCCGCGGCCGGTCAAGCGACGCGCGGCCCTTTGCGCTTCCACGCCCGTGCGCTTCGGGCATCTTCCGAGCATGCCTTCCCGGTCTTCCGCCGCCGCCCGCCCGCGTGACGTGCTCATGATGGCGACCCCCGCCCACAACGCCGACCTGCGCTGGTTCACCGGCTTCCGCGCCTCCGACCCGTTCCCGGCCTTCTCCGCCCGCGGACGCAAGGTCGGACTGCTGCCGCTGCTCGAGGTGGGTCGCGCCCGCGCCGAGTCCGACCTGGATGAGGTCGTCGACCTCAGCGCGCTCATCGCCGACCTGCGCAAGTCCAACCCCTCCGCCGGCGTGCCTGACGCGATCGTCTTCGCCGCGCTCGCCCGCGGGGTGAAGCGCTTCACGGTGCCTTCCGACTTCCCGACGGGGCTCTTCCTGCGCCTCCGTGACCTCGGTCTCGACCTCGTGCCGCTGGGCGCGCAGGTCACCGAACGTGGCGCGCCCGAGCTCTTTCCCGCCCGCTGGATCAAGTCCCGCGCGGAGGTCGCCGGCATCCGCGCCGGCAACCGCGCGGCCTGCGCCGGCTTCACCGCGGTCGAGCGCGTGCTCGCCGAGGCCGCCGTCGGTCCGCGGGACGCCCTCCGCTGGCGCGGCAAGCCCGTCACCGCCGAGCTGCTCAAGGAGGAGGCGCAGGTCGCCATCCTCCGCGCGGGCGCGCTCTGCGACATCGGCCTGATCATCGCCCCCGGCGACCAGGCGGTCGACTGCCACTGCTCGGGCTTCGGGCCGGTCAGGGCCGGCCAGCTCATCGTCTGCGACATCTATCCGCGCGACACGGAGTCGGGCCAGTACGGCGACATGACGCGCACCTACCTCAAGGGCCGCGCCTCGGCGAAGCAGCGGCGCATGGTCGAGGCGGTTCTGTCCGCGCAGCGTCTGGCCCTCCGCCGGCTGCGTCCTGGGGTCAAGGGCAGCGCGGTGCACGAGGCCGTCATCGCCCACTTCGAGTCCCTCCGCTACCGTACGGGCTTGGTCAAGGGAACCTACGTGGGTTTCTTCCACGGCCTCGGCCACGGCCTGGGCTTTGACATCCACGAGCCCCCCGCGCTTTCCCGACGCTGGCCCCATCCGCTTGAGCCAGGCCATGCGGTCACTGTCGAGCCCGGGCTCTATTACCCCGGAATCGGCGGCTGCCGCTTCGAGGACGTCGCCCTCATAACCCGTTCCGGCATCGAGATGCTCTCGGAGCATCCGTACGCCTGGGAGATTCCTTGAGCATGCCGGCGCGGCGGGGCAGGGCGGGCACGCACACCACGGTCATCGAGGCCGCGGTGCCGGTGGTCCGTCTCCTCGAGACGCGCGGCCGTGTCTCGCGCGGGATGATCGAGGCCGGCATCGGGGCCCGGGGGCGCTCGGTCAAGGTGCGTCCGCTCGCCGGCGGCCTCCGCGTCACGGTGGTGTCGAAGGGGTCGCGCCAGGAGCTGCACGTCTACGGCATCACGCCCGCCGAGGCCCGCGCGCTCCTCACCGCGGCGGCGCTGCCGGGCTACGCCGTCAACTTCTCCGATGCCTGAATTTGCCGAGCCGTCTGAGGAGCTTCCGCCTGACGGCGATGCGCCCTACGTGGCCCGCTTCCCCGCCCGCCGTCTCCCCGCGGCGTGGGCCGGCCTGCTCACGGGCGCATCCCATGCGGTGCTGGAGAGCGGGCCCACGGGACGATACACCGTGGTCCTGCCCGAGGCCGCCGAGATGCGCGCGCTTCCGGATGGAGGCTCCGCCGACGGCTTCCTCGCCGCGCTGCGGTCTGAAGCCCCGCCGGCTCCCGACGGATGGCCGCGTTTCCGCACGGGCTGGATTCTCGCCCTCGGCTATGAGCTGGGCGGCGCTTTCGAACCCGTGCGGTCGGCGCCGGATGACCTGGGCCTGCCCCGCGCGGTCCTGCTGCGGGCCGACGAGACGCTCACCTACGACGCCCGGACGGCGGAACTTTTCGTCGCGCTCGCTCCCCGCGGGGCGGACTCCGGGGCGCTCCGCGCCCGCGCCGTCGCGCTCGCCGGCCGCTGGGACGCGGCCTGCGAGGCGCCGCCGCCCGTGCTTCGGCCCGCGGGCGATCCCGCGCCGGTCCTCGCCGAGTCGCTCGGCGCCGATGCCTTCACCCGCGCCGCCCGGCGCGCGCAGGAGCTCATCGCCGCAGGCGACACCTACCAGGTGAATCTCTCCACGCGCCTCGAGCTTCCCGCCGCGGCGGATCCGCTCCTCGCCTACGAGGCCGTGCGCGCCACGAACCCCTCGCCCTACATGTCCTTCCTGCGCGGGCCGGAATTCACCCTCGTGTGCGGATCTCCCGAGCTCCTCGTCGCGGCCGCGGGCGGGGTCATCGCGTCGCGTCCCATCGCCGGCACCCGCCCCCGCACCGGCCTGGCCGACGAGGACGCCGCCTTCGCGCGCGAGCTCGCCGCCGATTCCAAGGAGCGGGCCGAGCACCTCATGCTCGTCGACCTGCTCCGCAATGACGTGGGCCGCGTGGCGGCCCCGGGCACGGTGCGCGTGCCCGAGTTCATGGCCGTCGAGCGCTATTCGCACGTCATGCACCTCGTGTCGCAGGTCGAGGGCGCGCTGCCTTCGCCCCGCCCCGCGCCTTCCGCCGTCATCCGCGCGCTCTTCCCCGGCGGCACGGTCACGGGCGCGCCCAAGGTGCGCACGATGCAGGTCATCGCGGAGCTCGAGCCGGTCGCGCGCGGCTTCTACACCGGCTCCGTCGGCTGGGCCGACGACTCCGGAGACCTCTGCCTCAACATCGTGATCCGCACCCTCGTCCGGACGCGGCCGTTCCGCGGCTCGCCGCGCTGCTTCGTGCAGGCCGGCGCGGGCGTAGTCGCCGACTCCGTGCCCGGGCGCGAGCACGAGGAGTCGCTCCGCAAGGCGCTCGCCCTCCGCGTGGCTCTGGCCCGCGCGCTCCCCGCATGAGCCGCGTCTGGCGAGACGGCGTCCTCGTCGACGGCGACCCTTCGCCGGGCGCGTTCCCGCCAGGCGCGGCCTTCTTCGAGACCATCGCGCTCCGCGACGGCTCCGTCGAATGCCTCGACGACCATCTCGCCCGGCTGCGTGGCGGCCTGGAGCGCGCCGGCCTGCCGGCCGGCCCGCTGGCCTCCGGCGACCTCACCGTCTGGCGCTCCGCGGTCAGCGCGCTCGGCGGCCGCGACGGCGTGCTGCGGCTCGTCGTCGGCCGGGACTTCGAGGAGCTCGGCCTGCGCGCGCTGCTGCCCTCGCCGCCGGTCTTCCGCCTCCGTTCATTGCGCACCGTCCGTGACGCGCCCGAATGGCTGCCGCGTCCGAAGTCCGCGCCCTGGGCCAACTCCTTCGCCGCCTCGGTCGAGCTCCGTTCGCTCGGCGCCGGCGCCGGCGCCGAGGGCGTGCAGTTCGATGCGCGCGGACGCGTCAGCGAGGGCTCGCGTTCCAGCCTCGCCTGGCTGGAGGACGGCGCGCTGCACGTGCCCGCCGCATCGACCGGCCGCCTGCCCGGCACCGCCCTCGCCCAGCTCGTCCGCTGCGCGGGACTGCCCGTGGTCGAGGCCGAGTCAGCCGTCCCGGTCCGCGCAGAGGCCGTGCTGCTTCTGCGCTCGACCCTTCCCGGGGGCGGCGCGGCCGTCGAGGCCTGGGACGACGCCGAAGGCCGCAGGATCTGGAGCGGCGATCCGGCGTCGTCGCGACCGCTGCTCGGCCTTCTCGCCGCGCACCGCGCTCAGCGCGCGCTCAGACTGGCGTAGAGCGGCAGCGCCGTCGCGAGCACCAGCAGCGCGAGGAACGCGACCGAGGTCACCGCGGAGAAGCACGTCGTTGCGAGCAGCGTGCCGAGCCGGAGCTCGGCCGCCTCCTGGCTCCGGTGCGCGCGGACCGCGAACCACGTCGCGAGCGCCGCGAGCAGCGCGTGCACCGTGAGCACGGCCGTGAAGTGGTTGAAGTAGAGCGCGGTGAGCGGAGGCAGGCGGCCCGGCTCGCCGGTGACCGCCGCGACCAGCACCGGCTGGGCGCGGAAGGCTACCGCGCCCGCGGCCGCGGGCAGGGCGGCGGTGAGGAAGACGGCGAGCGCCGACACCGCCTGGATCTCTCGGGGCTGCATGCGCGCATCCTCCCTTCGCGCGCGCCGCCGGTCAACGCCGGGATTCGCCCTCGCCAAGCGGCCTGCGCGTTCCTAATCCTCCGTCGATGGATTCCTGGACGCTCTGGCCCGCCTTCGCGCTCCTGAACGGACTCGCCGCCGCCTTCTCGCTCGTCGGCGGCGTAGTCTCCGCCCTCACCCACGCCGAGCTGGAGGACCTGCGCACCCGCGACGCCAAGGCGGCCGTCGCCCTCGACCGCGCCCGTTCCGACCACGGCAACACCCTCGCGGCCTTCGACCTGCTGGTCGTCGCGCTCGTCGGACTCAGCGCCCTGCTGGGGGGCGCCCTCATCGGCGGCACGGTCCTGCCCCGCCTCGGCGACGGCTGGGCCCCGGCCTTGCTGACGGTGCTCGGCGCGGCCGCCGTCTCGCTCTTCCTCGCCTGGCTCGCGGTCATGCTTCCCCGCAAGGTCGGCATGCACTTCAGGCGCGACCTCGCTCCGCGCGTCGCCCCCTTCCTCTCCGTGGCCCGTGCGGCGGCCCGACTGCTCCGCCGCCTCGGCCGGCTGCACGACTCGCTCGCCCCGGCCGAGGAGCCCGGCGTGGACCGCGGCGACGCCGAGATCGGCAGCCTGGCGCGCGCCGCCGCCCGCGAGGGGCGCATCACCCAGGCCGAGAGCAACCTCGTGGCCAACGCGGTGCGACTCGACGACATCCCGGTCTCTCAGGTGCTCACGCCCCGCTCCGTCGTCACCTCGCTCGAGGCCGGACTGACCGTCACCGACGTGCTCCGCATGCATCCCAACGTCCCGCACGGACGCCTGCCCGTCTGGGAAGGCGGCGCCGACCGCATCGTCGGCGTCGTCCGCCGCCGCGACCTGCTCAAGGCCGCGGGCGAGGGCCGGCGTGACGCGCGCGTGCGCGACCTCATGGGCAAGGCCCATTTCGTGCCCGAGACCGCGACGCTCTCCGACGCCCTCAACGACCTCGTCCGCGCCCACCAGCACCTCGCCGTCGTCGTCGACGAGTTCGGCGCCTTCTCCGGCGTCATCACGCTCGAGGACGTGTTTGAGTCGCTGCTCGGCGTGGAGATCTACGAGAAGGACGACCCGCATCCCGACATGCGTGAGCTCGCGCGCCAGCGCGGCCACCGCGTCCCGCGGCGCAAGGAGGGCCCCGAGGCGCCCCGTCAGGCATGACCGCCGCGCTCGCCTTCTGGGTGCACGACCTCGATCCGGTCGCCTTCCGCTTTCCCGAGGGCTGGCCGCTGGGCGGCGTCCATTGGTACGGGATGGCCTACGCGGCCGGCTTCCTGCTCGCCGCCTGGCTCTTCGGCCGCTGGCGCCGGGCCGGCGTCGCGCCGTTGCGCGACGGCGCCGACGAATCCGCGCTCATGACGGCGCTCATGGTCGGCGTGGTGGGCGGCGGGCGGCTCGGCCACGTCCTGCTCTACGCGCGGGAGGCGTTCGCGGCCGACCCGCTGATGGTCTTCCGCGTCTGGCAGGGCGGCATGGCCAGCCACGGAGGCTTCCTCGGCGTCACGCTCGCCTGCCTCTGGTTCGCGCGCACGCGACGGACGTCCTTCCTCGCCGTCGGTGACCTCGTCTGCGCGGCCACGCCCGCCGGCATCCTCTTCGGCCGCCTGGCTAACTTCGTCAACGCCGAGCTGGTCGGCCGTCCCGCCGACGTGCCGTGGGCGGTCGTCTTCCCTCGGGAAGGGCCGGAGCCCCGTCATCCTTCGCAGCTCTACGAGGCCTTCGGCGAGGGCCTGCTGCCCCTCCTCTGGATGTTCTGGCGTTACCCGCGGCGCCTGCCGCCCGGTCGCGCCGCGGGCGAGTTCCTCCTCCTTTACTCGGCGGCCCGCATCGTCTGCGAGGCGTTCCGCGCGCCCGAGGACGGACACCTCCTCGGCCTCACCGCGGGGCAGTTCTGGACGCTCCCGCTCGCGGCCGCGGGCGCCTTCCTCGTGCTGCGTTCGCGCCGCCCGGAATGATGTTGCCCGTCACGGGCCGCGGTGGGAGAAGCGTTCCCGGATGATCACGGTTCCGCTCCTCGACCTCGGCCCGCAGAACCGCGCCCTCGCGCCGGCGTTCGAGCAGGCCTTCCGCGAGGTCGTCGCCTCCAATCAGTTCATCATGGGGCCTCGCCTCGAGGCCTTTGAGAAGGACTGCGCGGCCTTCCTCGGCGTGAAGCACGCGCTCGGCGTCTCCTCCGGCACCGACGCGCTGCTGCTCGCCCTCATGGCGCTCGACGTGGGCGAGGGCGACGAGGTCCTCATCCCGTCGTTCACGTTCTTCGCCACCGCCGGCTCGGTCTCCCGCCTCGGCGCCACCCCGGTCTGGGTCGACGTCGATCCGCATCGCTTCAATGTCGACCTTGCGGACGCCGCCCGGAAGGTCGGTCCGCACACGCGCGCGATCATGCCGGTGCATCTCTTCGGACAGTCGCTCGACCTCGGCGCCCTCCGCGCCTTCGCCGCCGCCCACGGGATCCGCGTGATCGAGGACGCGGCCCAGTCGATGGGCGCTCGCTGGGAAGGGCGCGCGACGATGTCGGTCGGCGACTTCGGCGCCACGAGCTTCTTCCCCTCCAAGAACCTCGGAGGCATGGGCGACTCCGGTCTCGTCACGACGCAGGACGACGCCCTCGCCGAACGCGCGCGCGTCCTGCGCGTGCACGGCATGCAGCCCAAGTACTACCATCGCGAGGTCGGGGCCAACTTCCGCATGGACCCGCTCCAGGCGGCGATGCTGCACGTGAAGCTGCCGCACCTGCCGGAGTACAACTGCGCCCGCGCCGGCAACGCGCGCTTCTACCGCGAGTCCCTGGCCGGCGCGCCCGGGGTCGCCGAGAACCGCCCCGGGGCGGACGACGGCGCCAAGGTCCTCCTGCCCGTCGACTTCTCCGGCCAGGGCATCTGGAACCAGTTCACGCTCCGCGTCCCCGGCGGCCGCCGCGACGAACTCAAGGCCTTTCTCACGGCGCGGAAGATCGGCTGTGAAATCTACTATCCGGTCCCGCTCCACCGCCAGGAATGCTTCCGCGGCGTGGGCCGCGGGGCTGAGACCTGCGCGGTCTCGGAGCGCCTCGCCGCCGAGGTCCTCAGCGTCCCGGTCTTTCCGGAGCTGACGGCGGAACAGCGCCGGTGGGTCGCCGATTCGCTCGCCGACTTCGCCGCCGGCCGTCCGGCCTGACGCTTCAGAAGAAGCGGATGCCCTTCACCTTCATCTGCGCGTGCTGCTCGTCGGAGCAGGGCGCATCGGTGGGGGCCGCGGGCGCGACGTCGTTCGGCTTCACCAGCCCGTTGGCGAGCAGGTACTGCTCGACCTCGGCGCCGGAGACGTCGGGGAGCAGCACTCCGTCGACCTCGACGCACGGCGAGAGCCGCTGTCCGGACCGCTCGACCATCTCGGCGTAGTTGGCGGGGTTGCCGATGATGTCCACGTCCTCGTAGGCGAGGCCGTACTTCTGCATGATCGCCCGGACGCCGTTGCTCCAGCCGCAGCTGGGCTTGAGGTAGCACTTGATCTTCATCGTGCCCTCAATGTGCGGACTTCCGGACGGAATCAAGCCGGGCGGCGCGGTCTCCGTTCCTCGGCCGGGCCTTTGGGCGCCTCTTCGGCCGGCTCATACCAGTAGCCGATGCCATGGATCGTGCGCAGGCACTCCAGCCCCCGGCCCAGCCGGCCGAAGGCCGTCCGCAGCTTCGCCACGTACTGGTCCAGCGAGCGGCTGCGCACGTCGGCGTGCACGCCCCATACCGCGTGGATCAGGCCGTGGCGGCTGACGATCACGCCCGGATTGGCGTGCAGGTGGCAGAGGATGCCGATCTCCTTGCGCCCGACCTTGGAGGAGCGGCCCGCCGCCGTGATCTCGAGGCGTTCGGGATGCACCTCGACGCCGTTGAAGCGGAACACGCCGGTCGCCAGGGCGGCGTTGCTGGTGAGGCGGTTGTCGCCCGAGGTCTCGGTGCGGCGCAGCACGGCGCGCATGCGGGCCGCCAGCTCCTCCGCTTCGTGAGGCAGGCAGACGTAGTCGTCGGCTCCGGCGTCGAGCGCCCGCGCGATGTTGGCCGAGCCCCTGGCGCCTGAGATCATGATGACGGCCGGCCCCACGGGGCTGCGGCGGATGCGCGCGAGCACCTCGAACCCGCCCACGTCCTGCAGGAACGGCTCCATCAGCACGAGGTGAACGTGGTGTTCCTCCAGGAAGCGCAGCGCGGTGGCTCCCTTGTGGAAGGTCTGGTGTGAGAAGCCGGCTTCGTCCATCTGCCCCGCCAGTTCCGCGCAGAGGGCACGGTCGTCGGCGACGATGGCCACGAGGGGCTTCTGCTTGGCTCTCACAGAAATGGGGGGTTGGGCTGTCCGGGGCGGGACAGGGGGTGTGTACACATCTGTAAAAACGCACCGTGTTGCCAAGAGCGTATTCACCCCAATCATACGGGCATGAACGGTCCCGACGCGCCCAAGCCCACCTCGAGGATCAAGGTCCTGCTGTTCCTGCTGATCTTCATCGGCACCGCGGCCTGGGGCGGCTATGTTCTGGCCAAATACGCCCACCTGCGGGGCCCTCGCCCGACCAACCCGATCGAGGACCGGAGCCTTTTCGGGCGTTGACCCCTAAAAACTTGACCCGAGGGCAGGGGCTTATTTCTCTTCCGCTTCCGCCGACCGCCCCCTTCGTCTAGCCCGGTCCAGGACACCTCGTTTTCACTGAGGTAACTGGGGTTCGAATCCCCAAGGGGGCGCCAGGCGGGAAGCTTTCCCACCGGACTCAGTCCGGCAGGGCAGGGCTGTGGTGGGAAAAAGGGCTTGTCTTGGTTCAAAAAAAACTGAAGTATGACCGACCCTCGCCCCCCCGGCACCCTCCCGTATGACGCCCCCTTCTTCCAGGAGCGCCCGTCGCCCTCGCCGTCCCCGCCCGGCCGACCTCAAGCCCCACGAGGCTGAGTTGGCCCAGTTTTTCGTCAGAATGGCCGGAATCCTCGGGGTGCCGAGGTCGATCGCCGAGATCTACGCCCTCCTTTACGGGTCCTCCCAGCCGTTGGACTTTGACCGCATCCAGGCCCGGCTGGGGATGAGCAAGGGCTCGGTCAGCCAGGGGCTCCGTTTTCTCCGCGACCATGGCATGATCCTTTCAGTCCGGGCCGCCGGCTCCCGCCGTGAACGCTGGCAGCCCACCCCGTCGCTCGCGACCTCACTCGTCAATCTCCTGCGCAGCCAGGTCCTGCCCGCCTTGGAGCAGTCGACCCCCTCGCTCCGCCGCATCCAAGACGCCGCCGCCGCCGACGGCGCCACGCCCGAGGTCCTCGAACGCCTCGGTCGGCTCAACCGCTGGAACGGCCGCGCCCTCGAGCTCGCGCCGCTCCTCCTGCCTCCTCCGGAGGCCTGACCCCCGTTTTCCGCCGGCCCGGCCGGTGACAGTCCTTCCGCTTCCACGCGTGCCGTCGCACTCCCCGGCACGGGCGGCAGCCTGCGCGGGTCTCCCGCGCCGACTTACGACACCTTGAAAATCGCCATCACATCGGGCTATTTCGATCCGCTCCACCGCGGGCATCTTGAGCTCTTCCGGCTCGCGCGGGCCCGCGGCGACGCCCTCTGGGTCATCGTGAACAGCGACGCGCAGGCCAGGCTCAAGAAGGGCGCTCCGTTCCTCGATCAGGAGACCCGCCTCGCCCTCGTCGCGGCCTTGCGTGACGTGGATCGCGCCGTGCTCGCCGTCGACGCGGACGGCTCCGTGCGCCGCACCCTCGCCGGCCTGGTCGCCGAGGCCCGCGCGCAGGGCCACGACCCCGTCTTCTGCAAGGGCGGCGACCGCCACGCCGGCAACATCCCCGAGGCCGACGTCCTGCGGGATCACGGCGTGCCGCTCATCGACGGCCTCGGCGCCAAGGTCGACAGCAGCTCACGGATCACCGGCCGGCCGAGGTCCGACGAACAGGCCTGACAACCCCACGCATCTCATGAAACCCCGCGCGCTCATCACCGGCATCACGGGCCAGGACGGCTCCTACCTGGCAGAACAGCTGCTCGCCGAAGGCTACGAGGTCCACGGTTTGCTCCGCCGTTCCTCCGCCTTCAACACCGGCCGCATCGAGCACCTGTACATGGACGACCTCGTGCGCGACATCCGGCTGCGCAAGGTGAACCTGCACTACGGCGACCTCTGCGACGGCGCCTCGCTCATCCGTCTGGTCGGCGAGATCCGCCCCGACGAGGTCTACAACCTCGGCGCCATGTCGCACGTCAAGGTCTCCTTCGAGCTGCCCGAATACACCGCCGACGTGGACGGCCTCGGCACGCTGCGCCTGCTCGAGGCGGTCCGCATCCTCGGCCTGACAAGCTCCGTGCGCTTCTACCAGGCCTCGACCTCGGAGGTCTTCGGGGAGTGCGGTGACGCGCCGCTCAACGAGGAATCCCCGTTCCGCCCGCGCAGCCCCTACGGCGCCGCCAAGGCCTACGCGCACTGGGTGGTGAAGGGGTATCGCGAGGCCTACGGCATGTTCGCCTCCAACGGCATCCTCTTCAACCACGAGTCGGAACGCCGCGGTGAGACGTTCGTCACCCGCAAGATCTCCATGGCGGCGGCCAACATCGCGCACGGCCGCCAGGACCGGCTCTTCCTGGGCAACCTCGACGCCGTCCGCGACTGGGGTTACGCGCCCGACTTCGTGCGCTGCATGCGCCTGATCGTGCGCCACGGGCGGCCGGACGACTTCGTCATCGCGACGGGGGTGGCGCGCTCGGTCCGTGACTTCTGCACGCTGGCCTTCCGTCGCGCGGGCTTCGACCTCGCGTGGGTCGGCTCCGGCGCCGCCGAACGCGGGGTGGACCGCGCCTCGGGTCGCGAACTGGTCGCGCTCGACCCGCGCTACCTGCGCCCGGCCGAGGTGCACCGCCTGCTCGGCGACCCTTCCAAGGCCGTGCGCGAACTGGGCTGGGATCCGGCCTCGACCTCCTTCGAGCAGCTCGTGCACCGCATGGTGGACCATGACATGGCCCTCGTGGCCGGACAGCCGGGGCGATGAAGCTCGCCGGCTCCAGGATCTTCGTGGCCGGCCACCGCGGCATGGCGGGCTCCGCGGTCGTGCGCGCCTTGCGCGCCGCGGGCCACGCCGACGTCGTCGGCCGCACGTCGGCGGAACTCGACCTGCGCGATCCCGCCGCGACCGCCGCGTTCTTCCGCGATGAACGTCCGGACGCGGTGGTGATGGCGGCGGGCAGGGTGGGCGGCGTGCGCGCCAACGCCGCCGACCGCTACGGATTCCTCCGCGACAACCTGCTCATGGCGCTCAACGTCGTGGAGTCGGCCCGCCACGCCGGCGTCCGCCGCCTGCTCTACGTGGGCTCCAGCTGCGCCTACCCGCGCGACGCCGACCAGCCCTTCCGCGAGGACGCGCTCCTCACCGGTGCGACGGAGCCCACCAACGAAGGGTACGCGCTCGCCAAGGCGGCCGCCGTGCGCCTCTGCGACTTCGCGCGCGAGCGTCACGGCTGCGACTTCTTCTCCGTGATGCCCTGCAACCTCTACGGGCCCGGCGACGACTTCGTGAGCGAGGACTCCCATGTCGTGCCGGCGCTGCTGCGCCGCATGCACGCGGCCCGCGCCGAGGGCGCGCCTTCGGTCCGTCTCTGGGGCACGGGCGCGCCGCGTCGCGAGTTCCTGCACGTCGACGACTTCGCGCGCGCCTGCGTGCTGCTGCTCGGCCTCGACCGCCCGCCGCCCGTCACCAACGTCGGATCGGGCGAGGAGCTCACCGTCCGCTCGCTCGCCGCCCTGGCCGCCACGACCGTCGGCTACGCCGGCCGCGTGGAGTTCGACCCCTCGATGCCCGACGGCGCGCCCCGCAAGCTGCTCGACGTCTCACGCCTGCGCGCCCTCGGCTGGAGTCCTTCGATGACCCTGCCCCGCGGACTCGCCGAGACTTACGCCTGGTATCTCGCCAATGTCGCCGAATCGCGGCGCTGAGCCGCTGCCGCTTGGCGCAGAAGTATTTTCAGGGGCAGGGGCAGGGACAGGGACAGGGGCAGGGGCAGAAAAACATTCTTAATCGCGGATCTCGGATTTGGGCGACCGGCGACTAAGTTAGTTCGCCCAGATTTAGATGCCGAAGTTGCATCCCCGTCCCTGTCCCTGCCCCTGCCCCTAATCTCACCTTTGCACTGCCTCTCTCCAGGCATCCTTCCCCTTGCCCCCGTGCCAGCCAGCCCCCTGAACTGAGATGCCCTCCGTCACCCTCTGCATCCCCGCGCGTCTCGCCTCGACGCGCCTTCCGCGCAAGGTCCTCCTCGACCTCGGCGGCAAGCCCGTCGTCCAGCATGTCTGGGAGCGCGCCAAGCAGGCCCGCCAGGCCGACCGCGTCGTGCTGCTGACCGACTCCGAGGAGGTCGCCGGCGTCGCCCGCGGCTTCGGTGCCGAGGTCATGATGACCGATCCGGCCTGTCCCTCGGGCACGGCCCGCATGGCCAGCGTGATCGACCGTCTGCCCGGCGACTTCTTCCTCAACGTGCAGGGCGACGAGCCGTTCATCGAGCCCGCGCTGCTTGACGGGCTCATCAGCCGCTGGAAGGAGACCGGCTGCCGCCTGGTCACCGCGGTCTCCCGCATCGCGTCCGCCGAGCGCCTGCTCGCCGCCAGCGTGGTCAAGGTCGTCCGGGCGGAGGACGGCACGGCCCTCTACTTCTCCCGCAGCCCCGTCCCGCACCTGCGCGGCGTCGATCCGGCGGAATGGACCGCGCGGCGGGATTACTGGGCGCACATCGGCATCTACGGCTACGACCGCGCCACCCTCGCCGCCTATCCCGGCCTCGGGGCCACCGAGCTCGAGACGGCCGAGTCGCTCGAGCAGCTCCGCTTCCTCGCGCACGGCATGACCTTCCAGACCGTCGTCACCGGCTACCATCCCGTGGCCATCGACACCCCCGCCGACCTCGAGGAGGCGCGGAAGATGATGTGACGCGTGCGGCGCGCCAAGCGCCGCTGTGCAAAAGTCTTTTAAGGGACAGGGGCAGGGGCAGGGACAGGGGCAGGAAAACATCCCGAATTGCGGATCTCGGATTTAGGCGAGCGGGTCCTGGTTCAGTGCGCTCTGATTCAGATAGTGAAGCTGCATGCCTAACCCAGTCCCTGCCCTCACCTTTGCACCCCCTCCAATCCCCCTCCTCCCCCTTCTGAACCCGATACGCTCGCCCATCATGCCCACCCCCCTCGAATCCGCCCGCGCGCTGCTCGCCGCCGAGGCCGCCGCCCTTTCCGAACTCGCCGCCCGCATCGGCGCGCCCTTTGAGCGCGCCGTCGACCGCATCGCCGCCCATCGCGGCAAGGTCGTCGTCTGCGGCGTCGGCAAGTCCGGCCTCATCGGCCAGAAGGTCGCCGCGACGCTCTGCAGCACCGGCACGCCCGCCATCTTCCTCCATGCCGCCGACGCGGTCCATGGCGACCTGGGCATCCTGCAGCCCGGCGATCCGGTCATCCTCGTCTCCCGCTCCGGCACCACCGCCGAGCTGGTGCGCCTCATCCCTGTCCTGCGCGGCTTCGGCTCCCCGCTCATCGCCATCGTCGGCAATCTCTCCTCGCCGCTCGCGGAGCAGGCCGACGTGGTCCTCGACATCGGCGCCCGCCCTGAGGCCGATCCGCTCGGCCTGGTCCCGACCACCAGCGCGCTGCTGACCCTCGCGCTCGGCGACGCGCTCGCGGCGGCGCTCATGACGAAGCGCGGCTTCGGTCCGTCCGACTTCGCCCGGTTCCATCCCGCCGGCCAGCTCGGCCGCAACCTCACCCTCACGGTCGGCGAGGCCCTCCAGCCGCTCGAACGCTGCGCCTGCGCGCGCCCGGGCGACTCCCTGCGCGACACGGTCATCGCCATGACGCGCCACCCGCACGGCGCCGCCTGCGTGCTCGGTGCGGACGGCACGCTCGCCGGCCTGATCACCGACGGCGACCTGCGTCGTGCGCTCGGCCGCGGCGTCGACCTCAACGCCGCCCGCGCGGCCGACATCATGACGGCCAACCCCATCCGCGCCCACGGCCCGATGTCCCTCGCCGAGGCCGCCCGCCTCATGGAGGACCGCCCCTCGCAGATCTCCGTGCTGCCCGTGACCGACGCCGCGACGAACCGCTGCCTCGGCCTAATCCGCATCCACGACATCTACCAGGCCGGCCTGGTCTGACCCGCATGCGCACTAAGTCCGTCCATCATCGCGACCCCTCGCTCACCCCGCGTGAGCGCTCCGTGCTGACTGTCGCCGCGGCGGTCCTCACGCTCGTGCCGTGGTCGTGGGGCGGCTCCGTGCCCTGGACGCTGTTCGCCGGCTGCGGCTTCTCGCTGGCCGCGCTCCTCGCCGCGGTCGGCACCCTCGGCGGCCAGCGCGTCGCCCTCCTCGTCTGGGGCGTCCTGCTCGGGACCTCCTTCGCCTTCGTGCCCGCGGACGCTCCTGCGTGGTCGCACGCGTGGCTGGACTGGACCGCCTTCCCGATGTGCGGGCTCGCCGGCTCCGCCTTCGCCGCCTGGTCCATGCGCGCGGACCTCCGTTCACGCACTTCGGCGGAGTCCTGCGCGGACCTCCGGCGGTTCGTGCCCTTCTGGGCGGGCCTCGCCTTCGCCGCTTACGTGGCCGTGCAGGCGCTCAACCCGTGGGTGCGCGTCGATGACGTCGAGGGGTTCTGGAAGGCGCAGGGCCTCGCGTTGCCCAAGGGTGAGGCGACGCACGTGCTCCGATCCCTCGACCATGTCGCCTGGCTGCCCTCGGGCGTCGAGGCTCCGTTCTCCGGCGGCAACCGCCTCTGGTTCGGCATGAACGCCTGGCGCGTGCTCGTCACCCTCGCCGGCCCCTGGCTGCTTTTCTGCGCGCTGGCGGTCGGTCTGCCGCGCCGTCGCGGCTACGTGACGCTCGGCTGGATCTCGGTGCTGTCCGCCGCCGTCGTCGGCGCCTACGGCCTGGTCAATCAGCCCTCCTGGGGGACGGTGCTCGGCGTGCCCGTGCCGCACAACGCGGCCACCTTCGGTCCGTTCCTGCAGCGCACGCACGCCGCGGTCTACCTGTATCTGCACGTCGCGCTGGCGCTCGCGCTGGGCTTCTGGCATCTCCGCCGCTCGGCGGAGCACGCCTCGCTCGGCGGACCGCACCTTCTGGCCGGGTTCGCCGCGCTCACGCTCGCGGCCGTCGCGGCCATGGTCAACAGCATGGGCGCCGTCGCGGTCCTCGCGCTGCTCTTCTTCGTCGTGCTGCCCCTCGCCTGGAAGGTCGGGCTCCGCTCGGCGGGCTTCGACGTGAAGGACGGCGCGTTCTATGCCGCGGTCGCGGCGCTCTTCGCGGCGCTCGCGCTGCTCTCCGTGGCCGACTTCGGCCAGCTGGAGAAGAAGCTCCATTCCAAGCTCGCGGCGTTCAGCGCGTCCGGCACCGATGACCGCGCGCCCTACCGCCGGGCCACCTGGGCGATGGCCACCGAAGGCGGGCTCACGGGCCGCGTCTGGTGCGGCTGGGGCGCGGGCTCCTACCGCTGGATCTCGCCGCCCTACCAGGCGGCGCAGCCGGAACTGCTCCGTCAGGACGGGTCCATGCGCTACCGGGCCCACTACGCGCACAACGACTGGCTGCAGCTGCTCGCCGAGGTCGGCATCCTCGGCTGCCTGCCGGCGCTCGTCGCCCTGGGCTGGCTCCTGCGCCGTCTCCGGCTGGCCTTCGTGCCCGGCCGTCCCGAGGCGGTCGTGCTCGGCGGCACGCTCCTCCTCTTCGCGTTGCACGCGTGGTTCGACCTGCTGGTCTGGTTCACGCCGGTGCTCTACGCCCTCGCGCTGGTCACGTCGGCCCTGCTCGCCTTCCTGGTCCGTTCTTCCTCCGCGCCGGAGGCCTGACCCTTGCTGCAGCTCTTCCAGCGTCTCGACTCGGGAGTCACCGAGCTCGTCGAGGTGCCCGCCCCGGGTCCCGCGCGCGGTCGCGTGCTCGTCCGCACGACGCGCTCGCTCGTCTCGCCCGGGACGGAGCGGATGCTGGTCGCGTTCGGTCGCGCGGGCTGGGTCGGCAAGGCGCTCGCGCAGCCGGAACGTCTCCGCGCGCTGCTCGCCCGCGCCCGCGCCGAAGGCGTCGCCGAGGCCTTCGCCGCCGTCCGCCGCCGGCTCGCGGAGCCGGTCGCGCTCGGCTACTGCCAGACCGGCGTGGTGCTCGACGGCGGCGGCACGGACTTCACGCCCGGCGAACGCGTCGTGACCAACGGACCTCACGCGGGCGCGGTCTCGTCGCCCGTCGCCCTCACCGTCCGGGTGCCCGCCGGCGTGACGGACGAGCAGGCGGCCTTCGCGCCGCTCGCCGCGGTCGCGCTGGAAGGCCTCGCCCTGCTCGCCCCGGTCCCGGGAGACCGGGTGGCGGTCATGGGCCTCGGGTTGGTCGGGCAGCTGACCGCCCAGCTGCTCCGCGCCATGGGTTGCGTGCCTCTCGGCTTCGATCCTGATTCCACCGCCCGGGCCCTCGCCCGTCGTCACGGCATCGAGGTCTGCGAGGAGGGCGATCCGGTCGCCGCCGTCATGCGCTGGACGGAAGGGAAGGGCGCGGCCGGCGTGATCATCACCGCCAGCACCGCCTCGCACGCCCCCGTCAACGACGCGGCGCGCATGTGTCGCTTCCGCGGCGCCGTGGTGCTGGTCGGCGTCGTCGGCCTCCGTCTCGACCGCGCCGCGTTCTACGCCAACGAAGTGTCGTTCCGCGTCTCGAACTCCTACGGGCCCCGCGACCGCACGGGCCCCGGTTCGGCGTCCGATCACTTCGCCCGTGCGCTCGCCTGGATCGCCTCCGGCGACCTGCAGGTCGGCTCGCTCATCGCGGGCCGCGTGCCTCTCCGGGACGCGCCCGCGCTCTACGCGGACCTCGGCGCCTCGGGCGGGCTCGGCCGCCTGCTGGTGCATCCGGAGCCGGAGCTCGCGCGCACGGTGCCGCTCGGACCTCCGAAGTCCGAAGGCGCGGGCGTCGCCGTCCTCGGCGCCGGCGTCTTCGCCCGGGCCGCGTTGCTTCCCGCCCTCGCCTCCTGCGGCGAATCCGTCTCGCTCCGCCATGTCGTCTCGGCGCGCGGCGCCTCGGCCCGCTTCCTCGGCGCGGCGCATGGCGCGGCCTTCGTCGGGACCGACGTGGCCGCGGCGCTCGCCGACCCCGCGGTCGCCGCCGTGTTCGTCGCGATGCGCCACGCCGACCATGCGGAGGCCGCCCTCGCCGCGCTGCGCGCGGGCCGGCACGTGTGGGTCGAGAAGCCGCTGGCGTTGGCCGTCGCGGACGTCGACGCCGTCGTCGACGAGGCCGCCGGCCGCGGCCTCACGCTCATGGTCGGTTTCAACCGCCGCTTCGCCCCGCTCGCGGTCCGTCTCCATGAGGCGCTCCGTGACGCCGCCGGACCGAGGCATTTCCGCATCGACGTCGCCGCCGGCCGGTTGCCCGCGGGACATTGGGCGCTCGATCCCGCCGAGGGAGGCGGCCGCATCGTCGGTGAAGCCTGCCACTTCGTCGACCTGCTCCGCTTCCTCGCCGGCGCCCCCGTGAAGTCGTGGTCCGTCGTCTCCCGCGCGCGCGACGGGCAGGACGGCGGCAGGTTCTCCTTCGAGTTCGCCAACGGCGACCGCGGCATCCTCAATTACCTCACCGACGCTCCGCAGGGCGCGCCCAAGGAGACCGTCCGTGCCGAAGGTCCTGGCTGGAGCGCCGAGATCGTCGGCTGGCGATCGCTGCGTTGCGAGGGCCTGTCCGTCCGCGGCGTCCGGGCCATGCCCTGGACGCGGGCCGACAAGGGCCATGCCGCGGCCGTCGCCGCCTTCCTCCGCGCCGTCCGCACCGGAGGCCCCGCCCCGATTCCCGCCGAAGAGCTCCGCGAAGTCTCGCGTCTCGCGGTGGCGATGCAGGGCTGAAACGACCTTTCCTTCTTCATGCGCAACGTCTGCGTCCTTGGCCTCGGGTACATCGGCCTGCCCACCGCCTCCGTCCTCGCCACGCGCGGCTGCTCCGTGCTCGGCGTCGACGTCTCGCCGCAGGTCCTCGCCGCGGTCGGCTCGGGCCGCGCCCATGTCGCCGAGCCCGACCTCGACGTGCTCGTGCGCGCCGCAGTGGGCTCCGGCAATCTCCGCGTCGCCCCTTCGCCCGCCCCGGCGGAGGTCTTCATCATCGCCGTGCCGACGCCGTTCCGCGACGGACCCGGCGGCTCCCGTGCGCCCGACCTCTCCTTCGTCGAGGCGGCGGCCCGTTCGCTCGCTTCCGTCGTCGCCGACGGCAACCTCGTCATCCTGGAGTCCACCTCGCCCGTCGGCACCACGGAGAAGGTGCGCGCCTGGGTCGAGGATGGCCTGGCCGCCGCCGGCCGTCGCGTCTCCGGACTGCTCTACGCCCATTGTCCGGAGCGCGTGCTGCCCGGCCAGGTGCTCCGCGAACTGGTGACGAACGACCGCATCTGCGGCGGGCTCACCCCCGAGGCCTCGGAGCGCGCCCGCGACCTGTACGCGTCCTTCTGCACCGCGCGGATCTTCCTGACCGACGCCCGCACGGCCGAGCTGGCCAAGCTCGCCGAGAACGCCTACCGCGACGTCAACATCGCCTACGCCAACGAGCTCGCGGCGGTCTGCGAACGGGTGGGCGTCGACGTCTGGGAGCTCATCGCCCTGGCCAACCGCCATCCGCGCGTGAACATCCTGCGGCCCGGTCCCGGCGTCGGCGGCCACTGCGTCGCGGTCGACCCGTGGTTCATCGTCGACGCGGCGCCGGACCGCACCCCGCTGATCCGCGCCGCCCGCGCGGTCAACGACGGACGCCCCGCCGCGGTGGCTTCGCGCGTGCTCGAGGGGCTCGCCCCCGGCGCGAAGGTCGCCTGCCTCGGCCTCGCCTTCAAGCCGGACGTCGACGACCTCCGCGAGTCGCCCGCCGTGGCCGTGGCCGCGCGTCTCGCGGACGCCGGCTGCCGCGTGCTCGCCGTGGAGCCGCATGCGCGCGAACTGCCCGAAGTCCTCCGCGGGCGCGCCGAGCTCGTCACGCTCGAGGACGCGCTCGCCCGGGCCGACGCGTTCGCGCTCCTCGTCGACCACCGTGCTTTCGCCGGCCTGCGTCTTTCCGACCTCCGCGGCCGTCCGTTCACGGACACGCGCGGGATGGTCCGCTCCTGAAGTCCGCCGTGCTGGTCGACCTGCTCCGTCATCTCGGTCCCTCGTGGCTTGTCCGCCGAGGGTGGCACGCCTTCGCCCGCCGCTCGGGTCTTCTCGGGCTGCGCATGCCCGCCCGCCCGTGGCCGGCCTGGGGTCCTTCCGGCGCCGAAGGCGACGCCTTCGTGCGCGAGTGGCTCGCCGCCTCGCCCCGACTGCCCGTCCTATTGCAGCGACGCGAAGCCCTCGCACCGTTGCTCGAGGCGTGGTCCGTCGAGGCGGGCCATCCTCTCGCCGCGGAAGCCTCCGCCTTGGCGCACGGCCGGTTCAGGGCCTTCTCCGACCGCCTCGTCGATCTCGGTTCGCCGCCCCGCTGGTCGCAGGACGTGCTCGACGGCGCCGACCGCGCCTCGGCGCGCCACGCGACGCGCCTCGGCGACGCCGGCGTGCATGACGTGAAGGCCGCCTGGGAAGTCTCGCGCTTCACCTGGTCCGCCACGTTGGTCCGGGCCCGCCTGCTGGACGGCGATGAGCGGCATGCCGAGCTCTTCTGGCGGCTGCTCGAGGACTGGGCCAAGGCCAATCCCCCGAACGTCGGCCGGCAGTGGATGTGCGCGCAGGAGGCCTCGCTGCGTCTCATCGCGGTCGCCTTCGCCACGCAGGCCTTCCGCGACTCGTCCGCCTCGACCCGCCCGCGCCTGCGCCTGGCGGCCCGCCTCGCCGACGTCACCGCGCGGCGGATCCTCGCGGACTTCGACTACGCGCTTTCGCAGCGCAACAACCACGGCGTCTCCGGCGCCGTGGGCCTCCTCACCGCGGGGACCCTCTGGCCCGGCCTGCGAGACGCCGCCCGCTGGCGACGCCTCGGACTGGAGACCCTTTGCCGTGAGACCCTGGCGCTCGTCGCGCCGGACGGCGGCTTCAGCCAGCACTCCTCCAATTACCACCGCCTGCTGCTCCGTCTCCTCAGCTGGGCCGAGGTGATGGAGCGCGCCGCCGGACGCACCCTGCCGCCGGCGGTCCGTCGCCGCGCGCTCGCCGCCACGCGGTTCCTTCAGGCGCTCATGGAGCCGGACGGCACGGTGCACCGTTACGGCGCCGACGACGGCGCGGAGCTGCTGCCGCTTTCCGGCTGCCGTTACGAGGACTTCCGCCCCGCGGTCGGCACGGCCCTCGCCCTCTTCGCGGGCGAACGTCTGCCCGCCGGTCCGTGGGATGAGGACGCGCTCCTGCTCGCCGGTCCGTGCCCGCCCCGCGCGCCGTCGCTCGTCCCGCTCGAGGCTGACTTCCCCGGGTCCGGCGTCACCGTCCTGCGCAACGCCCGCGGGGCCGCATCCTTCCGCGCCCCCGTGCGCTTCGGCCACCGTCCCTCGCAGGCCGACCAGCTGCACGTGTCGATCCGTTGGGACGGCGAATGGATCACCGATGACGTCGGCAGCGGATCCTATCGCGCCGGCCATCCTCATGGCGCGCTCGCGCACGCCCGTCATCATTCCTCGCTCACGGTCGACGGCGCGGATCCGATGCGTCGCGTCGGCCGCTTCCTCTGGCTGCCCTGGACGCCGTGCGTGCGGAGCGATGCCGACGGTGCCGTCGCCGCGTGGCGGAGCGACCCCTCCGGCTTCCGTTGCGAGCGTCGTCTGTTGCGCCTTCCGCAGGGCTTCGTGGTGATTGACCGCGTGCGCGGCCCGCGTGACGCTGAGATCGTCCTGCGCTGGCAGGGACGGAGCCGCGAAGGACTGTCCAGGCTCCGCCTCGTCTGTTCGCTGCCTTCGCAGGAGAGCTGGGTGACCGGTTCGGAAGGCGACGGGGAAGGGTGGAGGTCCGACCGTTACGGCAGCTTCACCCGCTCCTGGGTGCGTCGGCTGACCGTCCGCGGACGGGACGCGGTCTTCGTCACCGCGGTCGGCTGCGACGTCGAGCTCCTCGAGGACGTGGCGCTCATCGACGGCGTGCGTCATCCCCTGCCTCCGGCCCGATGAGGACCGTCGCGCTCATCCTCGGCACCCGTCCCGAAGCGGTGAAGCTGGCGCCCGTCCATGCGGCGCTCGCCGCGTCGAATCGTCTACGGCCCCTGCTCGTCTCCACCGGTCAGCATCGCGAGATGCTCGCCCAGACCCTCGGCGCCTTCGGCCTGACCGCCGGGGTCGACCTCGGCCTGATGCGCCCCGGCCAGTCCCTTGCGGAATTGGCGGCCCGCGTGACCGCCGGCGTCGGCGCCTGGCTCGACGAAGCCCGGCCCGACGCCGTGCTCGTCCAGGGAGACACCACCTCCGTGCTCGGCGCCGCCGTCGCCTGCGCGCATCGCCGCGTCCCCTTCGGCCATGTCGAAGCCGGGCTCCGCACCGGCGACTTCGCCTCGCCGTGGCCCGAGGAGATGAACCGGCGCGTGACGTCCGTCCTGGCCCGCTGGCATTTCTGCCCCACCGCGGACGCGGCCGCGAACCTGCGTCACGAAGGCATCCCGGCGGATCGCGTGCACGTCACCGGCAACACCGTCGTCGACGCCCTGCTCGCTTCCCTGCCGCGCGCGCGTGCGATCTCGCCGGAAGCGCTGGTCGCGCGCGCCGGCGTGCCCGCCGGTTTCGCCGCGCGCCACCTCCTCCGTGGCGGCGCCCCGTGGGCCCTCGTCACGGGGCATCGCCGTGAGTCGTTCGGAGAAGGCTTCGAGCGCATCTGCCGCGGTCTGCTCGCCCTGCTTGAGGCGCGTCCTGACCTCGGGCTCCTCTATCCCGTCCATCTCAACCCCGCCGTGCAGGAGCCCGTGCGCCGTCTGCTCGGGGACCATCCGCGCATCGCGCTCATCCCGCCCGCGGAGTATCTGGACTTCATCTGGCTGATGGACCGGTGCGCCTTCGTCCTCACGGATTCCGGCGGCGTGCAGGAGGAGGCACCTTCGCTCGGCAAGCCCGTCCTCGTCCTGCGCGAGGTCACCGAGCGTCCCGAAGGCGTGCGCGCCGGCACCAGCGTCCTCGTCGGCACCGATTCCGCGCGCATCGTCGCGGAATCCGGCCGCCTGATCGACGACCCCGCCGAGCTCGCGCGCCGTTCCCGCCTCCCCAACCCCTTCGGCGACGGCGCCGCCTCCGCGCGGATCGCCCGGGTGATGGAAGCAGCGCTGCAGTGAAGAGAGGCCCGGAGGCCCAGAGGCTCGGTTGACCAGAGAGACGGCACTCAAAGAGAGACCGGAAACCGGAAAGTATGCTTCGGGGATATGTCCCCAGCCAATCATCCGGTCTCCGGTTTCCCTTGAGTTAAGCCTCTGTCTTCCTTGTCCACTGGTCAACTTGTCAACCTGCCAGCTCGTTTGCCTCTCCGAGCCTCTGGTCAACTGAGCCTCTATTTGCGATCTCCCCTTGTCCCCGTGCCCACGTGCCGGCTTGTCCCCTGAACTAGGTGCGCCTCCTCTACTTCCATCAGCATTTCGCGACGCCGGCGGGCTCCTCGGGCACGCGCTCCTATGAGTTCGCGCGGGCGCTGGTGCGGCGCGGGCATCGTGTGACGGTGGTCTGCGGCGCGCACGCGCTCTCGGGGCTCGATCTGCCGGAGGACGCCGCACGCGGGTGGGCGCGCGGCACGGTCGACGGCATCGACGTCATCTCGCTGCCGCTGCCCTATTCCAACCGTGACTCCCTCCTGCGTCGCGCCTTCGTCTTCACGCGGTTCGCCCTGCGTTCCGCGCGCATCGCGCTCACCGAGGACGTCGACCTGGTCTTCGCGACCTCGACTCCGGTCTCCGCGGCCATCCCCGGGCTCGCCGCCAAGTGGTTTCGCGGCATCCCGTTCGTCTTCGAGGTCCGCGATCTCTGGCCGGACCTCCCCCGGGCGCTCGGCGTACGCAACCCTTTCGTGCTCGGCCTGATGACCCTGCTCGAGCGCCTCGCCTACCGTTCGGCCGACGCCGTGATCGGCCTCGCGCCCGGCATCGTCGACGCGGTCCAGCAGCGTTCCCGCCAAGGACTGCCGGCGGAGCTCATCCCCAACGGCTGCGACCTCGAGACCTTCAGTCCCTCGCGTCGCGGCCCTGTCCGCCTGCCTGGCGTCGGCCCCGACGATTTCGTCGCCGGCTTCACCGGCGCCCATGGACCGGCCAACGGCCTCGACGCCGTGCTCGACGCCGCGCGCGAGCTGAAGCGGCGCGGCGACCGGCGTGTGAAGCTCGTGTTCCTCGGCGACGGACGCGAGAAGGACCGCCTCGCTGGCGTCGCCCGGTCCGAAGGCCTGGACAACTGCCTTTTCCTTCCGCCCGTCTCCAAGACGGAGCTCGGCGCCGTCACCGCCTCCTTCGGCTGCGGGCTCATGGTGCTCCGCGACGTCCCCGAGTTCCGTCACGGCACCTCGCCCAACAAGTTCTTCGACTACCTCTCCGCCGGCGTGCCCGTCCTGAACAACTACCCCGGCTGGGTCGCCGACCTGATCCATGGCCACCGCTGCGGCATCGTCGTCCCGCCCGGCGACCCCGTCGCCTTCGCCGACGCCCTGCAGCGCCTCGCCGCCGATGCGGCCGCGTGCGCCGCGATGGGCGCTGCCGCCCGCCGTCTCGCCGAGGAGCGTTTCGCCCGGGCCGACCTCGCCGAGGCCTTCTGCAAGACCCTTGAGCGCGCCGTCGTCGCCTGACCTTTTGCCATGACCCAGGAAGAAGCCCTCCGTCTCGTCCTCCGTCGCCTTGCGGCGCTCGGCCGCGAGCTCGGCCGTCCCGAACTCGAGACGGCGGACGCCTCCGCCCGCCTCTTCGGCGAGAACGCGTCCCTCGACAGCATCGGCCTCGTCACCCTCATCGCCGACCTCGAGGAGGACGTGCGTGTCGCCGTCGGAGTCACCGTGAACCTCGCCGATGAGAAGGCCATGAGCCGGCTCACCTCGCCCTTCCGCCGCGCCGATCTCCTCGCCGCGCACCTGGCCGAACTCGTGCGTGCCGCCCGACCCTGACATGCCCGTCGCCGTCGTCACCGGATCCTCCCGAGGCCTCGGGCTCGCCGTCGTCCGCCGCCTCCTCGCCGACGGATGGACCGTGCACGGCTTCGCCCGCGGCCCGCAGGAGCCTGCGGCCGGCCTCGTCCCGCATGTCGTCGACGTGACCGATCCGGCCGCCGTGCAGGCCGCCGCGTCCGCCGTCACCGCCGCCGGACGCGTCGACCTTCTCGTCAACAACGCCGGCGCCGCCTCCATGAACGCGCTGCTCCTCACGCCGGCCGCCGTGGCCGAGCGTCTCATGCGGGTGAACTACCTGGGTTCCTTCCATTGCCTGCAGGCCTTCGGCAAGGCCATGGTGCGCCAGCGCGCGGGCCGCATCGTCAACGTCACCACCGTCGCGGTGCCGCTCTCGCTGGAGGGCGAGGCCGCCTATGTCGCGAGCAAGGCCGCCGTCGAGGCCCTCACCCGCGTCGCGGCGCGTGAGCTCGCCTCCTCCGGCGTCATCGTGAGTGCCGTCGGCTTCGGTCCCGTCGACACCGCCCTCACCCGTGGCGTCCCTCGTGCGCAGCTGGAGCGCATCAACGCGCGCATCGGCCTGAAGGAGTCCCCGTCTCCGGAGGCTGCGGCGGATTTTCTCCTCGCCCACGCGCACTCCGCCGAGTCCGGCCGGATCGAGTATCTCGGGCAGTTGCAGGGTTGATCCGTTGGCCAGCCAGTTCGCCTCTTCTGAGCCCGATGTCCCTTCTCGCACGCTTCGCCGCCTGCTCCGACAAGCCAGCCTTGATCGGCGGCTGGGGCGTGTGCACCTATGCGCGTCTCGCCGGACTTGTGGACGAGGCTGGCCGCGCGCTCGCGGACTTGCGTCTGCCCGGTCCGGCCGCCGTCGCGGTCGTCGGCGGCCACGGACCCGCGGCGGCCGCCTGGCTCCTCGCGTTGGAGTCCGCCGGTCATTTCGCCGTGCCCCTTTCGGGCAATCCTGCGGAGCACCCCGCGCGTCTCGCGCAAGTGAACGCCCAATGGGTGGTGACCGCCGACGGGTTCAGCTGGAGCCTCCTTCCGCGCATTGACGAAGCCTCGGCGCATCCGCTCTTCCTCCGTCTCAAGGAGCGCAGGTTCGCCGGACTCGTGCTCTTCACGAGCGGGACGAGCGGCCGGCCCAAGGCCATGGTGCAGGACTTCCGACGACTCCTTGCGTCCTATGAGGGCAGGCATGCCTCGCGCCTGCCCGTGCTCGCCCTTCTGGGCTTCGACCACATCGGCGGACTCAACACGCTCTTCGGCTGCCTCGCTTCCGGCTCCCCTCTCGTCGTCCCGGCGTCCCTCACGCCGTCCGACGTCGCCGCCGCCGTCGCCCTGCACCGGGTCGCCGTCCTGCCCGCCTCGCCCACTTTCCTGAATCTCCTGCTGGTCTCCGGCGAGGCCGAGACCCGTGATCTCTCCTCCCTCCGCGTGATCACTTACGGCACCGAGCCGATGCCGGAGAGCCTGCTTGCGCGCCTCCGCGCCGCCTTTCCGCGGGCGCGCTTCATCCAGACCTTCGGGACCAGCGAGACCGGCATCACCCGGGCCGACAGCCCCTCGCAGGACTCCACCTTCATCCGTTTCGAGGATCCCGCGTTGGAGTGGAAGGTCGTCGACGACGAGCTGTGGCTGCGCAGCCGCACCCAGATCGACGGCTATCTCGACGCCGACAATTCGCGCTTCACCCCAGATGGCTGGTTCCGGACCGGTGACCGCGTCGAACTCGGGCCCGAGGGCACCTTGCGCGTCCTCGGCCGCATGGGCGAGCTCATCAACGTCGGCGGCGAGAAGCTCATGCCTGCCGAGGTCGAATCCGTCGTCCTCGCCGTGAAGGGCGTCCGCGACTGTCGTGTCCGCGGCGAGCCGCACGCCCTCACCGGCCAGACCGTCGTGGCGGATGTCGTCGCCGCGGCCGGAGCCGACCAGGAGGCCCTGCGGGCGGAAGTTCGCAACGCCTGTCGCGCCCGTCTCGCCCGGCACAAAGTCCCCACCCGCGTCACCTTCGTCCCCGCCGTCAGCGGCGAGCGGCTGAAGAAGGTGAGGTAGGGATGCGATGGATCGGAGGGCCAGCCAAAGACCGTGCAATGGTGAGATTAGTGGCAGGGACAGGGACAGGGGCAGGGACAGGAAAACATCCTGAATTGCGGATCTCTGATTTGAGCGAATGGACCTCGGGTTAGTCCGCTCAAATTTAGATACTGAAGTTGCACGCCTGTCCCTGCCCCTGTCCCTGTCCCTGCCTGTCGAATCCCTCTTGCCAGCCAGCCAACGGGCCAACTGATCAACAAATCTCCCTCTTTTGGACTCCCTCATTCCATACGCCCTGATCGACACGGTGCTGTTTATCGTGGCGGGGCTGCTCGTCGTGCAGCGCGGCGCCTTCTGGCATCCGCTGACGATGTACCTGCTCTTCCACGGCTACACCGTCACCTGGCGCGCCTGGCAGCTCGTCGCCGGTGCACCCGTGATGTATGCTGGCCAGGTCGGCCGCGATCCGATCGCACCGGAAGAACTTTCCCGGGCCGTGCTCTTCGCCGACCTTGCGCTCGTCGCCTTCATCGTCGGCGCCTGGTGGGCCTATAAGGTGGCGGAGCAGCGCGCCGCCGCTCCGATTGAGCGACGGCCCATCAATAGGACCGTCGTCACATTGGTCTCCTTGGTCTGCCTCCCCGTCGGCTTCTACGTCTACCTGACCATCCGAGGCGGCGCCTTCGTCGACAACACCTTCACGCAGACGAACTATTTCCAAGTGATGGCCATGTGGCCGATGGGCTGCCTGGCGATGCTCATCTTCACCTACGGCTTCCGGCTCATCCTGCTCATCCCGACCGGCGTCTATCTGGCGATGGTGGCCACGCAGGGCTATCACCGACACATGCTGCTGTTGCCGCTGCTCTTCTTCACGGCCTACCTCCTGCAAAGCAAGCGCCTCCGCTGGCCGAGCTGGCCCCTGCTCATCGCGGGCTTCTGCCTCCTGCTCGTCTTCCCCCGTCTCAAGATGATAGGTCAGGCTTTGCAGTATGGCGATCAGCAGGAGGCCCTGCGCCAGGTCACCGAAGCCTTCGTCACGCGCGACGCCTATGAGGAGGCCGTTTCCAACGAGCAGTTCCTCGACCAGTATGCCGGGGCTCTCTCGATGGTCGATGACGCCGACAAGACCTACTGGGGAAGGACTTACCTCGCCGTCTTCACCTTGCCCTTGCCGCGTGTCTTTTGGCCGGAAAAACCCGGCCTGGCCGACCATCAGCACGAGGTGTCAACTCCCGTCAGGCCCTACAATGTCGAAGGCCGCATCATCACCTACATCGGCGAGGCCTATTTCAATTTCCGACAGGTCGGAGTGGTTTTCATTCCGCTGTTGCTGTCCTACTTCCTCACCCTCTGGGCCATGCGGTCGACCACCGGCCCCATGGCGCGGTTCGATCGCTACCTCTACTGCGTCTTCTTCATGGCCTTCCTGCAGTTGTATCGTGACGGCCTGCTCTCGCTCGTGGTCTTCACCGTCTGCCACAACCTCCCGATGCTGTTCGCCTGGATCTTGCATGCCATTCCGGGCGTCGCGCCCAAGGTGCTGGACCGCCCTCCCGCCGATCCCTTGGCCTTGGAGGACGCGGCGGAGGCCTGAGCGGGGCTGTGCAAAAGTGTTTTAAGGCAATGGGGCAGGGGCCGGGGCCGGGGCAGGCATGCACCTGCGGCATCTAAACCTGGGCGAACTAACCCAGGAGCTGGTCGCCTAAATCCGAAATCCTCAACATCGGGATCTTTTCCTGCCCCTGTCCCTGCCCCTGTCCCTGTCCCTGTCCCTAATCTCACCTTTGCACCGCCGCCTCTTCTGAGTCTTCGTGCCCCCCGTCCGTCACATCGTCTACGAATGCATCCCCGGCGCTTATGCCGGCGGCGTGCAGAAGATGGTCTTCGAGCTCGCCTCCGCCCAGCGTCGAGCGGGGGCCGACGTCGAAATCTGGGCGCCAGACGGCGTGCGCGCGGGTTCGGTCGAGGACCATAAAGGACTGCCGATCCGCTACTTCATGCCCGACTATGAGCTCGGGCTCGCCAAATCCTATCGGCTCGAGCGGGCGCTCTCATCCCTCCCTCAGGGCGCCGTCCTTCACGCGCACAATTCGTTCCACCCGCTCAACCTGCAGGTCGGGCGGGCCGCCGGACGGCACGCCCTGCGCCACTTCTTCTCGCCGCATGGCGCGCTCGACCCCGTGCTCCTGCGCGGCTGGTCCTGGAAGCCGCTGAAGAAGCGCATCTACCTCCGTCTCTTCAAGCTCCGCAGCCTCAACCGTGCCGACGGGCTTTTCGCGCTCACGCCTCTGGAGGCGCAGGGCCTGCGCGAGATCGGCGTCACCGCCCCCGTGCACGTCGTGCCCAACGGCATCGGCCCGGTGGCCGTCGCCTCCGCCGGGGAAGGGGCCGCTTTTCGCCGTCGCCTGAACATGCCGGACGACGCCAAGGTCATCCTTTTCATCGGACGCATCACGCCCAAGAAGCGCATTGAGGACGTCATCCGGGCGCTGTCCGAACTCCCTTCGTGCGCGCATCTCGTCATCGCCGGCAATCCCGAGGCTGAGCCGGACTATGCGGGCCGGCTGAGAAGGGAAGTCTGCTCGGCCGCTTGCGAGCGCCGCGTCCATTGGCTTGGCTTCATGGACGAAGCCGCGAAAGCCGCCGCCTACGCTGCGGCGGACGCCTTCGTGCACGCCTCGCAGTCGGAAGGCATGGCGCTCGCGATCCTTGAGGCGATGTCCGCGGGCCTGCCTGCCGTCGTCACCGAAGGCTGCTACATGGGCGAAGCGGCGGCTGCCGGCGCGCTCGTCCAATGTGCGCAAGGCCCCGCCGCCTTGGCGGAAGGCCTGGCCTCCGTGCTGGCCGATTCCGCCGCGGCTGCGCGGCTCGGCTCAGCCGGACGCGATTACGCAGCCCGTGTCCATGACTGGGCGGCCATCGCTCGACGTTCCCTGGAAATCTACGCCGGCCAAGGAGGGGCCGCCTGACATGTGCGGCATCGCCGGATACCTGGGCGCTTTCGAGCCCGGACTGTTGCTGCGGATGAACCGCGCCCAGGGGCATCGCGGTCCGGACGGGTCGGGTGAGCATGTCGACGGTCGCGCCGGCCTCGCCCACGTCCGTCTCTCCATCCTCGACCTCAGCGAAGCCGCGCGGCAGCCCATGACCTCGGCTGATGGCCGCGTCATCGTCTCCTACAACGGCGAGATCTACAACTACCGCGAGCTGCGGACCGCCCTTGAGCGTGAGGGCGCGGTCTTCCGCGGCACCGGCGACACCGAGGTGCTCGTCGAGCTGCTGGCGCGCCATGGTGCCGCCGCCTTTGCACGGCTCGACGGCATCTTCGCCGTGGCCGCATGGTTCCCGAACGAGCGAAGACTTCTTCTCGCGCGTGATCCTGCCGGCGTGAAGCCGCTCTACTGGGCCGCGACGCCCGCCGGCCCCGCCTTCGCCTCGGAGCTCAAGGCCCTGCGCGAGGTCCCGGGCGTTGACTGGACTCCTGACCCCGCCGCCATCCGTTGCTATCTCTCCCTGCTTTACGCCCCCGGGGAGATGACGCCCGTCCGTGGCGTGCGCAAGGTCCTCCCGGGGCGGATTCTGGAGTGGAACGACAGCGCCGGGCCGACTTCGTCCTCCTACGTGGCGCCGCATTACGCGCAGGAGGTCCAGCCTTTCTCGCAGCGGCAGGCCGCGGAGGCCGTCCGGCACTACCTCAATCAGGCCGTCCGACGTCAGCTCGTCTCCGACGTACCGCTCGGCGGTTTCCTTTCCGGCGGCCTCGACTCCTCGGCCGTCGCCCATTACGCCGTCCGCACCCTCGGTGACGCCTCGCGGTATCCCTGCTTCACCTTGGGGCCTCTCGCTGCAGCCGCTGGCGAGGGCTTCGTCGACGACCATCCCTATGCCGTGTCCGTGGCGGCGCAGTTGGGCGTCCCCCTGCATGTCGCGCCCTTTTCGGAGTCCGCGCTCGAGCATCTCGACACCGTCGTACGCCAGCTTGACGAGCCCACCGCTGACCTGGCCGCGTTCACGACCTACGCCATCTGCCAGGAGGCGCGAGCCCGTGGTGTGAAGGTGCTCCTCTCCGGCGCGGGCGGCGACGACCTTTTCACCGGCTACCGTCGCCATCGTGCCCTGGAGTCCGAGCGTTGGTGGGGCTGGTGGCCGCGCCCCGTGCGCGCGCTCCTGCGGACCTCCTTCGCGCGGCTCGCACCCACCTCCGCCTTCGGTCGTCGGTATTCCAAACTTTTCCGTTACGCTGACCGGTCGCCGGATGAACGCATCGCCGGCTATTTCCAGTGGCTGCACGATGACCTTCTGGCTCCCGCGCTCGCTCCGGCTTTCCGCGCCGAGCCCGGGCGCCGTCCCGCTGACGCCCTGATCGCCTCCTTGGACGGACTTCCGCGTTCCGCCTCGCGGCTCAACCGCATGCTGCACCTCGACCGCAGCCACTTCCTCGCCGACCACAACCTGAACTACACCGACAAGATGGCGATGGCGTGCGGCGTCGAAGTCCGCGTGCCGTTCCTCGACCGCGACCTCGTGGCCTTCTCCGAGCGGCTTCCTGATCGGCTCAAGCAGCGCGGCGGGGAAGGAAAGTACGCCCTCCGTGAGGCCATGCGCTCCGTCCTGCCCGACTCCATTCTCGATCGGCCCAAGACCGGCTTCGGCTACCCGCTGCGCGGCCTGACGCACGGCACCTTCGGCCGTCGCCTTCGCGAGATGGCTGCCGACGGACGTCTCGAGGCCTCCGGTGTCTTCGACCGGGAAGGCGTCCTGCGTCTCCTGGACGCCGATGCCCGGGGTGAAGTCGACGCCGCCTATCCTCTCCTCGGGGTTCTTTTCGTCGAATCTTGGTTCCGTCAGTTCGGCCGCGCCCGTTAGACTTCCTCCCTTGCATTCCTCCCTTTCCCATTTCCGCGTCGCCGGCGTAGCCGTGACCACCGGTTCCGTCGAACGCGACTTCATCGCCGACGGACTTGCCGCCGGGATCGACCGTGCCCAGCTGGAGCGCGTCTCCGCCGCCGTCGGCCTCAGAAAGCGCCTTGTCGCTCCGCCCGGCGTCACCGCCCTGGATCTCTGCGAGGACGCCGCCCGACGCCTTCTTTCCGCCCTGGACGTCGATCCTTCGTCCATCGACGCCGTCGTCTTCGTCACCCAGACTCCGGACCATCCTCAGCCCAACGACGCATCCCTCCTGCACGGACGCCTCGGACTTTCGAAGGCCGCGATGGCCTTCGACCTCTCCCACGGATGTTCCGGCTGGGTCTACGGCCTCCATCAGGCGGCCCTTCTTTGCGCGCATGGCGGCGCCGCCCGCGTGCTTCTCTGCGCCGGCGACACCCTCAGCCGCCTCACCCATCCTTCGGACCGATCCGTCGATCCCATCTTCGGCGACGCCGGTTCCGCGACCCTCGTCGAGCGCACCGGCGTCGACGCCCCCTGGCATTTCATCTTCGGGACGGACGGGTCGGCCGCCGACGTCATCGCCGTGCCCGCGGGAGGAGCCCGTTCGCCCGCCTCCGAATCAACCAAGATTCTCCGACGCGACGCCGAGGGCCATGGGCGATGTGAGGAGAACCTGCGCATGGACGGTGCCGCCGTCATGAGCTTCACCCTTCGTGAAGTGCCCGCCGCCGTCAGGGCCGTCCTTGCCGCCGCCGGCTGGAAGGCGCCGGAGGCCTGCGCCTTCCATCAGGCGAACCGCTTCGTCCTTTCCGCCCTAACCAAGGCTTGCGGCCTCGACCCCGTCGCCGTGCCGATGGATCTCACGGAGCGTTACGGCAACCTCAGTTCCGCCTCTGTTCCCGCCGTCCTCGCCCACGCCTACGGCACCGCCCTTTCATCCGCGTCGCTTCGCCTCCTCTCCTGCGGCTATGGCGTGGGACTTTCCTGGGCTGCCGTCGCCGGCCCGATCGGCCCCTGCGTGTGCCTGCCCATCCTGCCTCTGCGCCGATGAACGAAGCCGATCGTCTTTCCGCCCTGCGCAAGGCCGTCGATGTCCTGGCCGACGCCGGCCCTGAAGACCGTCTCGCGGCACGGCCCAACTGGGATTCCCTCGCCGTGCTGCTGGTCGTCACCCATTTCGAACACGACTACGGCGTGACCGTCACCGGCGCCCAGGTGCGCGCCTGCGCCACCGTGCGTGATCTCCTCGCCTTGCTGCCCCCCTCCAAGTCATGAAGAAACTCCTCATCGTCGGCGCCGGCGGCTTCGGCCGCGAAATGCACGCTTGGTGCCGCCAGCACCCCGATCACGGCCGCGCCTGGGCCTTCGAGGCCTTCCTGGACGACAACCCCGAGG
>JACCDT011597386.1_pt1 | contig 75317 bp, 95 predicted proteins | sample 7446291 | NCBI WGS metagenome assembly JACCDT01 (sample SAMN15323446, study PRJNA562643) | freshwater metagenome | isolation source: river surface water | place: USA:Blue River Watershed | collected 2017-08-17 | reverse complement strand
GTGCTTTTTATTAGGTAATGAAAACCTTAACCAAACCTTAGTGGACTTTAAGGTTTCATTCTAGTATTATTACTTACGAAGTCAATTCACTTCTAAACTTTTTTATGAAACTGAAACACATTTTTGCTGTTGGTCTAGTTGCTGCCCCTACTGCTGCTCTTGCTGGACCTACTATTAATGGTGCGGGTGCTACGTTCCCTCCACCAATTTATCAACGTGGGTTCCAAGATTATGCACGAGCTACTGGGAATAGGGTTAATTATCAGTCCGTTGGTTCTGGTGCTGGTGTTCGTCAATTTATTGCGGGCACAATTAACTTCGGAGCAAGCGATGAATCAATCTCAGCATCAGACGCCGCCAAAGTGAAGCGTGGTGTCGTTCAAATTCCTATGGTGGGTGGAACGATTGCTGTTGCTTATAACAAACCAGGATGTACTTTGAAACTCACCCAGAAGCAAACAGTTGATATCTTTGCTGGGCGTATCAAGAACTGGAATCAAGTTGGATGTGCCGCAGGACCTATGATGGTTGTTCATCGTTCTGATGGTGCTGGAACTACTTATGCTTTCACCAATTCTCTGAAATCATTTGGTGGTTGGACTGCAGGTGCTGCTAAGTCTGTCAATTGGCCTACTGGTGTAGGTGCAAAAGGTAATGAAGGTGTTGCTGGTCGCATCCGACAAAGTAATGGTGCAATTGGTTATGTAAACACTGGATTTGTAAAAGCAAACAAACTCCAAGCAGCAGCAATTCAAAATAAGGCAGGTAAGTTTGTTCTTCCCACTGCTGCTTCTGGTTCTGCTGCTCTGAATGGTATTAAACTGGATGGAAACCTTGCAGGTGAAAACCCAAATCCCTCTGGAGCAACTGCATATCCTATTTCAACTCTGACTTGGGTTCTTGCATATAGGACTGGTAATGGTTCTAATGCCGTTGCCATCCGCAACGCACTCAACTATGCCCTGAGTTCAAAGGCACAATCAATTGCTGATGATCTTGGATATGTTCCTCTGAGTGGTTCTATTCTTAATCGAGCACGAATTGCCGTGAGTCGTATTGGTAACTAATATGAAATATCCAATCATTTTTGCTGTTGCTTCTATGATTGTTGGTCCTGCTTTTGCAGGACCTTTTGTAAACGTTGAGGCAAATGCTGCACTTTCTGGTTCTAGTTATGCTGGAACTATTACTGAAGCACACGCAGGATATGAAGGTTCTTCTGGAAACTTTTCTTATTATGGGCAGATTGGACCTGCACTAGTTACTCCAGATTCTGGTGATACTACCGTTCAACTTTCTGGTAAAATTGGTGGTGGAGTAGATGTTACCGAAAAACTCAATGTTTATGGAGAGTATTGGGTACTGACTGGTGGTGAAGTTGAAAATGTGACTTCCAATTTTAAACTAGGTGTGAAGTATTCTTTCTAATTGTATGGGGGTTGACAAAACTCCCTTTTTACTGTATCCTATATAATGAAAGAGGTAAAGAATGAAAATTAATCTCTGGTACTGTAAAGATATGAATTTGTGGCGGTGGTCTCTTACTGATGATCATCGTCCAATTTGTAAACAAGAAACTGGACAACAACCAAATCTTCGTGATGCTATGAATGATGTGGCAAATACTGTTGAATATCTTATGAGTCAATCTTGACTTTTTTATAGGGCGATTGGCACAGCGGTAGCGCGGATCCCTTACAAGGATTAGGTCACTGGTTCGAATCCAGTATCGCCCATTTGTATAAATACTTCAAAAAAAGAAGTATAATGGAAAAATTGTTTAAACTATTAAGTGATGCTCAGGCATCACTTTTTGTTCTTTTTCATAAAACTTGGGTTTATCATTGGAATGTAATTGGTGAAGATTTTCAACAATTACATACTCTTTTTGGTGGACAGTATGAGACTATGTTTGAAGAGATTGATCGTTTTTCCGAACATATGAGATATTTGAATGTTAAACCTCTCAGTAGTTTAAAGAGAGTTCTTGAAGTATCTGGTATTGCTGAAGGAAATAGTTCAGTAAATGCAGAAGGTATGATTTCCGATTTATTGAAATCTAATATTCAGTTTTGTGAGATGATGTCTAACATTTCTGAAGAAGCGGAAACGCAAAAATCATATGCTACTGCAAATTTAGTTCAAGATTTGATGGAATCGCATGGTAAATTTGTATGGATGTTAAGAGCATTTTCAGATAAACCATCTAAGAAAGTTGAAGAGCAGGTAGAAATTGTTCAAGAAGAAATTTGTTAAATTATAGAAGACTAATTTTATTTTTATAATACTATGGAAAACTTAAAAATTAGATGCCGCTCTTGTAATAGAGAGTTGGAGGGGCATCAAACAAAAACAGTATCTTGTGGTTGTTCAAATATGGCAACTATTCGTGGCGATAAGATCTCAGCAGTTGACTTATCCTATGTTGTTATGCTAAACTCTTATCATAATAAATCAAAATCTGGTGTTCTTACAAACGAAGATCTTGCCTTTCAAGAGGCAAGGCGTCAACGTAAAGTAAAACGTTTAGATTTTGAAGTCCGCTGAGGACTTTTAACGGAAGATTGGCCGAGTGGTTGATGGCGATAGTCTTGAAAACTATTAACGTTAATAGCGTTCCAGGGTTCGAATCCCTGATCTTCCTTGTTACAAATATTACAAAATTTTAGATTTCCTTAATCTATATTTTTGTATCAACACAAACTTGACAAAGTGAAAGTGCTCACTATTATAATTAGTAGTGTTCAGTAAAACCCTTATGGATCAGCACACCTACGATAATTGGGTGAAGATTAAGGAAACTTTTGAAGCTTCAGGTAATATGAATAATATGTTCTATAAAAGAGCAGTTGAAATTGTTAAGACAAGAAGAGATCCTCTTGCAAAGTTTCTTGGTGATGAAAAATGATGTGTGAACATGAAGAGTTTATTACACGCTCAGAAGTTCAGGAGATGATCGATGCAGCAATACGACGACACAACCGTAATGCTTCTATCATTAGTATGTGCGTCGGTTGGGTGGTTCTTTCTTTATTTGCTGAAGGACTTTTAAGATTAGTGGGTGTTATTCCACCTTTACTACCATGGCTCAAAATTTCTATTAACTAGACTAAAGTACGCTCGGAGATACTAATAATGGACAAAACCATATATAGTGCGATGACAATTTTTGGTGTGGTTGGATTTTCAATTATTTGGGCATTAAATAACGCTTATCAACAATAGGAATTATTTTATGAAGATTTTTTTAGATACAGCAGATGTTTCGTTAATTAGTTCAGCATATGAGACTGGACTATTGGATGGAGTTACTACAAATCCCACTTTAATTCTTAAAAGTGCTAGGCAACTTCAAGAAGTTATTAATGAAATTTCAAATACATTCTCCAATTTACAAAGCATTTCTGCAGAAGTTGTTGCAGATAGTGCAGAAGAAATGATCTCACAAGCACATCAATATTATACAATTGCTCCTGCAGTTACAATCAAAGTTCCTTGTACTGTAGAAGGACTTAAAGCATGTAAGTTTCTTTCCGATAAAGGAATTCAAACTAATGTAACTCTTGTGTTCTCAGTAGCACAAGCAATTCTTGCATCAAAAGCAGGAGCAACATATATCTCACCTTTCGTTGGTCGTTGGATGGACAATTCTATTGATGGAATTGAACTTATCAAAAACATCCGCAAGGCATTTGATTACTCGGGAACATCCACACAAATTCTTGCAGCATCTCTTCGTGATGTAAGGCAAGTAGAACAATCTGCTCTTGCTGGTGCTGATGTTGTTACAATTCCTCCAGTTGTATTCTGGGCGATGTATAAGAACATTATGACTGATAAGGGTCTAGAACTCTTTCAAAAAGATTGGGATGAGGTTATTAAATCCACAGAAAAATGAAGAAAGAGCATCAATGTTGGCATTTTGTAATGTCATCATTAGCAAGAATTTATGGAGTAAACAAAGTCAAAAGTGAAGAAAGATTTCATGCGTTTTCATTAGAGTGGTGTGATGAACATAACTATGTTTGTGATATTCATCTTGATGATTTAAATAAGGTTGATAGATATTTTAGACAGAAATACGAGTCTTGGGAGCAATAAATGAAAGTAGGATTAATTGGACTTGGGCGGATGGGAGAAGGAATGTCCCGTCGTATGATGAAAGCAGGAATAGAAGTTTGGGGTTATCGCAGAAACTATGAAAAAGCACAAGAAGCATACGAAAACGGATATGTTAATGGTATTACGACTTCTATACAAAGCCTTGTTCAAGTAGTTAAACAAACAAAAACTGGTGGAACACAACCTGGTATTTTCCAGATGGTTGTTCCTGCAGAAACAGTGGAGGAAACGATCAATGAGTTACTACGATATTGTGGTGAAGGAGATATTATTATTGATCATGGCAATAGCAATTTTAAGGACAGTCGGAAGAGAGCAGAACGTCTGGCAAAACTTGGCATCCAATATATTGATTGTGGCACTAGCGGTGGTGTTTATGGTTTGGATCGTGGATACTGTCTTATGGTTGGAGGTGGAGATACTGCAGTCGCCACTTGTGCAAAGATATTTTCCGCCCTCTCCCCAGACATTCACTCCTGCCATAGAACGGATCCAACATCTGATGTAACTTCTGCTGAATATGGATGGTTGCATTGTGGTGGTCCAGGTGCAGGACATTTTGTAAAGATGGTGCATAATGGTATTGAGTATGGTATTATGCAAGCATATGCTGAAGGTTTTAATATTTTAAAGAACGCTAACGCAGGTTCTCGGTATGTTAAAGAAGGAGATGCTGAGGTTGCTCCAATGGCAGACCCAGAAAGTTATTGCTATGATATTGATGTTGCTGAAGTGGCTGAGCTATGGCGTCGTGGTAGCGTGGTTGGTAGTTGGTTACTCGATCTTACTGCTGATGTGTTACGCAGGGATGGTAGCCTTAAACAGTTCTCTGGAGGCGTATCCGACAGCGGTGAGGGTCGTTGGACTGTTTCTGCCGCTGTGGACTTGGGGGTTCCCGCTCCTGTTATTACTACTGCCCTATTTGAAAGATTTAACTCACGCAATCTCGGATCATTCGGAGCAAAGATCTTAAATGGAATGCGTTATATGTTTGGGGGTCATTTAACAAGATAATATGATTAATCCTGAAACACCTTATAAACTTGCAGAGATCATTCGTGATACTTGGCCAGGTCTTTACAGACCATCAAAAGAAACTTATAATACAAAAAACAATAAGAAGAAAAAGAATGTATGATTATTGGGTGGTGATAGATAAAACCACAGGTAGAGTAATTGCTCATTGTGGTGAAGAAAATGATGCGCTTGCAATGATTGGTTTTGATCCAGACAAAAGAATTTATCGAAAGCAAAAGTTCATTATGGATCAAGTAATTACAGTTACATCAACAACAGATAAACAACTTCCTGGACAACAAGGATTGCCTGCTGCAAAAGAAGAACTGCCTCCAATAGAACTTCAACAGCAAGTGTGGCTTCCTGAAGGACAAGGAATTCCAGTAAACGCTAAATAACTTTCAGTTTTATAAGAATTATGAAGTTTACAGTTTATTCAAAAGACGGTTGCCCATATTGCACAAAAGTTCAACAAGTGCTAGAGTTGACGAAACTACAGCATGTAGTTTATAAATTGGACACTGATTTTACAAGAGAAGAATTCTATGCAGAGTTTGGACAAGGATCTACTTTTCCTCAAGTGATTGTAAATGACCAACATATCGGAGGGTGTACCGATACAGTTCAATATCTAAAGGAGCAAAATTTAGTTTAATGAACAGCACATTTCACGAAGTCTATGGCGATGTAGAAAAGGCTATTGACTATGCTTTTCAAGGACAGTTTGTCTTAAAATTTTATGATTACTTAAAAATTCGTGGAGCTAAAAAAGTAGAAGTTGAAGAATTTATTGAGAGTAATACAGCTAACGAAATCAGCAATTTAGTAATAGATTTGGATGATTATCTTGAGGGTGGATCTGATGAAATTCATAGACAACTTCGTGAAGGGTATGGACATATTCCAAAACCACAAGCAAGAAAGATAAGAAATTATCTTTCTAATATACTTGAAGATGCTTGGAAGTATAAACATGACAAGAGGCCAGGAAGACGAAAAAAGGAAACTAAATAAATCAGAACCTCAAATTAATCGAGGTGTTGAGTTACTACTTAGGAATAGGAGGAGAAGATCAGAAAAACCAAAAACTTTTCAAGTGAAGTTTGGTAAGATGATCTCTCTTTTCCGTAGAGAGTTTCATTTCTTTATAGAATTTCACTTTGATGTCAGAAGAAAATAAACTCTCTGGAGAAAACAAATGGAAACAGCATATGTAATTACATTCTCTGTAATGTTCACGTTGCTCTTTTTTATGGTTGGAAGTATAATAGGTTGGTTAACCTATAGGCACTTAGAAGAATCAAAACCTCCGTATTTACATCCAGAGTTTTTTGATGAAAATGGTCAGGTAATTCCTGACGAAATAGTATCAGTAAGATTTGAAAACGAAAACTATTATGACTATGACGACGAGGAAGAAGACAGCTGAAAAACCAATTGAAACTCTTCCGACAAATCCTTTTGTATTTGAAGTTCTAGAACTTGCTTCAAAACAAAAAAGTAATGCAAAAAAAGTAGAAGTTCTAAAGACTTATGAGCATGACTCACTAAAAACAATTTTTATTTGGAACTTTGATGAAAGTGTAATTTCTCTTCTTCCTGAAGGAGATGTTCCTTATGCAAGCACTGGAGAACAAACATCTTATAGTGGAACTCTTAGTGAAAAAATTGAAGATGCTGTTTCTAAAATGAGCGAATTGGATTCAAAATCTCTTGGTTCTATGGATCAGGGAAAATCATCAATTAGAAGAGAATATACTATGTTTTTTAATTTTGTAAAAGGTGGCAATAATTCATTGAGTTCTCTTCGTAGAGAAACAATGTTTATTAACATTCTTCAAGGACTTCATCCTCTTGAAGCAGAAATTGTCTGTTTGGTTAAAGATAAAAAACTTACGAATAAATATAAAATATCTTTTGATATTGTGAAAGAGGCTTATCCAGATATTGTTTGGGGGGGACGCTCATGACAGTAGTTGCAGAGGAAAAAAAGAAAATGGCAGAATATTCAAAAAAAGAAAAAAAAGTTCTGCCCCATGAATATGGATGCGAGGTCCTTTTAGAAAAGACTACGATTGACAAAGCAAAAGATACTTCTTATCCTAATGATGCTTATTTGATCTGGTATAATGTTGATGATGAAGAACATCTTGATCTTGTAAGAGGATCAAGAGTTCGCATTTTTGATATGTACTATGACAGATTTGGTCCAAAATCAATTCAAAAAATTGATTTTGGATACGGAAGAGCAAATCCTAAACTGTGGGGATTGAAACAACCTGAAAAGAAAAAGAAAGGAAGATGAGTGAAGGTTTTAGTGAAGAAAAGATTGAAGTAGCAATCAATAAAGATGAAGTAAAAAAACTTCTAAAAAAATATAAAAAAGTTAAAAAGTATATGAAATCTCCTCTATTTGCAGTTAAGACTATGGATGGAACTGAGACCTATGTGAGTGAACTATTAAAACAATCTGAGGGGAATGGGTAAGCATTATCTTTTAAATTTGTATGGATGTTCATTTGTTCTTTTGGACGATGAACGTTGTCTTATTGACTTATTAGAAAACGCAGCAGTTGCTAGTGGTGCTACTGTGGTTCAAACTATCTCAAAGAAGTTTGAACCACAGGGATGCACTATTATATCTCTACTTTCAGAAAGTCATATCAGTATTCATACATGGCCTGAGGAAGGTAAAGCAGCAGTAGATGTTTATACCTGTGGAGATTGCAATCCAAAGATTGGTTGTGATATAATAATAGCACAATTATATCCACAAAGATATAAGTTAGAATTTATAGAAAGATAAGTTTTGTATCTTATTTTACAAAAAAATTTGCATATATAGATCGATGGGTCTATAATGACCTTACGTTCATCCCAATGGGACGGAAGTAAGCCGACGCGGAACGGATCGTTCATTCGCTATTCGCAAATAGCGAACGCAAACGCCGACTGAAGGAACGCTCTTTAACTTAAAAAACTAAGGAGAAAACCTAATGTCTAAAGTAGTATATCGCGGTATTGAGTATGATACTCAAAAGCGCCTGGAGTATCAACAGCAAATGATGCAGCAACCCCAACAATACAACGAAACCTATCGTGGTGTTAAGTTTGTAAAGGAGGGACATAAGTGATGAATAATTACTTCGTTCGTTATCTTAAGAGAAAAGCAAAGAAAGAAAAACTTCTTTATATTGCTCAAATTAATATGGCAAAGCAACCACAAGTTGCTTGATATGAGAGGGGACTTGACTCCCCTCTTTTTTTTGACTATAATTACCTTTGTGAGGTTTAATCAAGATGGATAAAGAAAAGCTTAAGTTAATCATCAGAAACCTTGAATCTCTTGTTGAATGTCTTAAATCAGAAGTATATTCTGATGTAGATGCATATAAACCAGAGATTCAGTATGAAGAAATAGCACCTTACATTGATGATTATGATGAGGTGTTCTATGATGAGAGTGATGAACTAGCAGATTTAATGAGAGTGAATCAAAAGTACAAACTTACAAACGATGATGATGGAGATGGACTGTGAAACCTATTAAAGCAAAAGACCTTCTTGAGAGGGATAAAAATCTTGAAGTAGTAATGCTTCAGTGCTATCCACTTCCGGAACAAGTAATTTATCAAGCAGGAAAATGTGACTATTCAGAAACACCAATTCACAGTCAAAAAATTCCTAAACCAAGTGAATGTGGAGAGTGGGTTGTTGAACGTCTTTTAAGCAACGAGAAAGGACACTGGGGACCTCTAGAACATCCTTCAATTACTTTTTCGGTATCTGGGTATGTTCACAACGTTGCAATGCAAGCAAGGACTCATAGAGTAGGTGTTAGTTTTGATGTTCAATCGCAACGATACACTGGAAAAAGAGTCATTAAGGTTGCTAATGGAGAACTAAAACCAGAAGATGTATTTTATGTTCGTCCACCAGGATTTTATACTAATCGTTATGGTAAAAAGTATGATTGGACAGAAGATGATTATGTAGATGAACTCAACTGGATTGTAGAAGGATGTAAGCGTTATGCAGTAAAATATGAAAAAGGAATGTGTGAAGAACATATTCGTGACTATCTTGCACAGGCAATTCGTCAAAACTTTGTAGTTTCTTTTAATCTTCGTTCAGTTTTACATCTTTTGGATTTGAGAGCAAAAATGGATGCTCAATTAGAAATTCAAGCACTTTGTGAACAAATTGCACCTCAACTTGAAAAGTGGTCTCCACATGTGTGGAAATATTATGAAGAGAAACGTCTTCATAAAGCAAGACTTTCTCCCTGAGGTTTTATGAAGAGTTGGTGTGTAAAAGACCATCTTACAAGACATGTATTTAAAGTCTTATTATCGGAAGAAGATTTTCAAAAGTTTCTTAAAGAAAATCCAGATATGGATGAATGTATTGATTGTGTAGAGTGCGATGATGCACCATCTATTACCATTGAATAAATACTCTCATATAAAATGGAGGAAACAATTTGGCAACATATCCTGTTTATAATAAAGTAACTGGCGAACAAAAAGAAGTTACGATGAGTGTTCATGATTGGGACCAGTGGAAAAAAGATAATTCAGAATGGGATAGAGATTGGAGTGATCCTTCAACGTGTCCCAATTCTGGAGAAGTTGGGGAAATCTATGATAGACTTAAAAAGTCTCATCCAGGATGGAATGATGTTCTTCACAAAGCATCAAAAGCACCAGGTTCAAAAGTAAAACCAATCTGATTTTATATGGCAAGAAAAAGAACGAACGATCAACCAATTGGTGTTGGACTTACTGCTAAACAAATGAAGCGTAAGAAACCAATCAGTGCTGATTTAATGAGAGACATTGATCCTCTCACTGATAATCAAAAACTACTTTACACGGCATACGAAGATCATAAAAATATTGTTGCTTATGGTGCTGCTGGTACAGGTAAAACCTTTATCACACTCTACAATGCTCTTCAAGATGTTTTAGATGAAAGAAGTCCTTACGAAAAAATCTATATCGTTAGGTCTCTTGTTGCTACTCGTGAAATTGGATTTCTTCCTGGTGATCACGAAGACAAGTCCTCACTTTATCAAATTCCTTACAAGAATATGGTAAAGTATATGTTCCAAATGCCAGATGATGCATCCTTTGAAATGCTCTATGGTAATTTGAAACTACAAGGAACAATTAGTTTTTGGAGCACTTCTTTTATTCGTGGTACAACTCTGGACAATGCAATCATTATCGTTGATGAATTCCAGAACCTAAATTTCCACGAACTTGATTCTATCATTACTCGTGTTGGTGAAAATAGTAAGATTATGTTCTGCGGTGATGCTACTCAAAGTGATCTAATTAAGACCAATGAGAAGAATGGCATTATTGACTTCATGAAAATTCTACGTGTAATGCCTTCCTTTGATGTAATTGAATTTGGTATTGATGATATTGTTCGTTCAGGATTAGTTAAAGAGTATATCATTGCGAAGACGGAACTAAATCTATGACATTTATTCATCATAATTACCTAGGTGATCTTGAGTTAGAAAAAAAAGAAAAAAATGGCATCCGTCTCTATAACCTACCAAGTGGAGCATGGGTGCCATCCATTACATCGGTGACTTCTTTTTATAATCGTGAGATCTTTGTTAAGTGGAGAAAGAGAGTTGGACTTGAAGAAGCAAATCGTATTACTAAAAAGGCAACAGCAAGAGGTACTGATTTCCACCAAGTTTGTCAGGACTATCTTGAAAACAAAGAAATGAACTGGGATGATTATCAACCACTAACAAAGTTCATGTTTCATCATGCTAAACCTTATCTTGACAAGATAAATAATATTCATGCAATTGAAAGAACACTTTACTCTGAGTATCTTGGACTCGCTGGAAGAGTAGACTGTATTGCAGAGTATGAAGGAGAACTAGCAGTCATTGATTTCAAGACATCAGAAAAAATTAAACCAGAGGAATGGATTGAAAACTATTTTGTTCAAGAGATGTTTTATGCTGCTGCATATTACGAACTCACTGACATTCCTCCAGTCAAATTGATTACACTAATGGTCACTCCTGGAGGTGAGGTCAAAGTATTTGACAAAAGAAACAAATCAGACTATATTAAACTATTAGTTCGTTATATTAAAGAATTTGTATCTCACAATACTAGGCCAGATGGAGAATGAATTAGAGAAAGTACTAGAAAGTAAATTTTTCTGTCCATCACGATTTGCACAAGAAATTGAACATCTTGTGCAAATAAATGTGGAGATGAATTATATTGACGCGATTATTCATTTCTGCGAACAAAACAATATTGATTTGGAATCAGTTCCTAAACTAATTTCCAAACCGTTGAAAGAAAAACTTAAGTATGAAGCAATGGAACTTAACTTTTTGAAGAGGAGTTCCAGAGCGAAACTACCACTTTGATAAATGATGCCCTTTGATTCTTATAAAACTTATCTGTCCTTGAAGAATCATTTCACCAAGGACAGTTATGACTATTTTAAATATTGTGGAAAGAGCCGCGCAACACTCCAATCTTTCTACAAACGTAAAGACAGGATGTGGTTCGAAAAAGTCTCCAGACAAAAGACTGATCAAGAAGTTGTAGATTTCTTTGTTTCTAACTTCGTATCTTGTAATGATCCAGAGACTCTTTGGATTGGTGAGATGATTAAGGAAGGGGAGACAAGATATCAAAACTGGCAAAAGAAAATTCAATCACTTTCCTATATCTTCAAAGAAGAATCACAAAGTCTCTTTGAAGAAAATAAATTTGAGGATGTCTTTAAGTGTTCTAAAGGACATCCTATTCTTCTTAAAAAATTCCTGAATGGTAAAATTAGCCTAGAAACACTAGTCATCTACGATAGAATTTTCCTGTTCGGGAATAAGTTTGATAAGAAACTTCAAGACCCGGTGTGGCAAACCGTCAGTCGTAGGATTAAAAAATATAATCCTTTTCTAAATATTGATGTATTTCGTTTTCGTAAAATCTTGAAAGAGATTGTTCTGGAGGATTCATGAGTTTCTTTAATTCTGAGGTTGTCCGTGCAGAGATGACCGAGATTGCAGAATTGCAAGAAGATGTTTATTCAAATGTCTTTAAGTTTCCTGTGATGTCAAAAGAACATAAACTTCAACACGTAGAACTTCTGGAAAGACTTCTTGATAAACAAAAAGTTCTTTATACAAGAGTGAGTTTGTCGGATGATCCAGAAGCAATTGAAATGAAAGAACGAATTATGCAATCTGCTATTATGATGGGAATGCCTCCTGGCACTGACATGAATATCATTCTCAATAACATGTCTCAGATGCTTGAGGTGATGAAGCAGCAGATTGACAAAACAGGTTCAGACCTGTAGAATAACGAGGTACACAAAAGCCAAATCTTAATTAATCCGAGGTAATCTAATGTCTTTTTCAGATCTTAAAAAGCAATCTAAACTTGGTTCTCTCACTTCCAAACTTGTAAAGGAAGTTGAGAAGATGAGCAACACTTCTGGTGGCGCTGATGAGCGTCTCTGGAAACCTGAGATGGATAAAACTGGAAACGGTTTTGCTGTTATTCGTTTCTTGCCGGCTCCCGAAGGAGAAGATGTTCCTTGGGCAAAGATGTATTCTCACGGTTTTCAAGGTCCTGGTGGTTGGTATATTGAAAACTCTCTGACCACTATGGGTCAGAAAGATCCTGTATCCGAACACAATCGCAAACTGTGGAACAGTGGTAGCGATAAAGATAAAGAAACTGTTCGCAAGCAAAAGCGTAAACTGTCTTATTACAGCAATATCTACGTTGTAAAAGATCCTACAAATCCACAAAACGAAGGTAAGGTCTTCCTCTTCAAATATGGTAAGAAGATCTTTGATAAGATCATGGAAGCAATGCAACCTGAGTTTGAAGATGAAACTCCTATTAATCCTTTTGACTTCTGGCAGGGTGCTAATTTCAAACTCAAAATCGTAAAGAAAGATGGGTATTGGAACTACGACAAGTCAGAATTTGGTTCTGTTGAACCACTACTGGATGATGACGATGCTCTGGAAGCCATCTGGAAGAAAGAGTATTCTCTGGCAGCAGTAATTGCTCCTGATCAATTCAAGTCCTATGAAGAACTTGATGCACGTCTGAATGCTGTTCTTGGTCTTCAGACTCCTACTCGCTCTCGTGCTGTAGTTGAACAGGAAGACGATTTGGAGGAGTATACACAAACTCCTACCACTCAGGATCGTGTGGTAGAAGAACTGGAGCAATCTTATGCTCGCTCTAAGTCTCCTTCACTGCCTACTATCAATTCTTCTGATGAAGATGAAGACGATGCGCTTTCGTACTTTCAACGCTTGGCAGAAGATTGATTAGGTATATAACCTAATATTATCTCCTTTCTTAAGGTTCTCGGAAACATATTGCTGAGAACCTTTTTTATATGGCATAATTTCTTCCATATCATTAAATACTACGTTTAGATAGGTTGGTTTCAATATAAAAATATTTCTCTTATCATCTTGTAATTTTTGTTCGTAATCAAAGTTAGTAATTCCTCTAGTAAAGTTTCTTTGAGTTACTTGTCTTCCTAAAATGCTATCATAATAAGTTGTTGTGAAGTTTGATGGAACTTGTAGACCAGCAGGAATGATTAAGATTCCATTCGTATTTTTAATTTCATTCGTTTCATAATGATGAATTGCATAGATCTGATCATAGGATCCATACTTTTCTAAAAGGAAATTATCAAATCCTTGTTGACTTAATGGCCATTCGGTTTGAACATTAAGAATGTTATTTGAGAGAAGTACAACCCAATCTAGAGTTTCATCATCGTAAACTTTATATGCAACATTATCTGGTCTCTCGTTTCCAATGATCTTATATTTTGTGAAAAACTGTAGATTTCCAAAAATATCTTCACGTAGTTTTCCACGCTTGAATAAATTCTTTACAGTAATATAGTCAGATATACTTTGTGAATTTGGTAATCTGCTGACGTACTGAAAATCTGGAACTTGACGGAAGTAACTTGCCATATTAGAAACCTATAGAATGGCTATCTGCATAATCTGTATTGTAAACAGGATCAAGTTCACTAAATCTTAAAGTGAGTTGATATGATGTCATTGTTTTCTCTTCATCATTAAAGGTCATATAAGTTGCATCGGGGGTGTAATCAACATTACACCCTATGAGAGCACATTCTTTTATTTTATTTAATGATCTATGCTGAGAACTTGGTCCAGAACAGTATTTAATTGTAAACACATAAGGTGCTTTTAGGAATACTCCAACATTTGCTTTCCTTACTGCCATTCCTGCTTTAAAGAAATATATTATATCTTTAACTTTTTTTGCTTCAGATTTAGATCTTGGTGATAATCTAAAAGTAAAATTAAAAGATCTTAATGTTGGACCATTAAATAACAACTCCAAGTTTGGATTGAGAATAGCTCCAGTTGCTCTAGATAATAATCCTTGTGCTCCGACTGCTTCTTGTGCGAGATAAAGATTTATTGCCGCTCCAAAAGAAGAATAATTTTCCTTAAATTCCGTAGAAGCAAGTTTCAATTGATTTGCTATTTCTTGCGTAACTTGATCACTTGTTGCTATTTTAAGAGATGCTCTTCCAGCAAAAGCTGAAAGTGGATCTAATCTAGATTCGCCCCACTCAACACCATTATCATCTGATATTGAGGGTTGTATTGGCAATACAACCCTTCCAAATTCTTCGGAAAATCCTTTAGATCCAAAACTAAAATTTTTATCTGTTACTGCAGTACCTTCAAAATTTCTTCCTACTATTTCTTTTAACCTGAATAAAATAGTATCCTGATTAGTCTCACTTATATTTTCTGGATATATTACATTGATATTTGCAAGTCTATTTCTTATTGTTCCTTCTTGTGGGTTAGACTTTATACTTTCAGTAAGTTCTGTAATTTCTTCATTTGTAGATTCTAGCGGAACCGATACTGGTGGTTTATCTGGATCATCTCCTGCAGGTGCATCTGGATTGGTAGGTGGCGCAGATTTCCAATCTATAGATTCTGCCTGAGCAGATAATTTTCGTTGTAAAGAGTCTTTTATTAGTAACGTTGTCTGTGGCGTATATCCAAGACCTGCTACATATAATCTGTCGTCTGCTACTTCTTGAATGCTATTGGCCGTTGTACATTGATTTGATCCATCTCGACATCCGTTTTCATTTGTAGTTGTTGGATACCTAAATTCAACCGTATTATTATCTCCAATCTTATATTCTAAATTTTTAATAGCACGATTTGTACTGGTCACATTTAATGGTGTCCAGTCCACTTTCATTGTTTTTCCAGAAGGTACTGCCAAATTATTAATTTTTATTTGACCATTGGGAACAGTTGTAGATTTTGGAGACCAAATTCCGGGATCTGCCATCAGAAATCTCTCCCGTTTACAAGGTGAGTCAGTATCTCAAGTTTTTGTAAAGTAAGAGACATTTATAGATGTTTTTTATTTATTTAGTTCTAAATTTTCCATATCGAAGAGAACGAAGATAATCAATCTCATTCTGCTTGACCTCTAGTAGTCTACTATTAACTTCAAACCAAGTATAATTTCTCACCGTCCCCCAATGAAAATTAAGACCACGAAATCCCCACTTTTCGATGGAAAGAGTTGCAATTAGTGGAAATTCGTCATATCTTAATCCTTTTGTTTTTGCTGAGTATATGAAGGTATAATATTTTCCAACGTCAGGAACAAAGTCTCCTTCACGAAAGACTTCCATGATAGTCATCATAATATCATCAGGTTTGGTATATTTGTATTTCTTTAGTTTCGCTTTTAGTTCATTAACTCTTTTTGAACTTGATTCAATATATTGACCGAAACCTTCTGCCATTACTTAATACCTAGATTGTCTTCGGTGATAATTTTAAATCCTATCATTCTATCAGCACAAAATTCTTTTGCTGCCTTCCACTTTGCTTGATTGACTGCATAAGTTTTTGCTTCGTGTATGTATGATTTTGTCACTCTTGATTTTTTCTGTGGAGGAACAGTTTGTTTCTTCGGTTTTACTTCAATCACATAAGTTTTAACCTCACCATTCTGTTCTCTAACTTTGATAATAAAGTCTGGGAAATACTTATGAACTCTATTGTCAACTGGTGATATGTAAGGAATGTAAAACTCTTCACTTCCCCAAGAAATTATATGCTCACTTAAATCGCACCAACGACAAAACTTTCGTTCCCAACTGCTTCTACAGATAATGTTGTTGGGATTTCCTTTATATTTTTGAGGATACTCTGGTTTGTATTTACTCTTAATACTTTCTGCCATTATCTTAACTACATAATATATCAGTAGAAATATTTATAGATAGATGCCCGCTCCTAGCCCATCTAAAAAAACAGTAGCAGATTTAAAAGCATCTATTTTAAATCCTGCATTAACATCTAATTTTCAATGTTGGTTCAATCCACCTGGCGAAGTTAGAACGTGGGTTAATCAAAGATCCTCCGCCGGAATAGGTAATGGATATGATGATAACTTAATTTCACTATCTTGTTCTGAAGCATCTTTACCCGGTTCTTCATTAGCAACTCATGAAATTAATAATGATTTTACAGGAGTGACGGAAAGACACGTTTATAGAAGACAATATGATGATAGAGCAGACTTTACTTTTTATGTGGATCATGATTATAATGTTCTTCAGTTCTTTGAAAACTGGATGTCATATATTGTAAATGAACAGTTTTCTAAAGGTATTGAAAGTTCAAATTATTCATATCGGGTGAATTTTCCCGATGATTATAAAACTGAAATTTATATTAAAAAATTTGAGAGAGACTATACTGGAAGAATATTGCAGTATAGATTTTTAAATGCTTATCCAATAAGCATTAATTCTATGCCTGTTTCATATGATTCATCTCAATTATTAAAATGCACAGTATCATTTAATTATTCTAGGTATGTTATTGGTGGTGGAGAAATTATTTTGCCACAAAATCCATTAGATACTGAAGAACCGTTTAAAGATCCGATAGTTCCTGGAACAACTGTATATCCAGCTGGAGTTCCCCTTCCACCTGTTCTTAGACCAGCTACTTTTCCAGGAGATCCTCTTAGAGTTCCTACTGGTGGTGAGGTTGCCTGATAAATAATTGCACTGAAACTTCTATAGGACATTATGCCTTTACCAAAGATTTCTACGCCAACCCATGAGTTGGAACTACCTTCTACTGGACAGACGATTCAGTATCGTCCTTTTCTTGTGCGAGAAGAAAAACTTCTTGTATTAGCACTAGAAAGCGAAAACACAAAAGAAATTACAACAGCAATTAAGAACGTAATTAAGAATTGTATTCAAACAAAAGGAGTAAAGGTAGAATCGCTACCTACTTTTGATATTGAGTATCTTTTCCTTAATATTCGCGGTAAATCTGTTGGAGAAGAGATTGAAGTTAATATTGTTTGTCCAGATGATGGAGAAACTTATGTTCCAGTGAAGATTGATATTGATGAAATTAAAGTGCAAAAAAATGAAGAGCATACAACTAAAATTCAAGTAGATCAATCTATCGTGATGGAAATGAAGTATCCGTCATTGGATCAATTCATTAAAAATAACTTTGATTTTAATGAAAACAATTCAATGGATCAGTCATTTGATCTAGTTGCTTCTTGTGTAGACAAGATTTATAATGAAGAAGAAGTCTGGTCTGCTGCTGATGTAACAAAGAAAGAACTGATTGAGTTTTTGGATCAAATGAACTCATCTCAATTCAAACAGATTGAAAAGTTCTTTGAAACAATGCCAAAACTTTCTCATACTGTTAAAGTCAAGAATCCAAATACTGAAGTTGAAAGTGAAGTTGTGTTGGAGGGTTTGACCAGTTTTTTCGCATAGGACTTTGTTATATAGATTTGGAAAATTATTACAAACTTAATTTTTCATTGATGCAATACCATAAATGGAGTTTATGGGAAATTGAAGGACTGATGCCTTGGGAAAGAGATGTTTATGTTTCTTTATTAAAAAATTACTTGGAAGAAGAAAAAGCAAAACAACAGCAACAATAGTAATAATAATTTAAATTAATTAATTTGAATTCTATTTGCAGGATCAATTCCTCTTTTTTTCTGGTATCTTGTTAATGGTCCCGCAGTGCTTATGAAATTACTTATGGTGCATTTATATTTTTTGCTATTTGTTATATTTGCACCTTTTATTCCGTCTTCTCTCATTTGTTCTTTTGTTCTATCAAAATATCCAATTTTTAGATCTTTTACTTTATAACCACCACTTCTTCCATCTAATATTTTTTGGTTTTTATTTCTAGCAAAAATTCCTTTTTTTAATTTTTTTACTTTTTCTCCGGATTTTTTTCTTGCTTTTTGTTTTTCTTCTTCAGTTATTCCGTATATTCCTTTTTTTAAATTTAGACTATTAAATCCATTCTTTCTTTTTGTATCTAGTGAAAAATTTCCACCGCATCCTTCATTCAAACACCAAGGATCATTAAGAACTGGTTTTATCAATCTATCCTCTACCTTTCTACATTTTTCATAACCCTCATCAGAGTAATCAAATATCTCTAATATCTGTTTCTTTGGAGTATAAAGTTCCCAACACCATTTGTTTGTTTTAGGTGAACCCCAGTACTCTTGATTATAATATTTTTCTTTTTTACTTCCATAGTAATAATACGGAACTTCTTCAAAGGTAATCTTATACGTATAGATACATGGTTTCATAATTCTACTCTAGATGTCTGCATTTATATTTATAAAATAGAGGGAATTTCACCCTCTTCCTGAAGTTTGCAGACATCCAGGTATCGTTATTTATGCTGTTGATAAATATAATTATCTAGAAGAAGAAAAAGCAAAGCAGCAACAAAATGGGACCTGACGAACTAGACGATCTACTGGCAAGTATTAGAGCGGAATCTAAAAGAGAATCCGCTCTAACTTTGTATGAAGGAACTGCAGAAGAGGATCTTGTAAACGAAGAAGTAGATGAAAGAGTTTTAACTTTACTTGGTCTTAATGAAGTTTTTGATATTGATTATGGAACTTATATCTCTCTTTTAAAAGAAAAATTAGTTGCGTCTAGAAATTTTGATAAAAAACTTTCCACTGAAGAAGATGAGTTATTAGTTGGTGAATTTAAAAGAGTAAAGGGAAAGGTAGGCAGATTTAAGTTAAAAAGAAAGAAAGTTACTTCGGATAATATTGGAGTAACTGGTCCTATTCGTGTATCATCAGACAAGTTTTTATTGACTGGAAAGGCAATAGTTCCAGAAACTGCTCCAGCAGAAACTTCTAGTGACATCGTAGATATTCAGAAAGCATTAGATAATATTCTAAAAAATCTTTCACTCCAAAATAAAGAAAAGAAAAAGGCGAGTGAAGATGAGAGAAAGAAGAGTGAAGATAGAAGAAGAAAAAAAAGAGAAGGTGATTTAGAAAAACCGCTTACACAACTAAAGGCACTTGCAAAGAAAATCATTGCACCCGCTCAAGGTATTCTTGATCGTATTTTCAGGTTTATTAAATTCACTTTACTTGGTTATGCTTTTAATCAGTTAGTGAAATGGTTTAGTGATCCTAAAAATGCTGATAAAGTAAAAGTACTTGGTAGGTTTTTAAAGGATTGGTGGCCTTCATTACTTTCTGCTTATGTATTATTTGCAACTCCATTTGGTAAGTTTGTTCGCGCAACATTAAAGATGTTGAGAGGATTTATTCCTCAAATTGCTAAATTCATAGCAGCTAATCCTTGGATTGCTGGACTTACACTTGCAACAATTGGTGGAGTAGCAAAAATAAAAGAATCCGAAAGGATGAAGCCACTGACGCAAAAATCTCAAGAGGAAATAGATAGAACCTTAAAAAGTAAAGAAACTCCTTGGTATCAAAAACTTGGAGCATCTTTTGCTAATCAAAGTTTAAATGCACCGGGAGGTCCTGTAAATCCAATAGGACTTCCTACACCAACTGCTATGTATAGTGGTGGTGGTAAAGTAAGAAGAAGATCTTTCTTTGGTGGTGGATTAATTCAAAAAGAAATAGATGCCAGAGATATTGCATTTGAAGGTGGTGGTGGAATTACTGAAGATACTGGAATAAAAATTACAGGTGCAGGACCAGATACGCAATTACTTGCTGGTCAACCTGGCGAAGTTATGATGTCTAAAAAAGCAGTTGATAAGTATGGAGCAAATTTCTTTTTGAGATTGAATAAAGAAGCAGGCGGAACTAATATTCCTAAAATGGTAAATAATATTCAACTTGCTGCTGGTGGTGGATTAATTAAGAAAACAATTAAGTCTTATCAAGGTGGTGGGATGATTGGTGCTCTTGGTAGAATTCTTCCTGGAACAGGAAGTGTCATGGCACCTAGAGGTATGAATCTTGGATATCAAAATAAGTTTTTAGGAATGAATATTGGCGGAGTAAAAAATCTACCACTGAATCAAACATATTCACCCTCTGCAGTTAATAGATATAATGCAAGTCCAAGTGCTCCAAGTTCATTGGTTAAATTTGGGACTGGACCTCTTGCAGAAAGGCACGTAAGTATTCCAAAATCATCTTCATCTAGAAACTCATCTGCAATACCACCAAGCAGTGTTTCTCCAAAACCATCCTTTAAACAGAATATTCAAACTATTCGCGGTGCAGCAAAACGCCAAGAACAAATGATGAGAGGACTTGGTGTTGAACCTGATGGATATGTAAATCTTCGTGGACAACCTCTTAATCTTGGTCCTCAGAGTCGTTCTATTGCACCACCAGGACCTCCTGTGATTTATACTAAAACAACTTATACAGTTCTTCCTCCTATTAAAGCACCATCTAAAACTCCTGCAATTGCAAGAGGTTCTAAAATTCCTGAATTTATTGTATCATCAACTAATAATACACGCTCAAAAAATGCTTCAATTTTAGGAATTGCTGATCTTATAGGAGCATAATGAGATGGCAACAATAGATTCTAAAAAACTATTACCATCAAGCACTAAAGGTGCTGTGATTGATAAACCAAAGTTTCTTGTTCCTATTAAGAATATTTCTACTAAAAAAATTAGTGGATCCGATTTAAAACCAGTTGATAAGAAAACAGAAACTTCTGGATCTCTTGTTGTTGTAAAGAAAAAGATTATCAAACTTGATAGTCTAATTCAAAATAATCTACTGATAGATCAAAAAGAACGAACAAGAAAAAAAAGAGAAGAAGAAAGATCAAAGGTAGAAAAAAGGGAATCAGACATTGAGAAAAAAGTAAAAAGAAATGATGTAAAATCAGATCTTATACCTTCACTTCCAGGACAAAGTATTTTTGATAAAATTAATCGTTTTATTGGATTTACTTTACTTGGTTATTTGTTTAACAAGTATGGCGAACTTCTTCCAAAACTTATGGAGTTTGGAAAAGTTCTGAAACCAGTTGGTGATTTTTTTGAAGGTTTTGCTAAAAATCTTTTAAAAGGTGTTGTTGATTTTATTGAGTTTGGTTATAAAGCGTATGATCAGAGTCGTGATTTTGTTAAACAAATAGGCGGAGAAGGAGCACAGAAAACATTTGATGAATTCTCAAAAAATTTAAACACTTTATTAAACGGTGCAATTGGTGCTGCTATGTTGATCGCCAGCACCGCACCTAGATCACCTGGAGGTGCTGCTGGTGGTTTAGGAGCAAGTTTATCCAAATCTATGAGTGGAGTAGTTCCAAAACCTACTGGTGGTTTTGGTGCAGGAACTGCGATGACTCCTGGGAGGTATCGTCTTCCTGGGCAATCTAAAGCAGGTGGAAGTTTTAACACGCAATTAGCAAGAAAAGGATTAACCTTTGAAAAATCAGTTGCAGCTCAGCAAGCATCAAAAAAATCAGCAGAACAGATAGCAAAACAAGGTGCAAAACAATCCTTAAAATCTATTGCTGCAGTTCCTGTTATTGGTGCATTAATTGGTTTTATTATTGACACTGTAGTTTTTAGAGAGAAACCATCTAGAGCAGCAGCAGGTGCAGTTGGAAGTGCTATAGGACAAGGTATTGGAATTGCTCTTGCAGGAGGCACTACATTTGGACTTGGTGCCGGTGTTGGTATGTTTGTTGGTGGTTTTGCTGGTGACTGGATTGGTAAAGCACTATATGATACTATTGTTGGATATAAGCAAACACCGATACAAGCAAGAGCAGAAGGTGGACAAGTAACTAGAGGCGGTCAAACTACAGTAGCACCTTCAAGAAAACTTAAAACAAGAACAAGAAAAGCACCTCCAAGAATTCAACCACAAAAAACACAACCTGGAAAGGATGTTGGTGGTAAATTAAAGATTGAAGAACTCTATGGTAAGGATGAACCGGGAAAGAGAAGCGCATTAAGAGCACTCCGAAAGAGTTCTGATGATGTTAAGAGGATGAAATCCATTAATGGACTTGCTGGTTCAATGTTCGGTGCTGGTATTGATATGGCACTCGGACAAAAGCCAGATAAAAATCTTTCAAAAAATCTTGGAAATATTTTTGGATCTGTGATTGCATCTGCAGTTGATATGGAACTTAATAATTCTTTTGGTGATATTTCTAAGACTATTGCAATGGCAAATGGCGGCGTTGTTCCTTCAAGAGAAATCGGAAAAAGTTTAAGTATTGGTGAGAGGATTGGTAGTTTTATTTCAAGAGCACTTGCGGTTTCTATTGAGAGTTCTGCGACACGGATATTACAGAACTTACGTAATGAAATGAATTTGGAAGGTGGTGCTCCTGGTGGTGGAGATGGTGGAGGCGGCGGCGGTGGTGATGATGATGGAGGTGGAGGTGGAGGTGGTGGAATGTTTAGTGGAAAGGCAGCAGATATTCCACCAGAAGGTAAAGCACTTTTAGATGCTATTGCTGGTTCCGAGTCTCGTGGATATAACTCAAGATATCCTTCCAAAACATTTGATAATGGATGGAGAGATCATCCTAGAATTAGTGAGAGAATTCTTAGTGGTCCTAATAAAGGAAAGACTAGTGATGCTGCAGGAAGATATCAATTTCTATCAACAACTTGGGATCAATATAAACCTGCAAAAGAATTTACTCCAGAAAATCAGGACATAGCGGCGTATAGATTGGCGGTAGCTGCTTATGGTTATGGTGAATCTGGACTAATAAAAGATCTAAAAAAAGATCCTTTAAAAGTTGCAAATAAATTGAGTGGAACTTGGACTTCTTTACCTGGTGGAATGGAACCAAATAATGCTACAAATGGATTTATATCAAGATATCAAGCAAGGGTAAAAAAATATCAAAGTCAGAGTGGTCCAAGTTTAAGTGCAAAAGGAGTCAAGAAATTTAGTAGGTCGGACATTACTAGTTTCTTTAAGCAACAAGAATCTTTCAGGAGTAAACCTCATGAAGGTATGGATATTGCTGCTAATCAAGGAACTGCGATTTCTTTTGGTATGGGCGGCACAGTTTTAGGAGTTTGGAGAACTAATAGTGGTGCCAGAGATGCTAATGGTGGTTATGGAACTTATATGGACATTAAATTTTCTGATGGTAGGATTGCAAGAATAGCACATTTGAGTGATGTACCTTCATCAATAAAAAGGGGAACAACTTTTGGGGCAAATCAAATTATAGCTTATTCTGGCGGAAAACCTGGCGCCGCTGGTTCTGGAAGATCAGGCGGACCTCATATTCATTTGGAACAATTGTCTCAACCAATGGGTTCTCAAGAGACCACTAAAGGTAAGGTTGATCCATTGAGAGGAGGACTTTTTGATTTAATACAGAAGGGTGGAACGAAATTATCTCTTGCACCATCGCAATCTTCAGCAGTTGCATCTTTAAATAGATCGGGTGTTTTAGAGCAAGATACTCGTGGAATGATAATAACAACCAATACAGTTGCTTTTGTCCCGATCATTAAAGAATCTTCTTCAATGACAGCGTAAATAGTAATACGGTAAATAAAAATTATGTCAGGAAGTAAGGAAGCAGCAACAGCAAATCTATTTGAAATAATTTCCAATACTGGCGGAGCATCTTTTGATGTAAGAACTGGTTCTCCTAGAATTGAGTATCGTGAGAGTATGATTGATGATACAATCAGACTTACTGCTGCAGTTGTTGATACTGGACAATCTGGACTTTCTGCTGCAGAAGCATTGAAACTTCAAGGTGGAGAGAAAGTCAAATTTAAATATACTGATGCTGTTGGAAACTCTTTAGATTTCTCTAATGGAGAATGGTTACGTTTATCTCATAAAACTTTTGAAGTTAGATCTTTCAAATCTTCTAGTTTTATAGCACAGATTGTAGCAAAAGAATTTTTAGATAATAAACTTTTAGAGAAAAGAGTTCTAAAGAGATACAGTGGAAAAATATCAGAAACTGTTAGAAGTATTTTAAAGGATGATTTAAAGACTGATAAAAATTTAGATATTAGTGAAACTACAAATAAGTTTTCTGATTTTGGATTAAGAAGAGAACCATATGAAGTCATATTGGAACTGCAGCAAATTGCCATTCCAAATGTCAAAGGATCAAACGGAAAGACAGCAGGATTTTTCTTTTGGCAAACTGCAAAAGGATTTCATTTTAAGTCTGCTGATGAAATCTTTAATGGAAAACCAACCAACAAATACATTTACAACTTTAAAGTAGACGATCAAATACCAGCAGGTTATACTGATAAACTATTAGACTTCAAAGCAAAAAGAGTTATTGATGTAGAAAAGCAACTTGATTTTGGTGCATTCGGAACTGTAACTGAAACTTTTAACTATGCATCTCAAGTGTTTAAAAAAGATGCACCATTACTTGCAGATAGTGGTTCTAAAATTTGGTCAGGAAAAGAACCACCAAACTATGGAGAATATTTTCAAAAACCTTCAGTAGTCTTTGCAACTCCTGAAGCAATCGGAATGGCATATGGAACAGGTGATCCTATTAAACAGCAACTTGATAAATCAAAAGAAGAAAACTTTAATGTAAGCGAAACCATTGCTCAAGCAATGCAGAATTACAGACAAAGACTGAACTTTATGTATGAGGCTATAATACCGGGAGACTTCAGTTTGCACGCAGGTGATATTATTCAATGTGATGTTCCTGAATTGTCTGATAAAACTACGCCAGTAAGAAGTCCCAAAGATAGTGGTATATATATGATATTAGAGTTATGTCATTACATATCTCCCACAAAAACTTACACTGGATTGGTTTTGGTTAAAGACTCTTTTGGTGTAAAAGTTTAAGGTAAACAACTATGGAAAAATCACTCCAGCAACACATTAACGACGATCGTGATGAACTTGATAATCCAAATACGGGTAGTCAGCGCCGTCGTCATTTAGAAGATGAACTTGGTGCATTAGAACAATATCAAGTAAATCATCCTGACGATGATCATGATCCAACCTCACTAGAATTGTATTGCGATACACATCCAGATGCTCTTGAATGTAGAGTCTACGAATGACACAATATTTGTATCAGCCTTACGCCTTTGATTCTGACAAAGAATATGAGTTCATTGGTATTGGACAAATATCATCAGAATCCTTTAAAGAATTCTGTGTAGAGAATTATGGTGATGAAAAAGGAAAAGATGCTAAAGGATGGGGTGCAAGATATAAAGTTCGTCTTTGTTTTAGAAATGATGATAAAACTCCAGACGATCAGTTAATTGATGCATTAGTTCAGGCGTCATTTCCTTCTGGACATGCTGGTATACAAATATCATTTCCACTTGCACCAAATACTTTTGTAAACATTCATAGAAGTAGATTTAATAAACAATATATTATTTCAAGTGTAATTGGAAATACGAGATGTATATTTACTGACGTTAATGACGAATCAAAAGGTTGTGCGCCAAGATCTGGTTTTAAACCTGGACTCGGTGGATTTACTGTTCCTGCAAGTCATATATCGGAAGACGGTAAAGTTGCAAATGAAGCAGGTGCAGGAGCACCGTGTAAAATATCTCAAGCAGATAAAGATCAACAGAAGTTAAATGAACTCCTTATTTTTCCTTCTGCTTGTAAACCTTTTGATTCAAATGCAATTAATAATTCTCTAAAGAATCTTAAAAAAGATATTGAAGGAATAAGAAATCAATTAAATGGTCCTAATAGTGCTCTTTCAAATGCTGAAAATTTTTTAAATCAAGCAAAAGAAAAAATAAGTGGAGTTGCTGACAAAATAACGGGATGGGTAAAATGGTTGATTAATGAGATCAAATTAAGAGTAGAGCGTGGTGTAAACTGGATTACAAATAAAGCAAAGGCAGCACTATATCTGAATCAAAGATTTGAGCTCCAAGAAAAGAAAGCAACTGCACTTGATCTTATCCTTTGTTTGTTTAACAAAATATTAGACAATTTAAGTGGACTAGTAGAGCAATTTTTAAACTCTATTATTAATCGTTATGTAAATGTGGCAGTTTGTGCCGTTGAAAAGTTTCTTACAGAATTAGTAGGACAAATCATAGGACAAATATTATCGGCAGTAAATGGAATCTTGAATGCTGCTTTAGGAGCAATTGCTGGAATTAAAGGATTGATTGATTCTGTTCTTGATGCAATTAGTTCTTTACTTGATTTTCTATCTTGTGATGTAAAAGCAGAATGTCCAGATGTGACTGAATGGAACTTTATTGAAGGTGCTGCTCCTCCAGCAAAAATTCTAGATGTGAGCGGTATTATTAATTCAGCAAAGTCAATAATTTCCTCTGCAAAATCTATTGCAGATCCAAATAACTTCAAATTCAGTTTAGACATCAACTCAATGATTGCTGGCGTTGGTGATTCTTGTAATGTCGGTCCTATTTTATGTGGTCCTCCAAAGATTTCTTTCTGGGGAGGCGGCGGATCAGGTGCAACTGGAAACGCAGTTGTCAGTGCCGCAGGTGATATTCTTGGAATTGATATTACTTCAACGGGATTTGGATATACTAAAGCACCATTTGTAACTATTGAGGATGCTTGTGGTAAAGGTAAAGGAGCACAAGCGGTTGCTGTCATAGGAAAGGTTCCTTATGTTCCACCTCCAGGAACTAGCACAGGTACTGCAACTGGTACTGGTGCTGGTGCTGGTGCTGGTATTGGACCAAAACCAGGAGATCTTGTAGATGGAATATCTAAAATTATTGTACTTGATAGTGGTGGTGGATACTTATCTACTCCTGATGGAAGTCAAGGTGGTGATGGAAGAACTTGGGCTGATAGATGCCAATCCACTATTAGAAGAGCAGATGGAAATTGGGATTATCCATACAGTCCTGGTGAAGTTATGGACATTAAGGTTGGAGATCTTGTTCAACTTGCTGGAGAATCATCTTTCGTTGCCATTCAAGACGAAATAACGACAGCACCTCAATGTCCACCAGAATCTCAACAAGGACAATATCCTTCAAACTCTGATGGAACTTATCCAGTGATTGTAGAGTTGGTTGATACTGAAATTGTCAATCCTGGATTTAACTATCAGGATGGAGATAAGATCGTGATTACTCCAGATAATGGAGCAATATTAACTCCGAAGTTTGGATACAATGGACAGTTGATTGGTATCACTGTTGATAGAACTGGACTTGGATTTAATGAGAATCCAGAAATTGGCATAGATAGTAATACTGGACATAATGCAGTTATTAAACCGGTGTTTAGAACAATAAAAGATTCCAAACTAATTACGGACAGAGATTCTGCAACATCTGTCTTACAAGTTATTGATTGTGTTGGTAAACCACTATGAGTGATAATTTAAAAACTAGTTGGGATTATTCTCGTCTTGGCACTACACAAGGCGAATTGAAGTTTGGTGATGTTGCTTTAAACAAAACTAGTCTTGCTGCAATCCTTCGCAATAATAATCCGGGAAAAGCATCGGATCATTTTATGGGATTTGCCAGTTCTGGTAAATTCAATGGATCTACTTGGAACCAATGTCCATCAACATATCAAATTATTTGCGGAGATACTCCTGTTGATGGAGTTGCGTTTGTAACCTATGCAAAAAATGGTGATGTTATTATTGGTGCCCCAAGTGGAAGAATCAGAATGTTTGCAAAAGATATTGATTTAATTGCAAGCGGAACAGATAACAAAACTGGATATGTTAATATTATAACCAACCAAAACATAGAATTAAATGCTGGAGCAGATATTAATGTCCAGTCAAAAGCAAATATTAATATTGCTGCAGAGAAGCAAGTTCAAGTTACATCTCCTGGAAACTTAAAGATTAGAGGTCCTGGAAATTGGTTGGAAGATTGCGACTTTGTATTTGGACCTGTTAGCGGTGCAGTAACTCCACTGCAGTTTTTAGATGGTTTGAAGAAATTAATTGGTAGTTTAGGAGGATAATATGCCGGATTTAGGAAATCTTTTAGTAGGTGGTCAGTTTCAAGTTACTGCAAATCTTCCTGGCGGTGTTCCTGGACCACCTGCAACTGCATTAGGTGGTGGTGCAGGCACTCCTCCTGTAAACGGTAGTGCTTGGATTGAAGGTCCAATGTTGATTGGATCGCCCATTTCATATCCATTACCAAGACCAGCAGCAACTTTGATGATTGGTAGAACCAAAAATTATTTGGCACCAGAAGCAGCATCTGGTTTGCCTATGATAATGATTACAAGCAGAGGATTTGCACCTACTCCAACAGATTTATTAATTGGAGATCCGAGTGGAATTGTTGGAATGACTATTAACTCCTCAATCATTAGTATATTCAATGCAAAAACGATTTCTATTGTTTCTAAAAATGTTACTGCAGTTTCAAAATTAAATTGGGTTGGAAAGGTAAACGTAGTTGGAAAGACTTCTTTCAAAGGAAAAAGCACAACTACGGGAAAGAAAACAATCAACGGAAAGACAACTATAAATGGAGCATTAACTGTAAATGGTGCTTGTAAAATTAATGGATTTCTAAAATTTACCGGATCTATTGTAGGAACTACTAAAAAGTTTGATATACCACATCCAACAAAAGAAAATCATAGACTTGCACATTCTTGTATTGAAGGACCAGAAAATGGAGTTTATTATAGAGGAAGATTATCTGGTAAAAACGTAATTGAACTTCCTGATTATTGGCAAGGACTTATTGATCCAGAGTCAATAACTGTAAATCTAACACCACACAGAACATATCAAGAATTATTTGTAAAAAGTATTGAATGTGGAACTAAAATAACTGTGTTAAATAATTCTGGTGGACCAATAGATTGTAGTTATACAGTTTTTGCGAAACGGAAAGATATTGCAGACTTAATTGTTGAATATGAAGGAAATGAACCAAAAGAATGGAATACGATAGGTAATTAAATATGGATCCAAGATATTATAGTGTTCTTAATGATGATTTAAGAACAAAATTAGATGATGCAAATGCTGCAATTGAAGATTCTTCGGAAAGAATCATTGAACTGGATGGTCAAAAAGGAGCATATGACGATATTATTATATCATTAGATAATGATATTTTAAATGAAGTAAATGTTGTTAATAATAAAATTATCGATGTTTATGATGCCTATCAGGACCGCATCAATGTTGGATGTAGAACTGATGTCTTTTGGAGAAGAGTAGGACTTGCAGGAACTATTCATACTTTAGTTGCAACGAAACTTTCTCTCGCTGGATATGCAGGAACTTTAACTGATGTTCAGTATTTTAATGGTGTTGGATTTACTACTTACAGTAACTACGATACTTTTGGATACACTGAAGAAAATGCATACGGAATCAAGTATTATGATGAACCAGTAACACAAGATATTGGAGATACTTTTGTCACAAGTTTTATTGGAACGATTAGTCCTGGAGAAAATAAACTTACTGTTCTTTCAGTTGTTGGTTCTTCTTCTACAATCGGAATCAACACTGGTCAATTGGTGATTTCGTCAAAAAGTAATGTTATTCCATCTTCATCTAATATTGTAGGAATTGGAACGACTACATTATCAAGATCTGTTTTAGGAATTTCAACAGGATCTGTTGTTAGTATTCTAACATTGGATACAACAGCAACAGGAATCGCATCTGCACCAGAATCAGATGGATCTTATGTGACTTTTACAGTTCTAACTTCTACAACAGAATTTGGATTTGATGATTATGAAATTCAATCGGAGAAAGATCCTTATTCTCCGCAAACAATTGGCATTATGACCTCTGGTAATATTGCGATTGGAGTTTCGGTTAAGTATGATAATTCTGGAGATGAACCAAATGTGATATCTTGGAATCCAAACTATCTTAATGAAGAAGAAACGACAACTCTTGAACCAGAAGTTGGCGCAGGAGTTTATTATTTGCCAGTAGGATTTACTTCATATCCAGTTTCATTAAGTGGACAAAGAGTTGCTGTTGGTTTTGCAACAACAGTCACAGATGCACAATTACCTACCATCCTAACTCTTGCCACATCTTGTCCTACACAAGAAACAAACTTGACAAATGCAATTAATACACTAAATACTGCAAAATCCGATATTTCTTCAGGTATTAGTACATTAAACTATAAAATTGATGTCGCTAATACTTTTAGAGATCAGAGAAAAGAAATTCAATCTGAAATTTGGGGATTATCTCAACAAATCGCATCATATCGTGCTGATATTATCACTTATAATAAAGCACTTAATTATCTTGGAGTATCAACCGTCACGGATACAGTACTATGAAAATTCAACATCCACTAGATAAAAATTATACACTTAATTATGTCTCACCTTTTGGAGATAAAAATTTAGTCTTCACTCAAGGAAGACTTACGAATCAAAAATACATTCAACTGCCTGAAGAATGGGAGAAAATCGTTGATCTTCATCATGTATCAGTTCATCTAACACCAATTCGTGCCAATCAAAATTTATTTGTAAAAAGAATTGAAGGAACTAAAGTTCTTGTAGAGTCAAATGGTATGCCAATTGACTGCTATTACCTGGTGTTTGGTGAAAGAATTGATATTCCTCGCCTGGACACGGCACAGCCACTTGACAGCGGCACCTGACCATGCTACTATACATAGGTAATCAACGGACGACCGAATGAAAGACGAGTACCTGACACGATGCGTAGTTGATCCCGTAAAGCGTACAGTGTATCTGTATTCTAATGAAGGATCAGAGAAAGAAGTGTCCTGTGAAACCGTAGAGGAGTTTATGAGTGTGCTAGACTTTGTTCGTAATACACTTGATGAAAGCACTCTGTCTTATGCAAGTCCACTCTGAAACCAAAATCGACCTTTAATTCCATTTAGGTCGAAAAAAATCTCCCGGTAAAATTCTCACACGATACTTTTTTCAAAATGAATCCTTATCGCATTAACTATAAAGCACTGAAACAAGAACCAGTGAAAACAACACCAGAGAATGTGAAGGAGGCAAATGAAAATTTGTTTTGTGCTCGTTGGAATTTGCCAACTGCTGCAAAGCACTGTGGAATGAGTGAAAAGGAAATGCGCTTGACATTCTTTGAGTATCTGAAGTATAATCCTAGTACTTACAAAGCGTAAGTTTTTATGGCGGTCTAGCCCAGCGGAAGAGGCAAACGACTTTAACAATTTGAGCACCGCAGTTGGAAACTCTGTGCGTGAATCCTATCAAATTCGGGGAAACCTGTGAAATGGCAATCCCGAGCCAAGCAAGAGAAATCTTGAAGGTGTAGAGAGCAGTAGGTAGGAACCTAAATCCTTATGGATATGGTTAAGGGGTGCTCCAGACCACAAACAATCTTATGGTTGGTAGTGAAAACTATGGTGGTAAGAAAATCGTTCAAGGGTGGGTTCGAATCCCACGACCGCTATGAGGTTTATCCTCTAAATAATCAAAAGTAGTAGGAAAACTCCTATGAAGTACAGAATTGATGCCGCATATGTCTGGTACAATCGCGGAAGACAAATTGTTTTGATGTACTTCATAAATCAAATTCCTTTCACTTTTGATGAACTCGACGACGAATCTTTATTCGACTTGGAGTTAATCAAATTAGCAGACAACGAAAGACGCTTTGAACCAGAGGATTTGTACCAATCTTCCTACTATCTTATGTTAGAAGAATGTCATCCTTTGCTTTATGAGTTAGATCTGGAAAATCCAGAAATGTTGCCTGTTGATTAATTTTTGCTCCTAAAGCATTTAGTGGCGATGTACCTGACTTGTAATCAGGAGAGGATGGTTCAATTCCGTCTGGGAGCTTGAGTTCTATAAAACTCCAAATGTCATTAATTTCACAAAAAGACAGAGAAGTTGCTGTTGAAGCACTTGATTTTTACCTATTCAATAAGGGCACAGACTTTTCTGAAGAGAAAAGAATGGAAGTAAATGCTCTCCTTAATTGGATCAAATTAGAGATTGCTAAAAATGAAGATATCAATCTGGTACTGTGAGTCTATGAATCAATGGAGGTGGACCCTCTGTGACTCCTCACGTCCTATTCGTAGGCAAGAATCTGGTCAAAGACCATTTATCCGTGATGCTATGGAAGACATTGCAAACACTATAGAATATATGTTAGAATGCAAACAAAGTGAGTAAAAATACTCAATGAAATCAGATTTTTATATAGATAGAGTAGGTAAGGAAGAAATCAAAGAACTTCTTTATACCTACCATTATCTTAAAGACGAATCAAAAGACTTCAAATCGCATTATAACTATGGCCTTTTCAGATCCTCGGTTTCTGATATTTTGCGCGTTGGTGGTTGCTTGGGCAGTTGTATCTTCACTGGTTTACCCGTCCCAGAAATAGCAGTTGGTGCTTTTGGATTAGAAAGAAATCAACAAGAAGGAATATACGAACTCTCAAGACTTTGTATACATCCAGAAGTCCAGAAAGAAGAGTATAATATCACATCTTGGTTCGTCAGTCGTTGTATAAGGAGATTTAGAAAAGATGCCCGCGTTTCTTGTATTCTTAGCTACGCTGATGCTAATCACCACCTTGGAACTATATACAGAGCTTGCAATTTTACTTATCACGGTCTAACAGATAAGAAATCTGACTTTTGGATTAAGCAACCAAATGGATCATTTATCAAACACTCAAGAGGTCCTATCAAAGGATTAGAAGGTGAGTGGAGAGAAAGAAGTAGAAAACACAGATACTTGATGATATTTGATAAGGAACTGAAGAAAAAGTTGACATGGGAAGAGCAGAAGTGGTATAATAATCAAGACGATACTGAATCGTTACAGTGACCCAAAAAGTGTGACTTGAGAACCTCCCTTGTGGAGGTTTTCTTGTATGATAAATACCTAAAAAGTATCTGAAAAGATGGGTATTCAAATAAACGGAACTACCGATACTATTTCTGCAACTGATGGTGGTTTGGTTGTTTCTGGACAACAACTGACTGGAGTAACCAATCTTCAGATTAGTGGTATTACTACAGTTGGTGCTGGATCAACTAGTGCTCCATCAATAACTCCAACGGGAGACAGTAATACCGGAATATTCTTTCCTACTGCCGATACCATTGCATTTGTTGAAGGTGGCGTAGAGTCCGCAAGGTTTGATAGTAATGGTAGATTTGGCTTGGGAACTGCAACTGTCACTGGATATAGCTCAAACATTGTTCATTTAAACGGTTCTACTGGAGCAGAGATTCACATCACCACTGGAGGAACCGGAACAGCGCAGTCTGATGGACTGACTCTTTACGTCCGAGATAGTGATGGCACTGCAGGTCTGATGATGCGTGAAAGCAACGCGCTGACATTTGGAACAAACGACAATGAACGCGCCCGCTAGTGCTCGTTAACCCGTCCTCGTAGTGAGCAACAATATAATGTTATCATAAATACTCATAAAACTATAAATCAATGTTTATATTAGAAGGAAAACCATTAGCATTGGATACTCCATTTACGACTTCAGATGGAACGCAATATCCAGCAAATTGGTTAAGGTTATCTTCACTCGAAGAAAAAGAAGCAATTGGTATCACAGAACAAGCAGATTCTCCAGTTTGGGACCAAAGATATTATTGGGGATATGATGCTGATGGTAATCTAATTCCCAAGCAACTTGAAGATGAAGTAGTGACGCCAGAAGGTGGAGAACCATATACTCAAACGGGACTTAAGACACTTCATATTCAGCAGACAAAAGAAACAGCAAATAAACTTCTTTTACCAACTGATTGGTATATTGTAAGAAAATTTGAAAGAAATATTAATATTCCTACTGATGTTGCAGAGTATCGTGCAGAAGTAATTGCAGTTTCAGAACAAAGAGAAACTTTAATTTCTTCAGTAACAACAGTACAAGAGTTGGAAAATTTAATTCTTCCCGATTGGCCACGATTTAATTGATATATAAATACTCCAAAATCATTCTAAATTATGACTGAACAACAAGAACATCTATCACAAGTCATTGAGCAACAAAAACAAGTTATCAATGACATCAATAATCTGAATACTCAACTCAATGTAAAAAAAGAACTCCTATATAAACTTCAAGGAGTGATTGAATACCTAGAACAAGTAGGAGTTTCTCTTCCACAAGAAGAAACTCCAGAAGAAGAAACAGAAGAATCATAAATAGTTGCACCTTAATTGACTCGCAATCTATAAGGTAAGAAAGGAAGCAGAAATGCTTCCTTTTCTGTTATAATAATAAATAATAGTGCGAGTCAACTTAAGTTTTAATGAACTATCTAAAAATTTATTGTAACCTCATAAGAAAAGCAGAGAAAAGAGGTTATACTAAAAAGAAAGCAAAAGAACTTGGAGTGTATGTAGAAGGACATCATACATTTCCTGTGAGCATCTTTGGTAAAAATAAAGGAATTGTTTATTTGACAGCAAGAGAGCATTATATTGCTCATGCACTTTTGGAAAAAATTTGTATGCAAAGATATGGGTTGATTCATTGGAAAACTAAAAAGATGACAAATGCTCATATTATTATGGGTGGTAGAGGTAAATATTGCAATTCTTATCTTTATGAAGAATCTAGAAAAAGATATAGTAGAGATAGGTCTGGTGTTCCTATGAAAGAATCTAGTAAAATTAAGTTAAGAAATTATAGACTTGGAACAAAACAATCTGTGGAATCTATAGAGAGAAGAAGACAAAAAAATATCGGCAAAAAAAGGACGGAAGATCAAAAATCAAGAATGTCTAAAGCGCAGAAAGGACTGAAGAAGTGTTTATTGAAAGTTGAAGAATTAGAATTTAAAAATAAATTTATTGATACAGTAGAAACTTCAAAAACCAAAAAAGAAATTATAGTTAAATTGGGAATGAACCCAAACAATGGAAGTTCTTTTGAGTCTATTGATAAGTGGTGTAACTTTTTGAATTTAGATACAACTCACTTAATTGGTGCTGGTATTAATAAAGATAAAAAACACACCGAAGAAACCAGAGAAAGAATGGTAATTTCGAGAAGGGGTAAATTAAAAAGTGAAGAACATAAAAAGAGTATAAAATTATCAAATTGCAAATACGTTTATACATTTACTTCTCCACAAGGAATTATATTAGAAACAGTATTGTATACTGATTTTTGTGAGGAAAATGATTTGAATAAATGTAAAATAAGAGAAGTTGCAAGAGGTGTCAGAACTCATCATAAAGGTTGGAGAGTTACGAGAAGACTAATAACTAAAGACGATAAATAATTCATAACGGAATTTATAAGTTAATAAAATGGGTCTTTCCAGATTATCAAATTTTTTGCGTAATACTAGAGGTGAGATTTTATATGTAGATCCTTCAAGTGCTGATTCTACAGATTCAGTAGAAAATCGTGGAAACAGTTTAACCCGCCCATTTAAGACAATTCAACGTGCATTAATTGAAGCATCAAGATTTTCATATCAACGTGGATTAGATAATGATAGATTTGGCAAGACCACTATTATGGTCTATCCAGGTGAGCATGTTATTGATAATCGTCCTGGATGGATTCCTTCAGATCCTAATGGTGGAACATTTAAATCAAGATCAGGAGAAACTGTAACTGATTTCCAACCTTTTGATCTAACCACAAACTTTGATATTAATTCAGACAGCAATATCCTCTATAAGTTTAATAGTGTTCACGGTGGTGTGATTATTCCTCGTGGTACTTCATTAGTTGGTGTTGACTTAAGAAAGACCAAGATTCGTCCAAAGTATGTCCCAGATCCACAAAACTCTAATATTGATAGATCTGCAATCTTTAGAGTAACTGGTATTTGTTATTTCTGGCAGTTCAGTATTCTGGATGCTGATCCAAATGGAACTTGTTATAAGGATTACACCTCAAATGCATATGTTCCTAATTTCTCTCACCATAAACTTACTGCATTTGAATATGCAGATGGAGTAAACAACATTGATATTGATGATGCATTCTTAAATTATTCTACAGACAAAACTGATCTTGATGTTTATTATGAAAAGATTGGTATTGCTTATGGTCCTTCAAGCGGAAGAGAGATTCCACCCGAAGTTACAGGATCTCCACTAGATATTCAACCAAAGATTGATGAATATCGTATTGTTGGATCAACTGGCGGAAACGTAGGAATCACAAGTATTAAGGCAGGTGATGGTGTTGTAGCAACAAACGTTATTACTGTAACTTTAGAAGCAAATGCCCTAGGTCTTGATGTAGATACGCCAATTAGTATTGAAGGTATATCTGCTGCTGGTTATGATGGACAGTTTGTAGTTAGTGAAGTTCTAAGTTCAACACAAATTAAATATCAAGTATCAAATCCACCAGTTAATGCACTTCCATCTGCAACTGGATCTAATCTTAGCATTACAACTGATACTGTAACTTCCGCATCTCCATACATCTTTAACATCTCTATGCGTTCCGTTTATGGAATGTGTGGACTACATGCTGATGGAAGTAAAGCATCAGGATTCAAGAGTATGGTTGTTGCTCAGTTCACTGGTATTGGACTGCAAAAAGACGATAATGCTTTCGTAAAATATAACACTTCTACGGGATTATTTGAAGATAACACTGTAAGTGGAAACGAAAATATTCATAGTGATTCAAGAGCAAGATTTAAACCTGTATATGAAAACTATCACATTAAGGCTTCTAATGAAGCATTTATTCAGGTAGTTTCTGTTTTTGCGATTGGTTATGCACTTCACTTCGTTGCAGAGACTGGTGGAGACTTATCAATTACAAACTCCAACTCAAACTTTGGTGCTAAGTCACTTGCTGCATCTGGATTTAGAACCACAGCATTTCCAAGAGATGATGTTGGTTACATCACTCACTTTATTCCTCCAAAAGAATTTGATACTACAGAGACAACACTTGAATTTACTGCAATTGATGTAAGTAGAACTGTTGGAATTGCATCAACGAATCGCCTCTATCTTTACAATGAAACTAATGCATCAATTCCACCTGACAACGTTATTGAAGGATATAGAATTGGTGCTAAATTCAATGATAAACTAAATGTTCTTTTATCGCAAAGTGGCATCACAACTCAGTACTCGGCAAGAATTATTATGCCAAGTACTCAATTTACTGGTAATGAACTAACTTCAGAGAAATCGTATCGCGTTAATATTTCTGGAAGTTCAAATGCAATCTCAAGTAATATCATTGCGCTGACAACAAATCATTCTTTAACTGATGGAGAAACTGTAAGAGTCATTAGTAGTAATGGACATCTTCCTGATGGACTTTCTCCAAATCAAGTTTATTATGCAATTACGACTGGAGTTTCTGGAAATCAACTGAAACTAGCACAAACTCTTAATGATGCACTTGATGGATCTGAAGTTACTCTGAATAATAAAGGTGGTCTATTAACGATTGTCAGTAGAGTTTCTGATAAGAATTCTGGTGATATTGGACATCCAATTCAATATGATTCAACCAACGGTCAATGGTATTTGAATGTTGGAACTGCATCTACTGATAATAGCCTCTATTCAGCACTTGTTGGATTTGGAACGGCAGTTCTTGGTACAGCAACTCCAAGAACATTTATTACTCGTAGATCTGATGTTCGTGCATTAAATGACTCAATCTATAGAATTCGTTATGTCATTCCAAAGGATTCTGCAACAACTGCAAGACCTCCATCTGATGGATTTATCATTCAAGAATCAGGATCAGCACTTGGAACTACGGATACTGAAGTTGCTTATCAGTTCAATCCATCAACAGCAACTCTTGCAAATGTAACAAATCTAAGAAATCAAAGAGTTGTTGCAAATGCAAGTTGGGATGGAACAAGTGTAAATGTTATCACAGAACTTCCACATAATTTAACTGTTGGTTCTGAAGTTAATCTTGTAAACGTAACTAGTACTGGCAATCTTGCTGGTGCTGCAAACTCCGCATATAATGGAACATTTACAATTACTGGAATTAGCAGTTCAAAGCATTTCAGTTATGCATTGAGTTCAAATCCAGGAACCTTTACAAATAATATTACAAATCGTACAACATCACTTCCATATTTCCAAAGGAAGAAGTACAATAACACTTTCTTAGTCTATAGAACACAGGAAGTTCAGAAATATATTAAGAATGAACAAGATGGTGTTTATCACTTAACTTTAATCAACTCATCTAACTCACCTAACGTATCCCCTTTCAACAACCTTAGATTCCTTCAACCAGTAACAAATCTTTATTCACAAGTTAATAGAGACAATCCAAATTCAGATCCAGAACCAGCAATCTCTTATGCACTTCCTGAACCTATTGGCCAGGTTGTAATTGATGAGCCACAAAACAGTGCAACAAAAGAAACTGTACAAAAGGCAATTGCTGACTTTGGTGTTGGTATTGGAATTACAAATATTGTATCAAATTCTGCAGGAACCGCACATACAATCTTTACTTCTATTGATCACGGATTTAATAGAGCAACAGGTTTATCCATTGTTGCAGGTGGTGCTGGATATGGAACAGGTATTGGTACAGAATACTTCTATAATGCAAAACTTGTCGGACAAACAGGCACTGGTATTAACGCAACTGCAAGAATTAAAGTAGATGCTGGTGTCATTACTGGCATCAAGGTTATGGATGGTGGTAGTGCATTTGGTATTGGTAATACACTTGCTGTTGTTGGTGTTGCAACAACTTCTGGATATTCTGTAGGTATTGTAAGTGTAACTTCAATTTATGATGATACGAATGAAATCGTAAAAGTTGCTGGTATTAGTTCTTTAGGATATAAGAATTATAATACTCTCTACCGTATTACTGGAGTTACTGCAGGTAATTTTAAGCAAGTTGAAGTTGCTTCCGTTTCTCCAGTAAGTCCTGCAGTACAAGGTGGACTTGGACAACTGATTACCTCAAATGCTACTGCTGCATTAGTTGGTAAAGCAATCGGTGTATCTTCACTTACTTATAATGCTACAACTGGAATTGGAATTGTTACGACCACGAACAATCACGGTTTCCAAGTTGACAATGTTATTTCTCTAGGTGGAGCAGATAATTCACTTTATAATGGATCATTCATTATAAGACAAGTTAATAGTCTTACTTCTTTCTCTGTTAATATTGGAGTAGGAACAACTGCTCCTGTAGGATCTGGAACAATCTATGCATATCGTCGTGGAACTGCATCAAATGCAGGAAACGTTACGATCAATGATGAAAACATTGGAGGACGTTTAGTTTCAATTTACGATAATGCAACTACAACACTCTCTGCTGCTGTTACTGGTCCGACTGTAGGAACAATTACAATTCCAGTTTCTGGATTAGACTTAAACATCGGTGATTATCTTGAAATTGGTGATGAGATTGTAAGAATCAAAACTACAGTTACAAGTGACACTATATCTGTTTATAGAGGTGTTCTAGGAACTCCAAGTGGAGCACATGCTTCCGGAACAACTGTAAGAAGAGTTAAACCAGTTCCTATTGAGTTCAGAAGACACTCTATCATTCGTGCATCAGGTCATACTTTTGAATATGTTGGATTTGGTCCTGGTAATTATTCAACTGCATTCCCAGATCGTCAAGATCGTCAACTTTCCGCACAAGAAGAACTAATCTCACAATCATATAAGAATGATGGTGGCATTAACTTCTTTACTGGAATGAATGACAAAGGTATTTCTTATTCTGGTAATAAGAAATTAAGTACAATCACTGGACAAGAAGAAATCTTTGATACTCCTATCCAAACCTTTACTGGTGAAGATATTTCAAATCAACCTGCAATTAATGTTATTAATCCAGTAGAAGGAAACTTTAGCAATGCAATTCGTGTTGAAGGTGGTCCTGATGGTAAGGTTCTTTCCAAGTTTGATGGTCCAGTAGTCTTTACCAATAAAGTAACTTCTACTTCCACTAAAGGATTTGAGGCAAATTCAGTCTTCATTCAAGGTGATGCTACAATTTCTAGAAAGTATACTGTTGGAATTTCAACTCCAACAAATGCCGGAAACCCCGGAGACGTTGTTTATCAGGCAACTCCAGAAAGTGGTGGAACTCTTGGATGGGTTTACACTTCAGATAATAATTGGAGAAGATTTGGACCTGTTAGTACTTCTACGACTAGTATCAACTTGTCAGTTAATCAAATCTCTGGAAATTCCTTCATTGGTACATTCACTGGAGATGGTTCCGGATTAACAAACGTATCTGATATCTGGAGAACAGATGCAGTTGGTGTTCATACTTCAACTCCTATTGGTATTGGTACAACAAGTGCTAAAGCGGGATTTGGATTATATGTTGAAGGAAGCACTTCAATCAACGGAACACTCAGAGTTTTTGAAATTATTGAAAAAGCAACGATTAGTTCTACAGTATTGAGTTCTGCATCTACGCAGAATATTGATCTTGGTGATAATAATGTTTATTACTTTACGACTAATGCTACAGGAAACTGGACGATTAACTTTAGAGCAAATTCCACACAAACATTGAATAGTTTCTTGGAAGTTGGAGAATCTACAACAGTTGCTGTTATGACCACACAAGGATCAACTCCTTACTATAACACCACTGTTCAGATTGATGGTGTAGCACAATCACCAAAATACTATGGAGGAAATACAATTACTTCAGGAAATGCAAATTCAATTGATATGTACACCTATGTAATTCTTAAAACTGCAGCAAACACTTACACAGTTCTTTACTCACAATCACAATACAGTTGAGGAGAAAATAAATGAGTCCACTATTAGGTGCTTTAGGAGATTCCTCTGAATATGCTTATAGAGGAACTTTAGATGATATACCTACTGATTTTTCACTCACAAATGTAACTGGAGCAGAACCTGGAGTTGCATATACTACAGGTCCAGTTACAATTAATGGAATCAATAATACAGTTAGAGTATCTGTAGGCACTGGAGCATCTATTGCAGTTAATAGTGGAATTTTTACAAGTGGTCCTGGATTTATAAGAAATGGTCAAACAGTTGCTGTTCGTATTCCAACTACATCAGGATCTGATAATGATTTTGGAAAAACCTACAGTGCAACCTTAACTGTTGGAAGAACTTCAAAACAGTGGAGTGTTACGACGAGAACAAAAGATTCTACACCTGATGCATTTACTTTCACTAATTCAACTAATCAGAATTTAGGAATTACATCAACAAGTAATACGATTACAATTTCTGGATTAGATGCAACAATTCCTTCAAATGCTGCAATTACTTCTGGTATTGGATCTTTCCGTAAAAATGGAGGAGCACCAGGAACTGCAACAACAATAGGAAATGGAGATACGCTTGCGATTGTATTAGCAGGTCCAACCGATTATTCCAAAACAAATTCTACTTCTATCACTGTTGGTGATTATACAACATCATATTCAATTTCTACAAGAGACTCTGATACTACTGTAAATCAATTTACATTTACTAATTTTACCAATGTTGGATTATCATCTGCATTTGACAGTAATTCAATTACTTTGAGTGGTGCAGATACTGATACTGCAGCAGCACCTGTTCCATTAACTGCAACAGTATCTGGTGGATTTTTAAAAGTTGTAAGAGGTTCAACCACAGTCAGAGACTTTAGTGCATCTTCTGCAACGGTTTATAATGGCGATATTCTTACTTTAAGAGTTAATTCTTCTCCAAGTTATAGCACTTCAACATCGGCATCATTATCAATCACAGGAGCAAATACTCCAGTTGGTGTTGCAAGCACATTCACTGTCACAACAAGACCAATTGTAAGCGATACAATTCCAACACAATTCACTTTTGTTGACAAGAGTGGTCAAGGAAGAAACATTGCAACAATTAGTGATCCTATTACGATTGTTGGAATGACAACACACGCTGATGATTTTGGAACTGCTTTCATTACAACTACAACAGACGGTGGAGAATTTAGAGTTACTCGTGGAGGATCTGTTGTTAGAGGATTTGGTACAGAATCATATCAAATTAGAAATAATGACATTATTAATTTAAGGATTACGACATCTCCTGCATCAAATGGATCAGTTCAAACTAGATTCAATGTAACAGGAAGTGATAATACTGATATTAATAACATTATCAATCAAACAATTAGTGACACTTGGGTTGTTCAAAGTGCAGTTCGTAATTGTCCTTTAGTTGCTCCTACTTTTACATCAATTACTGGAGTAAATCCATCATCTTTACAATCAGTAACCTTCATACCTACAAGTTATGATAGTGACTGTGGAGTTGTTGTCAATACCTCAAATGCAAACTCATATCTAGATGTTAATGGTACAACTGGAAATAATATAGTAGTTCTTCCTGGTGTTGCCTGTACTGTTTATATGACAGCAGGTTCATTCTCTCAAACAAGATCAACGACAGTTACTCTCACTGCAAACAATAATCTTCCATCACCAACTTCAACATCATCATCTTGGTCCGTATCTACAAGGTCATCAAATGATCCAACTGTCAATTTAACTGCAAGTCCATCATCAGTTTCTTGTAATCAAAACACAACTTTAACTTGGTCTACGACTTCTGCAGTAAGTGTAACAACAAATGGATTTACTGGAGTTGGAACTAACGGATCTTTGACTGTTGGACCATTAAAAGCAAATACTAGTTACTCAATTACTGCAACTGGACCTGATGGAACAACTGCAACTTCTTCCTCTTCAGTTGTAGTCAGTACAACTGCAGCAGCAACTTTAACAGCAAATTCTACAAGTATTGCGTATAATGGAAGTGTAACATTAAGTTGGTCAACATCAAATGCAAGTAGTGTTGTTTCAAACTTTGGAGCAACTGCAACATCAGGATCTATCACTTTAAATAATTTAAAATCTAGTCAGACTTATACACTTCGTGCAATATCTAATGGTGGATGTGCAGATTCACCAACTCAAACTGTAACTATTAATGTTGCTGCTTGTAGTGAAATTAGAGATGTTGATACTGGATATAGTGGAATTACATTAAATTATACTTATGCAAATCCAGGAAATGGTTTTGATTATTATTTTTCGGGTTTAAGTGGTGATGGAACAGCAAGAGCAGCACAAAGTTATGGTGATAGTGAATATTTTCAAGGAGGCAGCACTGCTTGGCAAAATCAATGTAGAAGTCAAAATCCTTATAATGATAATTCTCCAGATTATGGTCAGTGGACCGTTCCGGATGGTGTTTCTTCAGTATTCATTCAAGCATCTTCTGGCGGTGGTGGTGGTGGTAGCGGAGGTCCAGCACTACCTGGAGGAAGTGGTGGACGTGGTTCATACGCATCATTTACATACTCTTGTTCACCTGGTCAGAATTTTTATTGGAACTTTGGTGGCGGAGGAATTGGAGCAAGTGCTAATGGTGCAGGAAACACTATTTCACCTGGTTCTGGATGTTTTGGAGCACCAGGTTGGAATTGTTATGTGAGAAACACTAATGGAAATCAACTTTGTGGATTACAAGGTGGTGGTGGTGGAGGAAGAAATACACCTGGACCTTCACATGGAGGAAGTGTAATTCCTGGAGGAACTTTTATTTCTGGTGGAGGAGCATCTGGTGGTTTTGGTGGAGGAATTAGTTCACCTGGAGGAACTGGTGGTCCTGGATACGTTGCGATAAACTATTCAGTAAATATTGAAGGTGCATCTTGGAGCACTCTAATAAGTAGAATTAACTCAACTTTTAAATCTGCTTATAATCGTCCACCAAATTCTAACGAGATGGACTATTGGATTGGTCAATATGTAGGAAGTACAATTACTCTTACTCAACTTGAGTCAAGTATTAGAGGTTCTGGATATTATAGATCATCCACTGGCGCAGTTACTTATTGTGGATCTACATTATAATAACTATAAATAGAAAAAAGGTAGGCGCTCTCCTTCCATGGCAGTACAAAAAAATTTCGTCGTAAGAAATGGAATTGAGGTCAACAATAATTTACTTGTTGCTGATAGTTCAACGGATTATGTTGGTATTGGTACGTCCAGTCCGAAATATACTCTTGAAGTTATTGGCGGCATTGGCGTTACTTATGTAAATGTTCTTGGAATTACCACAGTAGCACAAGAGTTCAATGTAGGAACTGGTGGCACTGTAATTACTTCACTCAACACTGGACTCACTGGTTTTGGTACACAGTCTCCAGCGTATATTGTTGATATACGATCTCCAGTCTCTACAGGACAGACAGCACTTTATGTTCAGGGTGATGTCAGAATTACTGGTGATGTATATGCAGATGATATTAATCTTGATCAAGCAACATTTACTAATCTAGAAGTCACTGGCGTTAGTACGATTGCGATTGGTATCATTACCACATTAAGTGGTTCTAACCTAAATTACAGTGGTATTGGATCTTTCGGAAGTGTTAATACTCCAACTGCAAGAATTACTACTGGCATTGTTACGACGATTAATAATGCTAACTTAAGAGTATCCGGAATTGCAAGTATCAATACTGGTGTTGTAACGACTGCTTATATCAACACTGGTATTGTAACTAATTTAAGTGGAACAAATCTTAATTATACTGGTGTTACTACTGTTGGTGATTTTTCATCAACAGGTTCTTTTGATTCTTATGCACCAACTTCAACATTCCACGGAAATGTAATCATTGATGGAAACGTTACAGTTGGTGGAACTTCAGGCATAATCAATGCTGTAGAATTAAGAATTGAAGACAAAGACCTTGTTCTTGGATTTACGACTACAATAACACCAACTGATGATACTGCAAATCATGGTGGTATTGCAATTGCATCAACAGAAGGAACTCCATTAGTTTCTTTATATGCAGCAGGTATTAATACATTACCTGACACCTACAAGCAAATTATGTGGGTTAAGCGCAATACAATGGGCGCTGGAACCACTGATGCATTCTTATTTAACTATGGTGTTGGTATTGGTTCAACACAAGTTCCTAATGGTGTTAAACTTTCTGTTGGATCAGTTCAAATCACTGATAATACTGTCAATGCAACAAATGCAGTATTAACCAATTTAAATGCATCTGGTGTTACTACATCTAATTCTTATAATATTGGTGCAACTCAAGTTATTAGTTCTGGTAGACAACTTCAGAACATTGCTTCTCTTGATGCAACCACAACTGCAACGATTGAAGCAGCAATTGCGAATGCACCAAACACATTTACTGATATAACAGTCAGTGGTCTTTCAACATTTGTAGGTGTTTCAACATTTAACAGTGGTGTTTATGTTTCTGGTATTGCTACTTTCCAAAATAATGTAAGTATTGCTGATAGTGCAAATCTATACATTGGTACTGGAAATGATTTAAGAATCTTCCATAATGGAGCAAATAGTTTTATTCAAGATAATGGAACTGGAAATCTTTTCATTGATGCATCCAGCACTTATTATAGAGCAGCTTCACATTTAATTCAGAATAATAGTTCATCAGAAACTCTCGCAACCTTTACTGAAAATGGTTCAGTAGCACTTTATTTTGATAATGTAAAAGAATTTGAAACCACAGGATATGGTGCAACTGTCTTTGGAACTTTACAAACACAGCAACTTAATGTTTCTGGTGTTTCTACAATAAGCACTACAAATATTAGCGGAGACTTAACATTTACTGGTAATAATGATCTTTACTTAAAAGATAGTGGAGTTATTAATTTTGGAGATAGTAATGATTTACAAATTTACCACAATGGTGTATTAAGTGTAATTAGAGAAGGTGGAACCGGTGGATTATTAATTGATTCTAATAATGAAATTAAACTTGGTAAGAATGGAACAGGAAATGATACTCTTGCGATATTTACACCTGATGGTCCAGTAGAACTTTACTATGATAACTCTAAAAAAATTGAAACAACTGGTGGAGGTATTACAGTAACTGGTGTTGCTACTGCAACTGGTGGTTTTAATCTTGGTATTTCTTCTGCAGGAACAACAATTACCTCTGGTCCAATCACAACATTAAACTTTGTAGGAACTGGAAATACCTTTGCAGTTAATGGAACCACTGTAGATATTAGCATCTCTGGTAGCGGTGGAGGAGGTGGTGGCGGAGGTGTAACCGAAACCAAGACGACAGTTTCAACAACAAATGCAACAGGCGTTGGATCATTTGCAACTGCAACACATCGCTCTGCTGTAATCACTGCTCAAATTAGTCAAGGAACTCAATATCAAGTTGGTAGTTATTTGATGATACACGATGGAACAACAGTTACCGTAGTTGAAAAGGCAGCAGTATCAACGGGAAGCACAATGCTTGGAACATTTGCAGGAGCAATTTCTGGATCTAATGCTGAATTGCGCGTTTCTCTTGCCAATACATCTTCTTCTGGAATTGCAACAATTACAACAAAGATAGATACAGTAACTGTGTGAGGTAAACTAATATGCCTGCTTTTAGAATTGGTTTTGGCTCAGACTTCACACTTGCCAATCAGTTAGTTGGTATTGGTACAACTACTGCTAGAAAAAAATTAGAAGTTGATGGTGTTCTCAAAGGAGACTTTAATGTTTCTGGAGTATCAACACTCACAGTTTATGGTGGATTTGCATCACAGAAACAAAATGTATCTGTCGCATCAACAATTGGTTTCAGCACATCAGGTGTTGGAACATTCGTTCAAGTTACTGAAAGTGAAACTGGATACTTAAGTCTTGTAGGAGAATATAATACAGTATCAGAAGATATTATAGTAGACGAAGGAAGAATATTTGAGGTTTCTGTTGGTTCTACAGTCAGTCCTGGAACATTAGAAAGTGTCAGTATTCAGTCGCACTTTAGTGTCCCAAATGGTGGTATTAGTAGCAGACCAAACCAACCAACAGAAGGAATGGTTAGATTTAATGATGACCTGAATACACTTGAGTTTTATAATGGAATTGAGTGGAGACAATTTACAGTCTCTGGTGCAAGTGGTCGTGGTGTTTTTGGTGGTGATGTAAATTCTGTCATAGATTTTATCAATATATCAACTCTGGGAAATGCACAAGATTTTGGAACAATGACACTTAATTTGAGTAATGTATCTGGATGTTCCTCTAATATTCGTGGTGTCTTTGGTGGAGGAACTGGTCCATATACTAATAATATTGATTATATAACTATTGCATCAAAAGGAAATGCAATTTTCTTTGGAACTTTATCTACTGCAAATAGAGGATATGTTAGTGCATGTTCATCATCAACTCGTGGAGTATTTGGTGGAGGTTACACCACAAGTCCTGCAAACGCAACCGTAAATGTAATTGATTATATTCATTTTTCCACACTTGGTAATGCAATTGATTTTGGAGATTTGTTTACTGGTAGATATTCTACTGCTAGTTTTTCATCACCAACCAGAGGAGTATGGGCAGGCGGAACTCCTGGAACTACTAGTATAATTGATGCTGTGACTATTGCATCAACAGGTAATGCAGTATTTTTTGGTGATTTAGTAGAAAAACGAAATGGTGTAAGTGGCTGCTCATCTTCAACTCGTGGCGTAAGTGGGGGCGGAAGAAATTCGGGAAGCACTGTTTTAGATACAATTGATTATATTACAATTGCATCTTTTGGTAATGCAATAAATTTTGGTTCATTAACGCAAGCAAGACAAAGACCGGCATCTTGTTCATCATCAATTCGTGGGGTGTGGTCTGGAGGCGGCACCACGCCAGGCGCAAGATATAATATTATTGATTATGTAACAATATCAACAACAGGTAATGCACAAGACTTTGGGGACTTAACAGTTGCTAGATTTACTATGGGTGCTTGTTCAGACTCTCACGGTGGTCTAGGAGGTTTCTAAAATGCCAACAAATCGTTTTCAATTCTCCGATGACTTTGTACTCAACAACGGTAATGTTGGTATTAATTCCGCAACACCACAAGCAAAACTGGATGTTGTTGGTGTTGTAAAAGGTGAGAGTCTTAAGGTCACTGGAGTTTCATCATTCACGACTTATGAAGGTTTTCTAAATTCCAATCAGAATATCGTTGAGAACACGACAATTTCTGGTGGTGGAAGAAGTGGTTCATTGTCTGGTGAGATTATTGTAGGAACTGGAATCACTGTAACAGTTGCATCAGGAACCACAAGTTCTCAAGGTAATATTGATAGTCTGAAAGTTTATAATACTTTTACTGTGCCGACTGGTGGAACTGTTGATAGACCATCAAAGTCAACACCAGGACAGTTGTTTTATAATAAAGACTTTAAGACCATTGAGTTCTGGGATGGTAATGTATGGAGACAAGTTGATAATACGACACAGAGTGGAAGAGGTGTTTTTGGTGGTGGAGATACGCCAACTAGAATCAGTACAATAGATTATATTAATATTTCATCAACAGGAAATGCAGTTAATTTTGGAAACTTAACTCAAAGTAGGAGTGACCTCGCTAGTGGTGTTTGTGCTTCAAGTATTCGTGGGATTTTTGCTCACGGTAGTGCTCCTCCAACAAGTTATAATATTATTGATTATGTAACGATTGCATCAGAAGGAAATGCAATTGACTTTGGCGACTCAACTCAAACAACAACAAACACAGCATCTTGTTCCTCTAGCACTCGGGGACTTTTTGCAGGTGTAACCAATACAATAGACTATATTACTATTGCATCAACAGGAGATGCAAAAGATTTTGGAGACTTATCTCAAACAAGAAGCACCTTTAGTGCGTGTTCTTCCAGTACTCGTGGTGTTTTTGGTGGTGGTGCATCTCCTACTTTTGTAAGCACAATTGATTTTGTGACGATTGCATCAACAGGAAATGCGGTGGATTTTGGCGATTTATCTCAAAGTGTAAGAGCAGTTGCATCTTGTTCTTCCAGCACTCGTGGTTTATTTGCTGGAGGAAACACTTCTCCTGGAGTATATCCGGCTCTTATTGATTTTATTACAATATCTTCAACAGGTAATGCAGTAAAATTTGGTGACTTAACTGCAGGAATTTGGTTTGCTGGTTCTTGTTCTTCAAATATTCGTGGTGTTTTTGGTGGTGGTTCTGTAGGTCCAGCAGTTACTAATATTATTAGTTATGTAACTATAGCAACTACAGGAAATGCACAAGACTTTGGTGACTTAACTCAAGCGAGGAATGCGCCACAAGGTACATCAGACTCTCACGGTGGTCTAGGAGGTTTCTAATGTTCAATAAATACTTAAAAGCAATATAAAATGCCTAGCATCAGAATTGGTTTCTCAACTGATTTTAGTTTAACCAGCGAACAGGTTGGAATCGGAACAACACTTCCATCTGCTCGTTTGGATGTTGCTGGTCAAATTCTTTCAGACAACTCATCAGGTAGTGGTGGTCTTTCTACTATCACCAGATATGATGGATTTTTAGGTTCAGAACAAAGGCTTTCATATAACGTTTCAATTGGTCAAACATCAAAAGGTAATCTAAACTCTCTATCAGGTGAGATTATACTTGATAATGAAATTACAGTTACTGATGGAACTCCACTCACAGGTGGACGATTAGATAGTCTGACCGTGACTGGTGCTTTTGATTTACCTCACGGTGGAACAGCATCAAGACAAACAACACCAGAGAAAGGAAGCACAAGATTTAACCAGGATTTAGGACAACTGGAGTTTTATACTGGAACTGAATGGAGAACTACTTTATCTTATGATGGAAGTGGTAGGGGAAGAGGTGTTTTTAGTGACGGTAACGGAACAAAAACATTAAAGTATATTAATATTGCAACTAGAGGAAATTCTGAAAATTTTGGCGAACTATCATCAGGATTTATAGCAGGAGTTAGTGCGTCATATTCTTCATCAACTCGTGGTATTTTTGCAGGAGGAGGTGGAAATCCTGCAGCATCTAATGTGATGGAATATATAACAATTGCATCACAAGGAAATGGACTTGATTTTGGTGATCTAACTCAAGCAAGACGATCTATGAGTGGTGCTTCATCTTCCACCAGAGGACTGAATCTTGGAGGTTATGTAACACCACTAGGAACTGTTAATATTATTGACTATGTAGAAATTTCAACAATAGGAAACGCTGTAGATTTTGGCGACTTGAATGCGGCTTCTAGCACTCACGGCGATACTGCAGCATCTCCAACTCGTGCAATCACTATGGGGGGAACTGATGCTAGTTTTAATTATGAAAGAGACGTTGATTATATAACAATCGCATCAAAAGGTAATTCGATTAAATTTGGTGAATGGATATTTGCAGGTGGATATGGTTCTGGCGGACAATCAAATTCAATTCGTGCAATTAAAGCAGGTGGATTTTCTTTTGCAACTGGAGGAGCAAATAGTTGTAATCTCATAGGAGCAATTACTATTGCGACAGGAGGTAGTGCTATTGCGTTTGGAGATTTAGGAAAAACAGGTCAAGATAATGGAACTTATTTTGCCGGACAAGGTGGTGCAGCAAGTGCAACTAGAGGTATTTTTTATAATGGTGGTCAGTCAACTACACCAACTGCCAGAGCAATTACATCAATTGAATTGAGCACAGGTGGTCAACCAACATATTTTGGAGATGCAGGAAGTCCAAATATGAGGTTTCATGCAGGTTTATCAGACTCTCACGGTGGTCTAGGAGGTTTCTAATATGGCAAACTTAAGAGCAGATACTATCAGTGGAACTGACGGAAGAAACGCAATCACTGGGTCTGTTGAGTTTGATGGGACTGGGGATTATTTGAGTCTAGCAAGTAATGATTTTGCCTTTGGTACTGGAGATTTTACTGTTGAATTTTTCTTTTATTCAAATAATGTAAGAGGAACTGGAGGAGCACCAGGACAACAATTAGGATTGTTACAAACATCAGATACTTCAGGTGGATTGAAAACAACTTATACTAGTGGAATTATTATTATTCAAGGCGTAAATAAATCTGGTACTGGAGTTAATGGAACACTTTCTGCCAATATTATTGGAACTAATGTTGGTTCATCAACAGCAGTAATAACAACAGGAAGTTGGAATCATTTATCATTAACTAGAAGTTCTGGAACTGTTAGATTATTTTTGAATGGAATATTAATTGATAGTGAAACAATAACAGGAAGTATTGATGGAAATAATCTTGCAGTTGGTGGGTATTACGATACTTCTTATCTCTTTAATGGATTTTTATCAAATTTCCGTATCATCAAAGGTACTGCACTCTACACATCAAATTTCATACCACCAACAAGAAAACTCATAAGACTTCCAGGTACTGTTCTCTTATGTTGCCAAGATAATACTAGCGTTACAACAGAAGCAACAGGAAAGACGATTACTGCAAATGGAAATCCAGCAGCAAGAAGATTCGTTCCACAAGTCGGATCTGATGGTGGTTTAGTTTTTGATGGAGTCACAAAGGTCAATACACAAAACTACTTCTATCTTCCAACAGGAATTACTGAACAAAGATTTCCAAACTTTGCTGGTGTAGATGCTGCAAGTGCTCGTGGTGTAACAGGTGGTGCATATAATGATGGTGCAACAAATGTTTTAAATTATATAACAATATCTACAACAGGAAACGCAATAGACTTTGGAGATGCGCTAACTGCTACAACTCAAACTGGACAAGGATGTGCATCAAGTACAAGGGGTGTTTGGTCTGGAGGTTTAACTCCAACAAAAAATAATGCAATTCAATATGTTACTATATCATCTACAGGAAATGCACAAGATTTTGGAGACTTAACGGCAATTACAGATAGACCAGCACAATGTAGTAATTCAACTAGAGGAATTAGTGTTTTAGGTGCTGCTGGACCTTCTCCAAGCACTAGTAATATTATAGACTATATAACAATTGCATCAACAGGAAATGCGGTTGATTTTGGAGATGTAAATTATAGTATAAATTACTCTGAAGGAACTTCTTGCGCTAGTAGCACTCGTGGAATTTTTGTAATTGGATATACCACTCCAGCTAACGCAGTTAATGTTATTGAATATTCTACAATTTCAACAACAGGAAATGCAATTGACTTTGGTGATTTAACAGTAGCAGCTTCTGGCGGAACCTCTTGTTCTAATTCAACACGCGGACTGATAGGAGCATTTTATCTACAATATAATACAATTAATTATATCACAATCGCAACCACAGGAAATGCACAAGACTTTGGTGATTTAATTGAAACTAAATTTTTTAGAGCATCTATGGCTTCTTCAACAAGAGCAATATTTTCTGGAGGTAGAGCAGGTTCTAATACGTTAGAATATGTAACTATCTTAACAACGGGAAATTCAATTGACTTTGGAGATTTGACCACACCAATGGCATATCACGCAGGTTTCTCCAACGGTCACGGTGGTCTTGGATAAATACTGATAGAGGTATAAAAATATGTCAGCAATTCCATCAGGTGCAATGAGATTTAACTCCGACTCACAGAAGTTGGAGTATTATGATGGATCGCAGTGGTTACAGGTCAGCACATTCTCTCCAAACCTGAATGGTGGTGCTCGTGGTTTGTTTGGTGGAGGATTTGCTTCTCCCACAAATGTAAATAATATAGAATATATAACAATATCTTCAACAGGAAACGCAACAGACTTTGGTGATTTATCAACTCCAAGATTCGGTTGCAAATGGTGTGCATCAACAACAAGAGGAGTTGCCGGAGGTGGTAACGCACCAGCATCAAGTAATACAATAGATTATATCACTATCTCATCTACAGGTAATGCAACTGATTTTGGCGACAGATCTGTAAATGGCACAGAACTTGCGGGGGCATTTTCAAGTTCAACTCGCGGTGTATTTGCTGGAGGTAGTACAACTAATAATACTATTGATTATATTACTATTGCATCAACTGGAGATGCAAGAGATTTTGGTGATTTAACAGTTGCTAGAGGACATAGTAATGGGTGTTCATCGCCAACAAGAGGTTTATTTTTTGGCGGTGAAATAGCAGCAGCACCAACTTTTACTAATATTATTGATTATATAACTATTTCTACAATAGGAAATGCAACTGATTTTGGTGATATTTCTTCAGCAAGGAGAGGTCTTGCCTCTTGCTCTAACGCAACAAGAGGTCTTGCTGCAGGTGGTGATGGTCCAGCAAACGTGAATAATATTGAATATGTGACTATGACTACTCTTGGTAATACTACTGATTTTGGTGACTTGACCGCTGCTCGTGGACAAAGTTTTGCCGGAATGTCTAGTCCAATCAGAGGTGTATTTGGAGATGCTACTCCCGCAGGAAACACAATGGATTATGTGACGATTGCAACACAAGGAAATGCAGTTGATTTTGGTGACGTTCTTGTTACAGCATTTAATAAGGGCGGAACATCCAACGCTCACGGAGGTCTATAATGGGAATATTACGCACGAACAAAATCTCTGGATTAGAAACACCAACACCAGTCACAGGGTCTGTGAGTTTTGATGGGAGTGGAGATAATTTAAGTCTTACATTTACGGGTGGAACTGGAGACGGAAACTTTACTCTTGAATATTGGGTTTATCATAATACATTAACTAACTGGCAAACGCATTTTGCCACATCCAGAGGTTCAACTGGATTTAATGTAGGAACTGACGCATCAGGGGATTTTGTATTCTTTGATGGCGTAGGTGGTTTAAGTAGAAAAATTGAAGTAATCGGTGCAATAACAACAAATAGATGGTATCATTGGGCATTTGTGAGAAGTAGAGGTGTTTTGACAGGATACCTTGATGGAGTATCATTAGGAACTTATAATACAACTACTAATTACACGGCTACAACTTGTACTATTGGAAGTTTGGAAAGTAATGATGAGTATGTAAATGGTTACATTTCTAATTTGAGATTTTTGAGAGGAACCGCACTCTACACATCAAACTTCACACCACCAGTAAACGAACTACAACCAATAGGAGACACTGTATTATTATGTTGCAATAATCCAGATTCAGCAGGAGCAGAAGCAACTGGAAAGACGATTACAGCTAATGGAAACGCAGCAGCATCAACATTCTCACCAGGGCTTACAAGAGATCTTACATTCGGTACACAGTTCAGTGGTGTAGCAAAGTTTGATACTCAAGGATATTTTGTTCCACCATCAGGAACGACAGAGCAAAGATTTCCAAACTTTGGTGCTATTGAAAGTGCTCGTGGTATTTTTGCGGGAGGAAATAATCCACCAGTCAATACAATTGATTACGTTACTATTTCATCAACTGGAAATGCAACTGATTTTGGTGATTTAGTAGGTTCTTTAAGATGGGGTCTTGGTGCTTGTTCTTCTAGTACTCGTGGATTATTTGCTGGTGGATATGTAGTTGCATCATTTTACAATACCATAGAGTATGTAACTATTTCCTCAATAGGAAACTCTATTGATTTTGGTGACCTAACACAATTAACATATAGTCCAGGTTCTTGTTCATCAGCAACTCGCGGTCTTTTTGGTGGTGGAGCAATATCTCCTTCTTTTGCGAATACAGATGTAATTTCTTATGTAACAATCGCATCCACAGGAAATGCTTTAAGTTTTGGAAACCTATCCGTCTCAAGACAATTTACTCGGGGATGTTCATCATCAACTCGTGGTATATTTGGTGCTGGTGCTACACCTACTTCTCAAAACGTAATTGATTTTGTAACAATATCTTCTCTTGGAAATGCTCAAGACTTTGGTGATTTGACAGTTTCACGTTCACAACCAGCAGCGTGTTCAAATTCAACAAGAGGTTTGTTTGGTGGAGGAATTAATTCACCAACATACTATAATATAATTGATTATATTACTATAGCATCAACAGGAAACGCAACTGATTTTGGTGATTTGAATACGACACCACAGGCACTGGCAGCAACCTCATCAACAACTCGTGGTTTGTTTGGTGGAGGAAATGTGCCAGCAGGAAATCAAAATGTAATTGATTATGTGACAATTGCAACAACAGGAAACGCAACTGATTTTGGAGATTTAACGAGTGCCAGAAGAGATTTAGGTGCCTGTTCTGACGGTCACGGTGGTCTTGGATAAATACTCATACGACTTATAAGTATAATGGCTGCAATACCACAAGGTGCAATCAGATTTAACACAGACTCACAGAAGTTAGAGTTTTATGCTCAAGACCAATGGTGGGAGATGGTGACTGATACTCCTAATCTTGGAGTGAGTTCTAATACTGATGCTGGTGCTCGTGGTTTGTTTGCAGGAGGATATACGAATGTTCCAGCAGGTTCAAATACAAATGTAATTGAATTTATTACAATATCTTCAACAGGAAATTCTCAAGATTTTGGAGATTTAAGTAACGCAAGACAAGATGCACATTCTTGCTCATCTTCTACTAGAGGTTTATTTGCTGCTGTTGGTGATAATAGAATTGATTATGTCACAATATCTTCAACAGGAAATACACAAGACTTTGCAGATGTAACAACAGCAAATAAAAGATATTCTTCATCAACATCAAATGCAACTCGTGGATTATGGGGTGGTGGTGCCTTTCCTGCACCAACAAGTAATACAATTGATTATGTAACTATTGCATCACAAGGAGTAAATGCACAAGATTATGGTGACTTAACTGCCGCTCGCGCTGCTCTTGGTGCTTGTGCATCTTCTACTCGTGGAGTATTTGGTGGTGGTTATACATCTACATCTCCAGCACAATCAGGTTCAACTAATACTGTAGATTTTATAACAATTTCAACATTAGGTAATGCTTTTGATTTTGGTGATTTAACATCAGCAAAATGGTTTATTACTGCTTGTGCTAATTCAATTCGTGGTCTTTTTGGTGGAGGAACCACTCCGACTTCATTAAATACAATAGACTATATTACAATTGCAACAACAGGAAATGCAGTAAAATTTGGAGATTTAACGATTGCTCGTAGTTCTCCAAGTGCTTGTGCATCACCAACTCGTGGAGTATTTGGTGGTGGATTATCACCATCACCAGTAGGAGACACTAATACAATTGATTATGTAACTATTGCAACGCAAGGAAATGCCGTTGACTTTGGTGATTTAGCACAATCAACGCAACACAGGAATAAAAGTGCTTGCTCCAATGCTCACGGAGGTTTATAAGAAATGACAATCTTACGCACAAATGCAATCTCTGGTGTTGGAACTAACGGTCCAGTATTTGATGGAAGTTTAGAGTTTAATAGTCAGAACTATGTAATTCTACCAAAAGGAACCACAGGTGATAGAGTTGGTGTTGGTTCAACTACAGGAGCATTGAGATATAATACTGATAGTAATAAGGTAGAACTTTATGATGGAAACCAGTGGGTAGAAGTTCAGTCAAGTCGTCCAGACCTGAATGGTGGTGCTCGTGGTGTTTTTGGTGGTGGAAGAGGTCCTGCATCTCCTGTACCAGATAATATAATTGATTACATCACAATATCATCCACTGGAAATGCATTAGACTTTGGCGATTTAACCGTTGCAAGGAGAAGAGTTGGTGCTTGTGCATCTTCTACAAGAGGTGTATGGGGTGGTGGATATGATCCGGATAGAAATGTATTAGATTATATAACAATATCATCAACAGGAAATGCTTTGGACTTTGGAGACTTAACTGTTGCAAGAAGAACTGTTGGTTCAACTTCAAATGCAACAAGAGGAATATGGGCAGGTGGAACAAATAATACTCCAACAACAGATACAGTCCAAAATGTAATTGATTATATAACAATATCGTCAACAGGGAATGCAGCAGACTTTGGTGATTTAACCATTGCTCGTGATGGTCCACAAGGTTGTTCTTCACCAACTCGTGGTATTTTTGCTGGCGGCATATCCAATCCATCACCTTTAACAAATAGTAATACAATTGATTACATTACAATATCAACATTAGGAAATGCTACTGATTTTGGAGATTTAACTATTACAATTAGAAATTGTGGTGCTTGTTCTAATGCAACTCGTGGTTTGTTTGGTGGAGGATATACACCGACAGCAGTAAATACAATACAATATGTAACTATTGCAACATTAGGAAATGCAGTAAATTTTGGAGAGTTAATCAGAACTGGTGGAATTAATCAAGGAGTTTCAAGTTCTACTCGTGGTGTTTGGGGAGGTGCTTATTCACAACCAGAAAGTTATATCAATGTTATTCAATATGTAAATATAGCAACTCAAAGTAATGCAATTGATTTCGGGGACTTAACTAGAACTAGTTCTGCTGCTGGTGCCTGCTCCAACGCTCACGGTGGGTTGTAAAAACCGACCAAGCATCCTATAATAAATAACACAGTTATAATAAAATTGAACTGATATGACGGAAAAAAGTTCTGCTATTACTTCTGTAGACATTACACCAGGCGCAGAGATTTCAGTTACAACGCTTAAGAAAGACCTAGCACAACTTGCATCTGGTCCTCTGCCACAAGAATATAAAGGAATGCTCACTCACATTGAGGAGACACTTCCTGCAACACAAGCAGCGTGTGATAATTTCTATAAGTCACACTCACAGATGATGACTGTGACTTTGGACATCACAGACCTTACACCAGTTCGTAGTATCAAGCACACACTTGCTGCGATTGAAAGAACGAAGAGTGCTCTTGCAGAAGCACAAATCAATCGTCGCAAGAACGAAATCAAAATCAAAAAGAAGCAAAGAGAGATTGATGCTTGTGAGGATGACCTAGACCGCGAGGAACTAGAAATTGATATGATTGAGTTGATGAACAATAATATGAACATTGAGAACTCAATGAAGGGTGCGATTCGTAAGATGTCGTTCCTTATGACCCAGTATCGTTCTGTCCTGGACCATATCGGTAAGGACTATATTACTGAAGAAGATTATGAACGTGAAGAGAAACGCTACCACGTTATGACTGCACTGAAGCAAGCACTGAACTCTGCACGTCCTCGTGGTGGTGTGATTGATGAAGGCAACTCCATCTACCTGTTTGATATTGGTGTGAATGTTGCACACGCACAAGCAGAAGTCTTCAATTACTTGAAGATTGAGAACGAACTGATTTCACAAGGACAAGCACCATCGCACGAAATGACGATGGAATGGTTAGAGAAGTGTGCTGATAAGTTCCAAGATTGTGCAGAACGTTTTGCAGAAAGTCGTGGATTTAAGGTGCTTGATGAGAAGTCTCTTGCATGGCCTGAAGTTCCACCACTCCTTCCATCCACAGTTGACCAAGAGTTTGCTAAACTGAAAGCAGCAGAAGAGGAGTGATTTTATGCATCTTGTGATTGGAACCCCTATGTATGGGGGAATGTGTACGAGTGAATATACACAATCAATGATTCACTTGTCTGAAGCAGCAAACAAATCTGGTGTTAAGTTCACCACTATCTTTCTTGGTAATGAGTCTCTAATTCAAAGAGGTCGCAATACGATTGCTCATCACTTTATGAGTATTCCTGATGCAACTCATCTTCTCTTTATTGATGCGGACCTTAAGTTCCGTGTGGAAGATGTGGTAAAGATGATTAAAGTAGATAAAGGTTTGATTGTCGGACCTGTGCCTCTGAAAGGATACAACTGGGAACAAATTCGCCAGTATGCACTTGCGGGAGAACCAGACATTAACAGGACTGGTGGTGTTTTTAATATCAACCACCTTCCTGGTATTGCTATGGAAGATGAAGAAACTCCCTTTGAGATTGAGCACGGCGGAAATGCATTTATGATGATTCGTCGTGATGTGTTTGAGGAGCTTGCACCTCATACTGATTATTATACAAACGGCGGCGCATCACTTCCTGATGGTGTAGAAATTAAAGATTACTTCCGTGTTGAAGTAGACCCAGAGAAGAAGCATCTTCTTTCAGAGGATTATTTCTTCTGTCACTCATATCGTAAGATTGGTGGTAAAGTCTGGTGTGCTCCTTGGTGTCAAATTGGGCACTTTGGTTCTCACCTATTCAATGGTCATTATGCTCGTTCATATAAATAACTAAAAACTAGAGGATAATGGCAGCACAACATCCAATTATTAAATATCGTTTAACCAGAGACGGAAGAATTCCAGAGTATCTTTGTTCTGACCCAAGAGCATTTGCTGGAATGTATGGTGTAGACACAAATACTCCTGGATATATTCCTCGCTGGTTGTCTCCACAAGAAACTCAATATCTTGGAATGGGTTGTGGTGAAATTGATCCAGAACAAGGTGCTCCTGCTGGTGTATCAGTAGTTGAAACCAAAGCAGAACTACAAACTTATATCACTGGAATCAGCACTGCTTGGACTGTAGATACATCAGGAACCACTGGTATTCGCACAGAGACTACAACTGGTCCTCTAGATGCTTGGAATGCTGGTCCTGGATATGTTGGTCCTGGATTAACTACAACTACAACACCAGAAGTAACATTTGCTCCTCCTTCTGGAACCATTATTATTCACGATGCAAACTATGTAACCAAGATTGTTACTCAAGTTGCAACCTCTGCCGGAGTGACAACTTCAGTTCAAGAGTTTCCAATTGTTTATCCTTACACTAACATTACAATTGTTGGTGTATCAACAGTCGTTGGAGTTGTAACTACTACTGGTCCCGATCAGCAAGAAGTCACAACAACTACATCAACTACAACTACAGCAGCAACTCACGAAGATATTGTTGAAGGTTATAGTGATTCAATCTCAACAACTGATGTTGATGGCACAATTACCAAGACAAGAACAAGAGTTTATAGAGAAACAACAAAGGTCAGAAATCCATTTGATCCTGTAGCAGCAACTAATGAACTCTGGAGTATTTACGAAGTCGTAAACGGAATTACAACTGGTTGATAAAACTTTATGAAAACTTATTATTTTGACTGTGGACTCCCTCGGTCGGGGTCCACTCTTTTGACTGCATTGTTGAATCAAAATCCTCAAATACACGCAGGCACATTGTCTCCTGTATTTGAGGTTATGTATTATACGAACGATAGATTGCAAGGAGAGCAAGCACAAGCATTTCCAAAACCACAAATCTTTAAGAAGATGGTTGGAGATGTTATTGATACTTATTATTCTGATGTAGAAGAACCTGTAGTCATTGATAAGTGTCGTGCTTGGAGTGCTCATATTGACTTAATCAAACAATACATCACACCAGAACCAAAGATACTCTGCACAGTCAGACATCCACTGGAGATTCTTGCATCATTTATTGAATTGATTAATAACAGTCGTTCGGTGTCTTTTATTGATAAGGCACTGTTACAACAAGGAATGTTCATCACGAATGATACAAGATGTGAGTTTATGATGAATCCTGGTGGTATTGTATGGGAATCTATGAATGCACTTGCGACTGCATTTCGTCAAAATCAAACTCAACATATTCACTTCATTCAGTATGATGACTTGGTAAATAATCCAAAGAAAGTGATGCAAGGTATTCATTCGTTCTTAAGAATGAAACCATATGAGTATGACTTTGAGAATGTAGAAGCAAAGCAAAGAGAGAAAGACAGTGAGGTTTATGGACTTCCAACAATGCACGAAGTTCGTAAGAAAGTAGAAAAAACTTCACGCCATTATTCAGAAGTCTTAAGTGAGGCAGTCATAAATAAATATAAGAATATGGACTTCTGGAACAGATAATAAATGTCTGAAGCAAGGATTAACCGAATATCTAATGAAAAGGGAGATGGTGGTCCTTCTATATCAGGCATCACAACTTTTTCTGGTTTAAACTACTTCGTACCACCAAAAGGAACCACAGCAGAGAGACCTTCAGATTGTCCTCCTGGTTCCATTCGTTTTAATACTGACGGTGCTCATCTAGAATACTTTGATGGACTGCAGTGGTTAGAGTTTGAAGGAACGAATAATGAGTTAGGTGTGAATGGTGCTTTAGGTAATCGTGGTTTGTTTGGTGGTGGTTATGCTCCAGGAAATAGTAATGTTATTGATTTTATTACAATATCAACACTAGGAAATGCACAAGACTTTGGAGATTTAGTTACAGCAAGATTTGCACCTGCTGCTTGTTCTTCTTCAACTCGTGGAATATGGGGAGGTGGTGGATTTCCTACACAAATAAATCTCATTGATTTTATAACAATATCCTCAACAGGAAATGCAACAGATTTCAATGGTGATATAACATCAGCAAGAAGAGGTCTTGCTTCTTGTTCTTCTTCTACTCGTGGTCTTTTTGGTGGTGGAAATACTCCTACAAATGTTAATATAATTGACTATATTACAATTGCATCAAATGGAATTAATGCAGTTGATTTTGGAGACTTAACACAAACAAAATATGGATTTTCTGCTTGTTCCTCAAGTGTTCGTGGTGTCTTTGGTGGAGGTTATGCTCCAACTGCAACGAATACAATAGAATATGTAACTATATCAGCAACAGGAAACGCAATAGACTTTGGAGATTTGACTGATGCACGAACAGATGTAAGTTCCTGCTCTTCAAGTACTCGTGGACTTTTTGGTGGAGGAGGACTTCCTGCAGGTAGGAATATAATTGATTTTATAACCATATCATCCACAGGAAACGCACAAGACTTTGGCGATTTAACTGTAGCAAAAGTAAATCTGACTGCTTGTTCATCAAGTCTTCGTGGAGTATTTGGTGGAGGAAATCCAGGTCCATCAAATGTAATTGATTATGTAACCATTTCAACTACAGGAAATGCAATTGACTTTGGTGATTTAACTCAATCCAGATATGGATTTGGTGCCTGCTCCAACGGTCACGGAGGTCTATAATGTCTGAATTTAAGTCATCAAGTTTCAGAAACGAAGACAACAGTGGTGGTCCTGATATTGTTGGAGTGACTTCATTTACTTCACCATTTTACTTTGTTCCACCATCAGGCACCACAGCACAGAGACCTTCTGGTGATGGACTTGCACCAGGTATGTTGAGGTTTAATACTGATATTGGAAGACTGGAAGTATGGAGAGGAGACCATTGGGCAACGATACTTGGACAGGAAAGTGCGTCTATTGGTGCTCGTGGCGTTTATGGTGGTGGAAATCCTAATGTTAATGTAATAGATTATATTACCATTGCAACAACCGGAAATGCAACAGACTTTGGCGATTTAACCGTTGCCAGAGGTGGCGGAATGGGTGGTTGTGGTTCTCAAACCAGAGGTTTATTTGGTGGAGGTTCTCCCGCTCCAACATTTAGGAATGTAATTGATTACATCACTATAGCAGCAACTGGAAACGCAACAGACTTTGGAGATTTGACACTCGCTAGACAAGAGACTGATAGTTGTTCAGATGCAACTCGTGGTGTGTGGGGTGGGGGAGAAGGACCAGGTGTAAATACAAACATAATAGACTATGTAACTATTACATCAACAGGAAATGCACAAGACTTTGGTGATTTATGGAGTGGTAAGTATGGTTCAAATTCTTTAGCAGGAAAAACTAGAGGACTCTTCTATGGTGGAGGTGTTGGAGCAGATAATACAATTAATTATATTACAATTCAATCTACAGGTAATTCTATTGATTTTGGAGATTTAACTGTTGGTAGGCGTAGTGGTGGAGGAGGATGCTCATCATCAATTCGTGGACTAATGGGTGGAGGTTATCCTAATACTAATGTAATTGATTACATTACAATTTCAACTATAGGAAATGCACAAGACTTTGGAGATTTAAGTAGTGCTTCTTATGGAAATAGAGGAATGTCTTCACCAACTCGTGGTGTTTGGGCAGGACTAAACAGCACTAATACAATAGAATTTGTTTCAATTTCAACTTTAGGAAATACGCAAGACTTTGGCGATTTAACTGTTGCTCGTGGATACGCTGCAGCAACTTCCAACGCTCACGGAGGTTTATAAGAAATGACTAGACTTAATATCAGAAGACTTACCAACGAAAACGAAGACGGAGCACCAAGAGTTTCTGGTATTTCTACATTCTCTTCCACTGCATTTCTTGTGCCACCAAGAGGAAGCACAGCACAAAGACCATCAGATAATGTTCGTGGTGGTATGATGCGTTTTAATACTGATAGTGGTCACTTGGAGTATTATGATGGAAGTCAGTGGACTGATGTTGTTGTAGCAAATAATGATTTGAATGGTGGTAATCGTGGTTTGTTTGGTGGTGGAGTCACACCTACTGCAAGTAATGTAATACAATACATTACTATTTCAACAACTGGAAACGCACAAGACTTTGGAGATTTATCATTACCGGATTATGGATTATCATCTTGCTCGTCCTCAACTAGAGCAATATTTGGTGGAGGGCAGTCTCCAAGTCCAGATAATGTAATTGAATTTGTTACTTTTTCTTCTACGGGTAATGTTTCTGATTTTGGAGATTTATTGCAACAAAATACTCAACTTGCTGCTTGTTCTTCTAGTACTCGTGGTGTTTTTAGTGGTGGATACACCCCAATTATAAATGTTATTCAGTATATTACTATTGCTTCTACTGGAAATGCAGTAGACTTTGGTGACTTACTTGCAGTTAGAAGAAATCACACATCTTGTTCTTCATCAACTCGTGGTATAATTGGTGGAGGCATAAATCCAGGAACAACAAATTCTATAGAATATATAACAATCTCAACATTGGGAAATGCATCTGACTTTGGAGACTTAACTGGTGCAAGAAATAATCTTGCAAGTTGTTCTAATTCAACTCGCGGTTTATTTGGGGGTGGATTTCCTTCTAGTTCAAATGTAATTGATTTTGTAACGATAAGTTCTACAGGAAATGCAACGGACTTTGGCGATTTAACGCAAGAAAGACGACAAATATCCTCTTGCTCTTCTGCTATTCGTGGTGTATGGGGGGGAGGATACACAACTGGACCAGCATATAATATAATTGATTATGTAACTATTTCATCAATAGGAAACGCGGTTGATTTTGGTGACTTATTATCAGCAACACAATGGTTGACTGCTTGCTCCAACGGTCACGGAGGACTATAAATATCACTATGGAGAAACTCATATAAATGGCAGCAGCACCAGGAGCATTACGGTTTAATAGCGACTCACAAAAACTGGAACTCTTTGATGGAAATCAGTGGGTAGAGATTGTTGCGTCTTCTCCTGAAGCACAAACTGGTGGTGCTCGTGGTTTATTTGCTGGTGGATACTCAAATGTTCCAGCATCATCATCTACCAATATAATTGATTATATTACAATTTCAACTACAGGAAATGCAATTGATTTTGGAGATTTAACATCAGGAAGACAAGACTCAACTGCTTGTTCTTCAACCACCAGAGGTTTATTTGCATCCGGAGCAGATAACAGAATTGATTTTATTACAATAAGTTCCACAGGAAATGCACAAGATTTTGGAGATGTAATAACTTCTAATACAGTATATGGTTCCGCAACAAGCAATTCTACAAGAGGTATGTGGGGTGCTGCTAATACTTCAAATATTATTCAATATGTAACAATCGCATCGACAGGAAATGCAATTGATTTTGGAGATTTAATAACTTCTCGCTACGGTACATCTGCCTGCTCCAGTTCAACTAGAGGAATTTTTGCTGGAGGTCAATCGGGACCAACTTATTATAATGTGTTAGAGTTTATAACAATTTCAACCACAGGAAATACCGCAGATTTTGGAGACTTAATTAATAGTTTTGTCTTTTCTGGTGGTTGTTCTAATTCAGTTCGTGGTTTATTTGCTGGGGGGCAGGAACCAGCAGCATCATATTCAAATGTAATTAGTTATGTAACACTCGCAACATTAGGAAACTCTCAAGACTTTGGTGATTTAACATCTGCAAAGTTTAGCAATGCCGGAGTTTCTTCACCAACTCGTGGAGTATTTGGTGGGGGAAGAATTAGTTCTCCTGCTGCGGATACTAATCTTATTGATTATGTAACAATTATGAGCACTGGAAATGCTGTTGATTTTGGAGATTTAACCACCACAATTTCAAGACATAAAGCAGGTTGCTCCAACGGTCACGGAGGTCTATAAGAAATGTCTGAATTTAGAATCGACCAAATCAGCAATCAGGCAGGAACCGCAGGACCAGACATTGCAGGCATTACAACATTCAGTAGTACATCAGGAATGTTGATGCCTAGTGGAGTCACAGAGTATCGTGGTGGAAGAGGAAGAGGTGTATGGGGGGGTGGTCAAGGAGTTCCCGGTTCAAATGTAATTCAATACATTACAATTTCTACAACTAGTAATTCATTTGATTTTGGAGATTTAACTGCAGGTAGAAGATGGAGTGCTGCTTGCTCATCACCTACTCGTGGAATATGGGGAGGTGGTGAAACTGGACCATCAAATGTTTTAGATTACGTAACCATATCTTCCACAGGCAATGCATTTGATTTTGGAGATTTATTTATAGCAAGAGGAAATGTTGGTTCTTGCTCCTCATCAACTCGTGGTATATGGGCAGGTGGATACGTTTCTCCTACTAATGGTGCTAGAACTACTATTGATTATGTAACCATTTCCAGTTTAGGAAATGCATCTTTTTTTGGCGATCTCACAAATGCTTGCTATTATCCAAATGGTGTTTCTTCTCCAACAAGAGGAGTTTTTAGTTTAGGACTTATTTCTCCAGCAAAAACTAATGTAATGAATTACATTACAATTGCAACAACAGGAAACGCACAAGACTTTGGTGATTTAACAGTATCTAGATTTGCAGATGGTGCTTGCTCCAATTCAGTAAGAGGATTATTTGGTGGTGGTTATACTCAACCTGGAAATACAAATGTAATTGACTACATAACCATAGCATCTACTGGTGATGCAATTGATTTTGGTGACTTAACAGTTTCTCGTGGTGCATTAGCAGCAGTTTCCTCATCTACTCGTGGTGTTTTTGGTGGTGGAGTTGGAACACCTACTTTTGTAAGTAGAATAGATTATGTGACTATTTTATCAACAGGAAACGCAACTAGTTTTGGAAGTTTACTTTCTTCTGATGCATATTATGGTGCTTGTTCTGATTCTCACGGAGGTTTAGGAGACTAATATGCCTATTAACGAAAACGCACCACTAGTTGTAGTACCAGGAGCAATCAGATTTAACACTGACTCGATGAAGTTAGAGTATTATCGTGGTGGTCCTGTAGGATTTGGAACCACTACAACGACTGGTGAATGGGTCAATCTTACAACAGACTCACCAGACATTCAGACTGGTGGTGCTCGTGGTTTGTTTGCGGGCGGATATACAAATAGTCCATCTGGATTTACAAATATTATTGAATATATTACAATATCTACAACTGGGAATGCAATTGATTTTGGCGATTTAAGTAATGCAAGACAAGATGCTCATGGAACAGCATCAAATACTCGTGGTATTTTTGCAGGTTCAAGTGGTCCACAAAATAATATAATTGAATTTGTAACCATATCATCAACAGGAAATTCACAGTCTTTTGGGCAATTAACAAGACCTTCAATATATCACTATGGACATAGCAATCAAACAAGAGGACTTTACTGTGGAGGTTTTCAATCACCAACAACAGTTCTTAATACAATTGATTATATAACAATTGCTGCAACAGGAAACGCAGTAGATTTTGGCGATCTCACAGTAGCAAGAGATAGACATAGTTCATTTGCCTCTTCAACAAGAGGAATAATAGCGGGAGGAAGAACTGTAACTCCAGCAACAGTGACTAATGTAATTGATTTTACAACTATATCGACATTGGGAAATGCAGTGGATTTTGGAGATTTATATACTTCTACTCAATTCTCTTCAGGATGTTCTAATTCGACTAGAGGTGTCATTGCTGGTGGTTATAATCCTACAGTGATAAATGTAATTCAATACATCACAATATCAACACTAGGAAATTCTCAAGACTTTGGTGATTTAACTGTTGCTCGTCTTGCATTATCATCAGCATCTTCACCAACTCGTGGAGTGTTTAGAGGTGGGGAAACTCCTACAATGCAAAATGTTATTGATTATGTGACCATCATGAGCACAGGAAATGCAATTGATTTTGGTGATGCAACAACCACCATCACTTCAGTTTCTGGAGGTTGCTCCAACGGTCACGGTGGTCTTGGATAAATAACTAAAAAGTACGAAGATGTCTGTTATTAAGGTCAATAATATTACAAGTCGAGATGGAACAACAGGACCAGTGATTGCAGGTATCGCTACTGTGTCCACAACTTCTCATCTTGTTGTTCCTGTTGGTGACTCTCTACGAAGATATGTTAAAGAAAATATTGTTTCTTCTGGACTAGTTTTACATTTAGATTTTGGAAATGATGAGTCTTATGTTGGGTCAGGAACAACTGTTATTGATTTAAGTGGAAGTGGAGGAGGACCAACAGGAGTTGCTACACAAAGAAATGATGGGATAATATGGGATGGTGCAACTTTTTCAAGTCAGTCTGGAGGTATATTAAATTATTCTGGAATAGGTACAGTTGGTGTTGGAGTTAATACAACAGGAAAAAAAGAAGTATTACAATTATTAAATAATGTAACATATTCAATTTGGTATAAAATAAATGCTGGAATTGGATATACTGGAACAAATCTTCTCTATACTAGAGAAGATTTAAACCGTTCTAATTTTGGTGGCATCATGATAGGATATAATGCAAATATTACTACTAATACTTCTTGGAAATTAACAAAATTTGGAGCATCAGATGTTTTTATTGACGCAACTGTTCCTAATGATTCCAACTGGCATAATGTCTCTGTTGTTTATGATAAATCAAATGGAGTATTTCTTTATGTTGATGGAACTCTTTCTGGAAAAGGTACAGATACAACAGACTTTGCAGCAAACACCAGTAGTGGAATAATTAAAATTGGTTTCAGTCAATATGGGTCATTGTATGGAAGTATATCTCAAGTTTCAATTTATAATAGACCATTAAGTGCTGGAGAAATTTCGCAAAACTTTAATGCTGTTAGAGGTCGTTTCGGAATATAAGTTATGCCAGTACCATCAGGAGCACTACGATTTAATTCAGATTCTGGAAAACTAGAATACTACAACGGGGAAGCGTGGTGGCAGATTGATAGTTTCACACCAGACTCTGCGACTGGTGGTGCTCGTGGTGTTTTTGGTGGTGGTCAAATAGAAACCCCAAGAACTATTGTTAATACAATAGATTATATAACCATTTCAACTACAGGAAATGGGACAGACTATGGAGATTTAACTCAAGCAAGGTCTTCATCTTCTGCTTGTGCTTCATCAACTCGTGGAGTTTTTGGTGGTGGATATTCTGGTCCAACTAATTACAATATAATAGATTTTATCACTATATCTTCAACAGGAAATGCACAAGATTTTGGTGATTTGTTTGCGGGAGGATATGGTTTAGCATCTTGTTCATCAAGCACTCGTGGAGTATTTGCAGGTGGTGCAACCCCAACAAGAGTAAATGTTATTCAATATGTAACAATACTATCTACAGGAAATACAGTTGACTTTGGAGATTTAACTCAAATAAGAGTTGGTCTTGCTGCTTGTTCTTCAAGTACTCGTGGTTTATTTGCTGGTGGCAGTGACCCTGCAGGTGTAGATGTTAATACAATAGATTTTATTACAATTTCTACTTTAGGAAATGCTGTTGATTTTGGAGACTTAACATCCGCAAGAAGATATCCATCTGGTTGTTCCAATAGTATTCGTGGAATATTTGCTGGAGGTATATTTGTAAATACAATAGATTATATTACCATTGCAACACTAGCAAATGCAATTGATTTTGGCGACTTAACACAAGCAAGAGGAACTCTATCTGCAGCATCTTCACCAACTCGCGGTGTCTTTGCAGGAGGTATTACTCCAGTAAGAGTTAATACAATTGATTATGTGTCTATTATGTCTATAGGAAATTCTATTGACTTTGGAGATTTGCAGGCAACAAGCGGTTTAAATGCAGGTTGCTCTAATGGTCACGGTGGTCTCTAATCACCATGCCCAACTTACAAAGGAATGTCTCTTTCCTTTTGTTGCCTCTGTAACACCATGAGGAAACAAGAATAACGAAGGAAACATAATAATATCTCCTTTACCAAGAGGAACTTTATAATCCTCCCAGAAGACTAAATCAGCACCCTCATAGTCATCATTGAGGTTTCCAATAAAACTCAACACAGGAATACCTTTCTCTTGACCATCGAAGAGCGAATGGATGTGATCATGATGTTTTCGCATAATCTGACCAGGACTATAACGATTAAAACGAATCGCAGAAAACTTGTTCATAATCTGCATCGTTCTTTCACATTCAAAATGATACTTCGCATTATAAGCACCACCTGCCTGAATCATAAATGGTGTGAGTAACTGCTGAAGATCATCAGTAATATTCTGAACATCAAGTTCCATTGTTTCTTCAGAACCGAATGTTCCTTGCACATTGTTATACCAGGTATGTGGACGCCACTCTCTGGTTTCAATCGTGTCCACGATATAATCACATAGATTCGCAGGAATCAGTCCACGCTCTACGTGAATCAGGTCTTTTAGTTGTGTATTAGGATTGTTCATTTACGGTCTCCAATGGTCTTGCTTGTTCGCACTTACGGCAGAAGTCTTGTTGAAATCTTTGTTTTTGTTTTTGATATGCTTCAGAACTTAAGAGTTCTTTGAGCGATGTATCATTTATATTACCACAACTATACTCTTGATGAAAGTCGTGACAACAGTAAAACACATTACCTTTGACACCAAAGTATAAGTTATCAAAATATCCAGCACTGCATCGTGTAGGTTGGTCTCCCCAGTCAATCGGACCACGTTGAAGTTCTTGTGTCTCACAGTGAGCACCATCAAGAGTTCCTGCACGGTCAATGAGTCCAGTCATAGTAAAGTTAATACCTGGAGGACAACGCTGAAACTTCTGATAGACTTTCATAAACTCTTCTTTATGACTTTGACTACCATCACCATTTACAATCACTGTGATCGGAAAGTTCAATCGTGGCGCATTCTCAAACAAATACATCAACTGATAATACATTCGATACAAAACGGCAGTTGATGCTCCCGTAATATCTTTCCATTTCTTCTCATCCATTGTAGGAATATTGAGACGAAACTGTTTGATATTCTGTGGATTTGCAATCAACCAGTCTGTAAGTTCAGTTGTGACCATACTTCCATTAGAGATATGCTCATACTGAAAACCCATATCAGTCATCAACTGCAACTTTTCTTGAAATGTATCATCTAGATTTGGCTCATTATAAGTTGCAAAAGAAATATCATTAAACTCCCATGGCGTATAAACCGAACGAATTTCTAGAAGAATCTTCCTAAACAAGTCCATACTCATACACTCCTTTGGTGCTGGTTTATCATAAGCATTTGGACAGAACCAACACTTATAATTACAATGAGTATTATTTTCTATCTGTGCAATACGATATCCAAATCCATGAAACTCTGGAAGTGGTCTTGAGAGTGCAGAAGTCATACGCAACGGTCCAGTGGTAGATAAGTCAGAGAATTAATATCACCAAGACTACCCTTTGCCCAAGTATTAAACGACAAACTGATACGTTCAGTTTCTGACTGGTTCGCAGGAACACTATGAGTCAGATTACTTGGAAAGATAATCAATTCTCCTGCTTTCATTGGTAGTAGGAATGTAGCACTGTTAAAATTATTGTATTTCTGAACACTCAAAGATACATCTCTTTGTGCTTTACTACGAAACTGGATTGGTGGGAGTTGTTCACTAATCACAGGATACCAAACACCACTGACCAAACTATTTGGATGGACGTGTTCATGATGTGATTCACCTTTACCAGACTTATTAATCCAAGATTGTGTAATCACCAAGTGATTATCAGAGCTCATAATTTCAGTCACGAACTTATGAATCTTTGCCTCAATAAATGCACGAACATTAGAAAGTTCTGGTTTATCCAAGACAAAAGTATCTTCTGACTGTCGGTTATAGTGAATCACATTACCCGCATCACCACCCTTATTTTCTCTGCGACAAGGAAGATTACGAATATACTCTAATTCCTTTTCATAAGGTAGAGGATATTGTGCAATCAATACTGGTGTTGGAAATAACGAAAGCAATTCGTCTTGCATCTTATAAAATCATTTTGTAATTGATTATATATCAGATTTCTAGAGGTGGCAAGTGGACGATTTGGCAAGTGTCCATAGGAACTCACAAGGTGCCTTTGAAGGTCTTATGCTGATCGGAGACACACAAAACCAATGAGGTATTCAACACTAGACAGATTGATTTTTGTCACATCCTTTCTGGTCCTGATGAACTGGTGTGTTAGGATCTGCAATGTAGCAATCAACGCAGTATTCTGATGCTTACATTATACACCAGTGGGTACAACTATAGCAAGCTCCGTTGTACCAAGATTGTAAGTTGGTTCATTCAAAAAGAACTCCCACGTTACAAACTTGAGATTACTGTCAATCATCGTGGAATGTTGCGTGAGGGTGTTTATGGTTGGGTTGGCGTGACTGATTGTGATTGGCGTCCAAGATCATTTGAGATTGAGATGCACAATCAGTTGAGTCCAGAACATTACGTCGTAGTCCTCCTACACGAACTCTGGCACGTAAATCAACACGTCAAGGGTGCTCTAAGGGATAAGTACGGAAGGAGGTACTGGAGGGGCATAGAGCACTCAGATATGGACTATTCGGATCAACCATGGGAACAACAAGCATTCATCATGGAAAACATTCTCTATAAGGAATACTTAAAACACTTGACAGATACCCAACAATCCATCTAGACTACCTTTGTTGGGTTTGATGACGATCATCTAAACACTCTTAAAAACACAATGAAAACCAAGAAAAAACTCATCAACGTTCAACCAAAGAGTTCAAAGGCTAAGAACAGATTTGTGAACCAAATGAGTTCACTTCACGCAATGGAGGTAGAACAAGAGACTGAGACTCAACTCTTTGTTGTTTCTATCAATCGTCGCTACTGCTTTTGGCTGAATAAAGAAAACGATCCTCATTGGGAGGTGATTAAGTGATTGGATTGATTGCGGCACTTACTTGCGGTACGACCACGTACTATGGTTTGAACGATAATACTCATGGAAAAACTACTGCGAACGGTGAGCGGTTTGATGCTTATTCTTGGACTGCAGCTCATCCTTATCTACCTATGGGTACACGCATACGGGTGACGAACCAAGATAACGGTAAACAAGTTATCGTTCGTGTGAATGATCGTGGTCCTTATTCTCATGCGGATCTAGATCTTTCTTATGCTGCTTTTGCTCACATTTCATCTGTAAAAAAAGGTAACGCTGTCGTTTGTTGGAGGGTTGTTGGATGAAAAAACTGATTGTTCTTGCTGCACTTTTGTTCTCTTCACCTGCTTTTGCTGAGACAACATCACCAAAACAAAAAGTATATCGTCCATTTACTTATGAAACTAATTGTATTCTAGAGGCAGCTAATCAAACTTATGATGATATTTGTAAGGTAATTGAAACTCGTGAGACTGGTGGAGCATTAAGGACTCGTAATATCTTCTCTAATAAATGGGGATTAACAATTAAAGGACGATTTGATAAAGAGAAAGGTTATATGACTTGGGATTCACATAATAAGTACGAATACAAATGGGAATATAAAGTTGGTGGAAGTGGTTGGGTTTACGTTATGCCAGGAGTTCTACTAGAAAACATCAGTTGGGATTAAATATTAAAACTTTATAAACTGCCTTAAATAGTAGTAGAATAAGAGAATAGTTATGGTTGTTCTAACTGCATCAACCATTATTACTTGCTCCCAAGCTTTGAATATCATCTATCGTATTCAGAGAGTTGTTGGATTAACTGAAGTTCAAAAAACAGAAATAGTCCACGAAATCCGTAAAGTTATTCCTTTCTGCCCCGTTACGATTAAACAAAATGGAAAATGAATCTCAAGATGTCAAATGGAATCGAGGACTTGATTTGTTTATTGAATCAGTACATAAACCAGATTCAGAACTTCGCCAAGCAGCACACGACCAACATTGTTACAATGAACTCATGGAAGTTCGTGAACATGTGCTAGAATATCTTAAAACTATAAGAAAATGAGTTATTACGTTTGGTTTCTTGTATTTGCAGTAGTAGCATATTTCATCGTAACTGATGAAAGTGCTGCTGCTGGTTTTTATTATATGATAAGAATCATCACAAATAAGTTTTTGGTGTTTAAGTGGTGGATGTTGAATAATCCAAAGACACCTTGGACACGATATTCAATGCATCGTCGTTCTATCAAAATGGCAGAAGAACTGATGAAAGAATTTGAAGAGAAGAATAAATAACACTATATCTGGTGATACTTATGTTATCTACGGCTTATAGACTTAAATTAGAGTCGATTTGCGATAAAATCGCAAAGGGTGAATCGGTAGAATTAAGTGAAATGATTTGGTGCGAAAAACTTGCAAAAGCAAATCAAAGTGCAGCTACACTTTTGAGACAAGCAAGAAGGAGAGCTGCAAATCCAGATATGGAAGCAGGTGGACTTGATGATTTTATGAACGCATTAGATCTTGGAGATCCTGATCCATCAAATCATCGCAGTCGCTTTGAAAGTGCTGATGATATTATAGATTTCTTCAGTCGTGATAATGAAGGAGATTGGAAACAAAGGGACTAACCAAAATCAGAACTGACACATACCTCCTTGACTTTGAGTGAAGTAGGTCTTATGTTATCTTTGTTGAAACACTTTCACCATGACCTACAACGCTGAAATCAAATTTTCTTTCGACGCAACCTGGACACCTAGTTATAGTTCATCTTTCTCTGATGATGACTTTATTCCTGAAGAACACTATTTGATTACTGCACCTGCTGCTGACTTGAATGCAAAGCAGTATTTCAAATTGTTTGAGAAGTTTATGTTGTGTGTGGGTATGTGTCCTGCAAGTATTCGTAGTGGTGCGATGTCTCTGGTGTTTAATGATTGGACCAGTGAAGAAGAACAACGCAAGGTCTGTAAGGAATACGAACTGACGATGGATGAAGATCTTGAAGATAAGTTCAAGGAATGGAAAGTGCGTGATGAAGATATTGCACGACTGATGAAAGCACCTAAAGGTCCGATGGGAACTGTATTGAATGAAGAGGAACTGACTAATCTGGAGGAAGGAGTATGAACATCATTTCTTTTAATCATCGTGAAGATTATGGACATGACTGGTATGTTCGAGTACTTCATACAAAACGATGGGCACTTTTTCAAGCATCAGTTTCTTGGAATGATTATGCTGCTTTGCCCTATATTCAAATCAAATCAGGTAATGGCAGTCTTTTGAATATTATGTTTTGGGTACATAGATTTGGATTTGATATTGGTTTTATTGAACGCACTTGGAACTTTGAGTATCTTGAAGATCCTGACGTTGATGAGGAAGATGAAACCACTACCTGATAAGAAAGAACTTGATATTATGTGGACGGTCGCAACGAGTACCAGTATTGAAACTGGCACAAGACCCTATTACGGATTCGCAAAGATGTTGTATGATTACCTTGCGGACATTGAACCACCTGTAGGACTTGCTGATTCAAAATGAGTTTTTCTAAAACTGTCTCTGTTTGTGCTGCTCTTGCAAGCATTTTTGCTGCTGGTGCTGCTGGTTGGAAACTGGCAAATGAAAATCAATCTCAACCTGTAGAGCAAACACAAGATGTTTCTGCTTTTGAAGAAAAAATTAATAACCTTGAAAAACAACTTGAACAAGTAAAAGAACAACCAAAACCCGAAACCGTAGTAGTTCAGAAACCTGTAATCTCTCCTCCTCCTCTTCCACCTGTTCCCGAACCTAAACCAGGAGAATTTGAATGACTTACGACCAACTCTACGAGCACATTACCTTTTATGTTTCTCAAGAACTTGATGATAAGCGTAAAGCATGTTTGAT
>JACCDT010818734.1_pt1 | contig 75452 bp, 68 predicted proteins | sample 7446291 | NCBI WGS metagenome assembly JACCDT01 (sample SAMN15323446, study PRJNA562643) | freshwater metagenome | isolation source: river surface water | place: USA:Blue River Watershed | collected 2017-08-17 | reverse complement strand
TGATGATCGAGTGTTGCCTGATAATGGACCGTAGTAAAATACTGTTTGCCTTTATTTTCACCAGTGCTGGTACTAGTGATCGCAGCATCAGGAGAGTTTATTACTTCAACAGAGTCTGGTTTAAAATTGTTCTACATAGTAGAGATTAATATACAATTGTTTTTTTATGCATTTGAGGCTCTCATTATCCATTATTATTTATAATTTGAAACTATGATTTTGGAATTTATAAGTTCAATTTTAGAAATCTTGATTTCAAATTAACGTATAATAATGTTTTAAATCATGTGTTAAAAATAGGGTCGATATGCTAGACAATATTATTTACTTTCTTAGTTTATATGAGTTAAAAAGCTTTAAAAACTGTTCAGAATTATTTAATATTCAGCCATCGACACTAAGTAAATACATCTCAGAACTGGAAGCTAAGCTTGGAAATAAATTAATTATTCGAACATCTAGGCGATTTGATGTAACGCATTTTGGAGAGTATATATATAACCAATTTAAGCATTTACCGTCATTTACCAAGAACGTTTTGAATGTTTATAATAAAAGTCAAAATAAAGATAAGTATGCTGGCATTTTAAATATTACATTTGGTATCAAAATTGCATATGAATTAGTTTGCCCATATTTGGGTACTTTTTTAAAAAAATATCCCGAAATCAAGTTAAATATCAACTTTGCTAATAACTTACAGAGTTGGCCTAAACATGATCCAGATATCGTATTATCAAATTGTTATATAAAGAAGCATGATGTTGAAAATAGATTAGCTCGTGCTGAGCATGCAATGCTTTATTGCACTCCTGATTATGCTTTAAAACATGGTCTCCCAGAGGCATTTGATGATCTTGTCAATCATTCAATCATTGGAATTCTTGATGGAGGCAATTTATTACCACATAGCTATCAAAAGATGAGAAATATTCATACTGATGAAGAGTATCTTCTTGATTTAAGTAAAGTTCAGCTTAATGTAGATAATGCGGTGCATATGAAAAAAATTGGTATGAATGCGGATTTTATTTTTGGTAGTATGCCAAGCTTAGTTCGAAATGAAATTGATAGTGGAATACTACTATCAGTTTTGCCTAATTTAGTTCTAGAACGTTTTGAGTACTATTTGGCACATAAGAAAAAACTCTCTAAAGAGGCTCAGTTATTTGTTGATTTTATATTTGAGTGTATGCGTGTTTAGTTGGGATGCATAGTATAAATTCGCAACCTTATTTTGTGTAATGTGAAATCTTTTATCTATTCAATAGTAAGCTCATTAGTTAGATCTTGTGATTTAACTAATGCCAAAATGATATAAATTGCTACGTGATTACAATCAACAGATGTTATTTATCCATAATTTATAATGCATACACTACTTCATCTCAATAAATGATGTTACGTACTAAGTGCATTTGTATATAAAATTATGATGTTCACCTATCAGAGATATCCATCAACAATGTCTTTGATTTTTATACCAATTATTTAAAGGTATCTATTAATTTAGCAACATGATTAACCAGACTAGTGGATAATTCAATACCAAAAAAACCCAATTAACAATAATAAATTTTGTCCAAACAAATTAAAACTGCGATAGCAAACCAAGTTAAATTCTCTTTTGTTATAGCTAATTGTTGGTACTCACCAGCAGAAAACGTGAGTATTATTCATGTAAGAAGAAGTATTTCATCTTTGATTTAAAATCAAACCGCAAAGCTACGCTTGTCGATAGAAATAAACAAATCTGGACAAATGTGAGCTTATTGGAATTACAACCAAATACACTAACTTTAGTTTGGTTAAAAAATGTCGCGTTACCGATGCTTTTATTCAAATAGATCTTTATAAACAAAGATAATTCAAATGATGTACGATACCTTATGAGTAATAACTGGATTTAAGCAGTAATGACTTCATCGGCATCTAACACAAGCTGTAGAATGTTAATGAATACAATAAGAGTTTTAAACAAAATCATAACCTTTACGAATTGGTATTCATGTTTTTGCAATGCTTTGATTTTAAATTACAGGCTAAGTACTAAGGATACTCGGCAATATCAATCACGTAAAGAAATCATATTTTGCCGAGCCTTAATCATTAATTCTTTAAAACGCTGTTGATGATCTAAAGAGCTAACGGGATCTTTCAAAATACATTCCGCGTAATAAACCCCAAATACTACTTTACGTAGTTGCCATAATATTAGTTCAAATTCCACAACCTTACTTTTTGTCGCACGACTATTAGTTAAACTACTGCGAATGCTTTCACCACTAGTTGCAATACTACTATAGCTAAAATTAAAACTATCACGTAAATCCTCTACCAACAACAATATATTTTGTTTAGTTTCATGTGCACGACAAATATTTTTTAATTTTACCTCTAACATATCACACACTTCATGCTGCAAAAGAAAATAAACTTTACGCGAATAATTGAAACGCCCAAATAAGAAATAATCCCCAGAAATGCAAATAATAATTCCAATTACCGTACAAATACAACGATTGAGAGTCATCTCAAATGGACCTTCAGATAGTGGTTTTGTAAAAGTATATGCCGTTAACGTAAAAACCATCATCGTCATAAAAATAACACTAATATCATAACGCTTAGCATTTGGTAAAGATATGCCAATTCCCAAAAAGATAAATACCAACGGAATTACCCGATAATTAAGATGCATCAAATAAATTACAGGTAAAAAAATCAAAATACCAAGCAACGTTCCCTTACCACGATTAATGGATTTTTTGACAATCAAGCCAGGTTCAATTGCGGCACTCATCATCATAACGGTTAAAAAAATCCACCAATTATGCGGAATAGTTGTAAATAAGTACATACCAAGGCCAATCACAAATACAAACGCAATTTGACCAAAACGCGCATAAGACAATTTCTGCTTTAAACTAATGCGCATACTTTATTCCAATTAATAATCGATTTATTCAAATTATCAACTACATAATCTTGAGTAAACTCTGGTACATAATGATTAATTGCAACTATTGAACAATGCCGTCGCTGCAATACAGCTAAATGGAATTCACCAACCTGCTGCTGAAATTCTAACCAAAAGTGATTGTCTTTATCTTTCAAATAAATATGATTTAACGCAAATTGAATATTACGAATATGAACGGTTGTTCGAGTAACATTTAACAAAAGATTACGTGGTAAGAGTCTACGGTAAGCCCGAATTATATTTAAATGTCGTGCACCCTCAACAAATGAATGCGTATCTAACTTGTTTATTGCATGCCCAATCTCAGCTACAACCGAACCTAAATAATGTGCAAATCCACGTTGCCAAACACGAGCATATAAATTGGGATGAATTTTATACGCTAAAAAGGTAACGAATAAACTAAGCATCACACAAAAAAACATATCAATGGCTATTTGTAAGTTTCCAGCTGGCAAAGTTGCCATATTTAACGCACTAACCACTATTGTTTGCAACACAAAAGGCTTAAATTTAGGATAGTAACGATCACAAAAAAAATACAATGAAGCAAAATGAGCTAATGCAAAAAACATTAAAGTAAATTTGAAGGGAAAAAACAAATAGAACGTCACACAACCGATACCGCTCACTATAAAACTAAAAACCAGAGCCTTTTCCTTTTCTGGGTAGCTAACTAAACTTGGCGATTCATAAATACCAGCTAACAACATCATAGTTGCAGCATATGCGGCAAATACATCTGGCTGTGCAATCCAATTGACGGCAGTTGCCCAAACGGCTAAAAACAACCCTTTACGTAAAATAATTCTCTGCGTATAGTACGGGTCAACTCGCTCTAGCCAAAGTTCAAAATGATGTAAGATCATATGTAATTAGCTCATTCACTTTGAATATAAACATAAGCACTCGTACCAACGCGCAATGGATATTTTGAATCTACATCTAACACTTTAATATCCACTGGCAACCGTTGTGGTAACAAAACCCACTGATTTTCATTAGTTACAGTTTGCAATTGTGTACGATTATCTGTCAACTGTCGGTTTGCACTCCAATAATCTGAAACAACAACCCCGTGAAAGATTTTCCGTCCGAGATAAGTGCGCGGAAAAATTAATACTTTCGAACCTTTATGAACATTCCGTAAGTCAGTTTCATTAAAATTAGCTTGAAAATAGACCTTATCAGTATCGACAAAAGAAAACAATGGCTGATTCACATTGACAGGAGTTCCTAAACTTAGATAAAAATTCTGAATAACTCCATCATTCTCTGCATAAACATGTGTTAAGTCTAAATCAACTTGAGCATTCTTTAATTTGGCGGTTAATGCCAAAATATCATTTTTCTGTGTCGCAAGGTTAGCCAGATCAATTTCAATTTGTTTCTTACTTGCAGCTAAACTTGCTGATGCTGCTTTAGTTTCCTGCTGTGAATTTTGTAATGTCATCAAGGAGACAGCATTAATTTTATATGCTTGCTGATATTTATCATCATCTTGTGCCAAGCGCGTATAAGTGTCCTGTAAGTTTTGACTAAATTGTTGATCGCGTTCCAAAGTTTTTTGCAACGATAATAATTTTGATTTAGCCGAGGCTAGATTAGCCGTCTCTTGCTCAACTGCATATAAATATGGCTTATCAAAGACGCTAAATAATTGCTGACCTTTTTTAACCACATCACCATTTTTAACGTATACATTGGTTACGTAACCCTTAACCAATGCGGCAACTGGTCGCACATTGTTTACCACAAAAGCATTGTCTGTAATAGGAAAACAATAAGAAAAGATATATAAAAACGCCGTTATTGCACCAACAAAAATAACACTATTGGCAAAAGTTATATGGCGTTTTAAATAGCGTAAAGAAGCAATTTTCATCACATTAGTCCAAAGTAAGTTGAGAAGTAGATTCGACATTTTGGTACTTATAACCACCAGCCAAGTCCTGATAAAGATTTACAAGACTAATTGCTTGTTGCAACCTAGCCTGGTTGACAGACAACATTAAATTATCTAATTGAATTTTACTTTCCAATAATTGCGGATACGAAAGAGTTCCAATTTGATAGAGACCTTGCTGCAGTTTATACTTACTCGCTAAATCCTGCCAAGCTAATTGAGTCTCTTGATAATTACTCGTGTATTGACGATTGGCAGAAAAAGCATTATCTACATCTTTAAGAATTTTCCGCACCGTCTGAATGTATTGATAGACTTGGGCTTGATATGCACCTTTACCAGCCTCAATTTGACCAAAAGTACTTGGATCAATCCCCCAATTGACATACTCATCTTGAAATGGTCCATACGTACCGGGAGTTGCAAAAGAATTAGTTGCACTCACTCCGCCAAAAAAGGCATCCAATTGTAACGCAGGAAATAAGTTAGCATACGCAACACCAACATTTGTGTGTGCAGCCTTCAAAGCATACTCCGCAATTTTCAAATCAGGGCGATTTTGTAATACATTCACAGGTAACCCACCTGGCTTAAAAGCAGTAAAATTAAGTTGTGCAAAATTATCTGTGGTCTTGATTTGACCTGGATTTTGATTTAATAAATAACGTAATGCATTTTTACTTAATAAAATATTGTGTTCAGCAATCGCTAATTGAGCAAGCACTAACTTTTGACGTGACAATAAATCAGCCAAATCAATGTTATCTTTAATACCAATTTTAATTTCTTTTTGGCGTAACACAATCAACGCTGTCAAATCAGTGTTTAATTGATTGAGTAAACGCAATTGCTCTTGTTGAGCAATCAAAGTAAAGTACCCAGAGCTAACCTGCCCAATTAAAGTTAAACGGACACCATCAACCATGGCACGAATCATTTCAAGATTATAATTTGCCAACTTTTGCTGCTCAATTAATTTGGCAATATTTAACGTATATTGTGGCCAAGCACCGTAAAAAGTTCCTGGTGCACCGAATCCTGGATTACTTGAAAAACCACCATACAAGTTAACCAGCGGAATCCAACTCAATTGAATTTGCTTAAGTTGACCTTGAGCTTGCTCCAAATTACTTAATGCAATGCTTAAATCCAAATTGCTTTTTAGCCCGCTTTCAATTAAATTATTTAATTGCGGATCCTTAAATTGTTGCCACCATGCCAAATACGGCAAGCTTTCAATTGACTTATAATCAGAGGTGCTAGAATTAAATTGCGGTGGAGATGTAACATTTGGCAAGCTTGGACTAGACAGCCAACTACAACCAGAAATCGCCACAACAACACCAAGAAATGCCCAATTACGCATAATATTCCGTTATTAATTACAGATGAAAGCTGGAATTTTACCAGCTATCATGCTTCCGAAAGTGACAATCTATAATATTAAAATCATATAATATTATATTCAGGATGATTAATTCAAAAACTAATAATTGCAAAGACAATATCATTACTAGAATACACCATCAATTTCACAAAATTATACGTAACCATAGAGCTAAAGTTGTTTAATTGCTGAACTCAAGCTATCTTGCATTATTGGTTACTCTGATGAATATTTTTAAATTAATCTACATATGTTTTATCAATAACTACTTCACTAATATAAGCAAGATTTCCTGGCTTGATACTTTTAATTTGCTCTGTAAACAAAGCTCTTCTTTGATCACATCGTTAATTATAAACTACCTCTTTTTAGACGCGATATCAATTCTGTTAAAAATATACCAAAACAAAATCCACTCGCACAATTCAATAAAATCAATAAATTGGTAAAGAACGATTTTCAATTACCTTATTTAAAATGAAACTTGAATGAACTCCTGAGACTCCAGTTATTTTGGTAATTTTACCGACCAAAATTTTATGATAATGTTCAAGATCATTCACTATAATTTTTAATAAGTAGTCTGCACTTTGCCCTGTTATCAAAGAACATTCAACAACTTCTGCAATAGCAAATATCTCACGTTCAAAAAGCTCAAAACGTTCTGGAATGTGCTTGTCCATAGAAATATACACAATCGCAGTTAGACCAAGACCAAGTTGCTTCGGATCAACCACACATTTGTAACCAGAAATAACTCCTGCGTCTTCAAGAGCTTTGACCCTACGCAAACACGCCGAAGGCGATAAATCTACGCTGTCCGCTAAATCTTGATTCGTAATTTTGCCATTATCTTGAACAACCCGAAGAATTTCTTTATCATATGAATCGAGTGCAATCACAATATTCTTTCTTAAAATAAATTAATTGCACAATTATATACCAAAAAAATCTAATTATGAGACATCTTTGCAATAATATTTTTTTGCAAGTGCGTTAAAATACTGCTATGGGAAAATAAATTTTCAAAAACAAAGCGCAGACTATTCAACAAGTAATCTTACACACTAGATGAGATTCATCTCGTATGTGACGTTAAAGAGAATATAAAACTCACTCTAAACTTTTGAATGTATTTCATAGAGCAATACAAATGTTTATCCCATTAACGAATTGACAAAATGCATTAATTAAACGTAAAATAACTGACTCATTTATTTTATATAATTAATAAACTTACTCGTCAATTCTAATATTAATTAGACAACAGTTAACACCTGAAAATCACTCCAGAGTACGTTCCACGATAACAAAATTAGTATTGCATCAAAAACTTGGTTGCAATCAGCTAGCTTTATAAGTTTGTGGATGGACGCAGATTCGGGCTCAACAGTAATCGTTTTATTTATAAAAGCTAAAACATGAAACAAAATATCATCGACAAAATTTGGCAACGCCACGTAGTTCAAAGTCAGGCTAATTTCCCTGATACTCTTTACATTGATCGCATTCTGTTACATGAAGTAACTTCAGCACAAGCTTTTGCTGAATTAAAACAACGTAATATCCCAATTCGCAATAAACAAAATTTATTAGCTACTATCGATCACTCAATCCCAACCGATAAAAATCGCGCGGTAATTACGGATGCAATTGCCCGTAAACAAGTTGATACTTTACGGGAAAACTGTGCTGAAACAGGCGTAACTATTTTTGACATTGATAGTAAGCATCAAGGAATTGTCCATGTAGTTGGTCCTGAGTTAGGCTTCACCCTGCCTGGTACAACAATTATTTGCGGCGATTCGCATACTTCAACTCATGGTGCATTTGGTGCATTGGCTTTTGGCGTTGGCACTTCGGAGGTTACTCATGCAATGGCAACTAGTTGTATTCTCCAAGATCGTCCAAAAACCTTTAAAGTTGAATTTAAAGGCATGCCAAATAAATACTTCACTGCTAAAGATGCAGTGTTAAAATTAATTGCAGTTATTGGAATTGGTGGCGGACAAGGATCGGTAATTGAATACGTTGGCGAATACATTCGTTCACTAAGCATGGAAGGTCGCATGACCATCTGCAACATGTCAATTGAGTGTGGTGCACGTGCAGGACTTGTAGCCCCAGATGAAACAACTTTTGCCTATTTAAATGGCCGTCACTACGCCCCTAAAGGTGATGCATGGGATGTTGCCAAACAAGACTGGTTAAGTTTAGTTAGTGATGAAAATGCTGAATACGATCAAGAGATCACGATTGATTTAGCTGGAATTGGTCCAATGATTACTTGGGGAATTAACCCAGAACACGCAATAGCGCTAACTGGAGTTACACCAAACCTAGATGCTGGTGGCGATCGCGAAACTCTAGAAAAAGCGTATGCATACACTGGTTTGCAGCCTGGGCAATCGTTGTTGGGTAAATCAATTGATTTTGCTTTTGTCGGTAGTTGCACCAATGGACGTATCGAAGATTTGCGCGCAGTTGCTAAAATTTTAGATGGACGTCGGGTTGCGAGTAATGTAACTATGTACATTGTACCAGGCTCAGAGCAAGTTAAGGCTCAAGCAGAAGCAGAAGGCTTAGACAAAATATTTGATGCAGCTGGTGCTGATTTTAGAATGCCAGGATGTTCAATGTGCTTGGCGATGAATCCAGATAAAGTTCCAGAAGGTAAACGCTGTGTTAGCACGTCTAATCGTAACTTTATCGGTCGTCAAGGCCCAAATAGCATCACTCATTTGGCGTCACCACAAACTACTGCCGCAAGTGCAGTAGCAGGCTTCATTACTACTGAGGAGCAACTTTAATGCAACAATTTACTACTTTGACAAGTCCAACCATTCCACTAAATCTGGAGAATGTTGATACTGATATGATTATTCCTGCGCAACATTTGAAAAGCGTCAGCAAAGAAGGTTTTGGTCAACATGTATTTTCAGCATTGCGTACCATGTACCCAGATTTTATTTTAAATCAACCTGCTTATAACACTGGCAAAATTTTGGTGTCTAAAGCTAATTTTGGCTGCGGATCATCACGGGAACATGCAGTATGGGCAATTCAACAATACGGTATTCAAGCCGTAGTATGTAGCTCATTCTCAGATATTTTCTTTAATAATGCAGCTAAAAATGGCTTATTATTAATCAAATTACCTGAAGCAACAGTAGAAAAATGGATAAATGCCGCGCTAGTGGATAATACTTTAGCCATGACCATCGACCTACAAGCGCAAACCATTCACTTTATGGATGAAAGCCACAGCTTTGAATATGATATATTTCGCAAGCACTGCCTATTAAATGGCTTGGATGACCTAGATTATTTACTTTCGCAAGAAAAAGAGATTACAACATATGAACAAAAAAATAGCTCTATTAGCCGGTGATGGCATTGGCCCTGAGGTAATGGCTCAGGCACAACGCGTTTTAAATACTATTGCAGCCAAATTTGGTCACAATTTTGAATACACTGAAGCCTTGGTTGGTGGTGCAGCCTATGACGTTTATCAAGACCATTTACCTCAAGCAACTATCGATATTTGTAATCAATCAGATGCAGTTTTATTTGGTTCGGTTGGTGGTCCAGTTCATTTACAAACCGAAGCCAAATGGGCTAATTGTGAAGCTAAGTCAATTTTAGCATTACGTAAAGCCTTTAACTTCAACATTAACTTTCGTAAAATGGCGCTTTACCCTGAAATTGCATCATTATCGCCACTTAAACCAACTTTATTAAAAAATGGTTTGGACATTGTAATTTTCCGCGAATTACTGGGTGATATTTATTTTGGTGAACATGTGTTGGCCGAAAAAGATGGCGAACGTTATGCAACAGATAGTGCTGAATACACAGAAAATCAAATTCGCTCAATTGCCGAATACGCTTTCAATGTAGCACGCACACGTGGTAAAAACCTAGTTTCGGTGGACAAAGCCAATGTCTTGGCAACTTCAAAATTATGGCGCCAAGTTGTGAGCGAAGTTGCAGCCAAAAACCCAGATATTAACTATAGCGATATGTTGGTGGATAATTGCGCAATGCAAATTGTTAAAAACCCGGCTCAATTTGACGTGATTTTAACTGCCAATTTATTCGGTGATATTTTATCCGATGAATTATCAGTATTATCTGGTTCTGTTGGAATGATGCCATCAGCTAGCTTTAGTAGTAGCGGATTAGCACTTTATGAGCCAGCTGGTGGATCAGCGCCAGATATCGCCAATAAAAACATCGCAAATCCAATTGCACAAATTTTATCAGCATCATTAATGTTAGCCTACTCATTTAATTTATTAGATGAAGCACAAGCGGTTGATGCAGCAGTTAAAACAACAATTGTTGCTGGTTACCGTACCGGCGATATTGCAACCGGTGAAGCTGGTGAAAAGATCGTTGGAACAAAAGAATTTACCGATCAAGTTCTTGCTGCACTAGCCTAATTTGATTTATTAAACTACGTTAATGCCAAAAAAATGCAAATGAACGTATAAAGGAACTAAGATGTCAAGCAAACAAGTCTATATTTTGGATACTACTCTACGCGATGGACAACAATCGCCAGGCGCAGGGATGTCATTTGAAGACAATCTACACTATGCTGAAATAGCTAACAAATTGCATGTTGATATTTTGGAAGCAGGTTTTCCATCAGCAAGTAATGCTGATTTTGCGATTGTTAATCGCATTTCACAAAACATGGCTAACGTTAATTCAACCATGAAAATTTCCGCACTATGCCAATTGCGTGAAGATCAAGTTATCAAAACCATGGAATCATTACAACCAAGTTTAGCAATTGGACGTGCACGGATTCATATCTATGTGCCAGTTGACCCTGAACTAATGTCAGCATCTCTTGGTAAACTTGCCGATGATAAACCAGCGATTATTGCAACCGTACATCGTCTAATTAAAATGATGGCCGATCAAGGTTTTGAAGTTGAGTTTAGCCCTGAAGGATATTCACGTCAACGGGATAATTTTGATTTTGTGACTGATTTAATTCGTCATGCCATTGATGCTGGAGCAACTGTAATTAATTGCCCTGATACCATTGGTGGCGCATCACATTTCCAAGGTGAAGCTTATTTCATAAATAACATGGCTAAACACAAAGAAATAATGAGCCAAGAATTTCCAAATAAAGAAATTATTTGGTCGATGCATTGTCATAATGACTTTGGCACAGCGCTTGAAAATAGCTTAAATGGGGTTTTTCGCGGGATTGCACGCCAAATTGAAGGTTGTATCAATGGAGTTGGTGAACGCGCTGGTAACGTTGCACTAGAGCAATGTATCATGATGATTCGCCAATTTGGTCAAGAATCTCATTTGCCACAGGCTTATCATACTAATATTGACATTCAATATCTAAAAGAAGCGTCAGATTTTATCGCAGAACGTATGCTACCACGCCAGCCACATTCACCGATTGTAGGTAAAAATTCAGCATCACATACTTCAGGTGGTCATATCAATGCGATTCTCAAAAATCCATTAGCATACCAACCATTTGACCCACGTGATGTAGGAAGTGAAATTAGCTTTGTGTTTGGACCTCTTAGTGGCAGTAATCATGCACAACAAATTTTGGCTAAATTTGGCTACCAATGCGAAGACAGTGAGAAAGTTGTCGTAACTCAAGCGATCAAAGATACCTATGCGGATCGTCGTAAAGGAATTACTGACGATGAATTACTAGCTGCCTATAAAAAATATCGCTCTGCAATTAAACTCGAAGACCTGAGTTATGCAAAAGATCATAGTGGTAAAACCACGGTAACTTTTCATGGACAATTTTTCAAACAACAAGATTTAGTGGTAGAATATCAGGGGCGTAGTTCAGCGCTTAGCGCACTAAATAAAGCTGTAAATGCACAATTACCTACCGTTACTGTAATCGATTATAGCTCACATTCCAAAGGTGTGACAGTAGATGCAACTTGCGCTTCAACCATTTTAATTGATTATAATGGTAAACGCTTCAATGCTGAAGCAGAAGATGACGATATCGAGATTTCAGCACTAAAAGCCTTTATTGCTGCAGTAAATGTTGCTTATGTTGAAGAAAATTTTAAACTTAATTAATTGGAACTAAGGGAGCTTATTGTATGAAAATGACTGGTGCACAAGCAATTGTCGAATCACTACTCCGTGAAAACACCGAAATAGTATTTGGTTATCCAGGTGGAACTATTTTACCAACTTACGACGCGTTATACGAGAAAAAAGATAACATTCACCACGTTTTAGTCCGCCATGAACAAGGTGCAGTTATTGCCGCAGAAGGCTATTCTAAATCAACTGGTAAAATTGGTGTGTGTATTGCAACTTCAGGTCCAGGTGCGACCAATTTGGTGACTGGAATTGCTGATGCGATGTTGGACTCGGTGCCATTAGTATGTATCACGGGACAAGTTGCTAGTAGTTTGATTGGCACTGATGCCTTTCAAGAAGCTGATATTATTGGAATAACTATTCCTATTACCAAATGGAATTATCAAATAACGAAAGCTGCGGATATTCCTGCAGTTATGGCTAAAGCATTCTATTATGCAACTCATGGTCGTCCAGGTCCAGTTTTAGTTGATATTACTAAAGATGCTCAAATAGAGTTATTAGATTACGAATATAAACCACATGTTCCACGTTCAGAACAAGTACACAAACATTCAGATATGAAATTTATTGAAATTGCTGATATGTTAAATAATGCTAAACGCCCGCTTATTTTAGCAGGAAATGGTATTGGAATATCTAATGCTGAAGGTGAGTTATTAAAACTCGCCGAAAAAGCAACTATTCCAGTTGCTTGTACTTTACATGGTGTTCATAACTTTCCATCGGATCATGAGCTATTTGTTGGTTTACTCGGTATGCATGGTAATTACGCACCAAACATCATGACCAATCAGGCCGATGTAATTCTTGCAATCGGAATGCGTTTTGATGACCGCGTTACAGGTAATTTAGCCAAATATGCTAAACAGGCTAAAATTATTCATATTGATATTGATCATGCTGAATTTAATAAAAATGTAAAATCATTAGTGACTTTACAAGCTGATGCTAAATTTGCGATTACACATTTATTACGCTATGTACAACCAAATAAACATCTTGAATGGCGTGAAGAATTCCGTAAATTACATGATGAAGAGCACCGTAAAGTTCTATTACCTGAGCTAACCATGCAAGCTAATACTATCAGGATGTCACAAGCAGTTAATTTATTGTCTGAAAAAACTGATGGGCGGGCAATTATTGTCTCAGATGTTGGACAAAATCAAATGGCGGCAATGCGCTATTATCGCTTTAAACAAGCTAAATCGCACATTACCTCAGGTGGACTTGGCACGATGGGTTTTGCCCTACCAGCCGCAATTGGTGCTAAAATAGCAAACCCAAATCGCGAAGTAGTTTGTATCGCTGGTGACGGTGGAATTCAAATGAATATTCAAGAATTAGCAGTTATTAAGCAAGAAAAATTGCCAGTGAAGATACTTTTATTGAATAATAACTACCTCGGCATGGTCCGTCAATGGCAAGAAATGTTCTATGAGGAACGTTATTCATTCGTTGATTTGGTGAATCCTGATTTTATTGCCTTAGCTGCAGCCTACGGCATTAAAGGTTCAACTGTATCAAATCCTGCCGATCTTGAGGCTGGGATTGAAGCAATGCTAGCATCAAAAGAAGCCTACTTTCTTGAAGTTATTGTTGAGAAACGCGAAAAAGTTTTCCCAATGATTCCGGCTGGATCAGGTGTTGCTGAAATTAGACTATCTTAAGAAAGGCGTAGAATGACTAAAGTGAACGAGCATGATATGCATATTATTACCATTGCTACGCGTAATTCATTACGTGTTTTGCAAAGAATTTCGGGATTATTCTCGCGGTATAGTGTAAATATCGATCAAATGAGTATTTTTAGTGGGCAAGATGGGTTGTCACATTTTTCAATAATTGTATATAGCGATGATCATTCAATTCTCAAATTGACTAATCAGTTACATAAAATTATCGAAGTGTGTGATGTTAGAGTGTTAAACAATCAAAAATTTTAATTTAAACAAAGGAAAAAACTATGGCACTTATGAATTTTGGCGGCGTTGAAGAGAATGTGGTTACTCGTGAAGAGTTCACTTTAGCAAAAGCTCGTGAAGTTTTAGCAAGCGAAACAATTGCAGTTATTGGTTACGGCGTACAAGGTCCTGGTCAAGCACTAAACTTGAAAGACAATGGCTTTAAAGTTATTGTTGGTCAACGCTCTCCATCTAAATCATGGGATAAAGCTGTACGTGACGGTTTCGTACCAGGCGTGACATTATTTTCACCTGAAGAAGCTATGCAACAAGCTTCAATTATTATGTATCTATTAAGCGACGCTGCACAAATCGCAATGTGGCCAACAGTACAAAAACACCTAACTACTGGTAAAGCGTTATACTTCTCTCACGGATTTGGAATTACTTACAAAGAACGCACTGGGATTGTTCCACCTGCTGATGTGGATGTATTCTTAGCAGCACCTAAAGGTTCTGGTACTTCATTACGTCGTCTATTCTTAGAAGGTACTGGTTTAAATTCATCATTTGCAGTATTCCAAGATGCAACAGGCCGCGCTAAAGATCGTTGCTTAGCGATTGGTATTGGTATCGGTTCTGGTTACTTATTTGAAACTACATTCAAAAAAGAAGTTTACTCTGATTTAACTGGTGAACGTGGTATTTTAATGGGTGCACTAGCTGGTGTGATGGAAGCTCAATACAATGTATTGCGTAAAAATGGTCACTCTCCATCAGAAGCATTTAATGAAACAGTTGAAGAATTAACTGAATCATTAATTAAATTAGTTGGTGAAAATGGTATGGACTGGATGTTTGCAAATACATCAACTACAGCTCAACGTGGCGCATTAGATTGGAAAGGTCCATTCCGTGATGCAACCGTTCCTGTCTTTGAAAAACTATATGCACGTGTTGCAGCTGGTGAAGAAGCACAACGTTCAATTGACACTAACTCTCAAGCAGATTACCGTGTTAAATTAGAAGCTGAATTAGCTGAAATTCACAATAGTGAAATGTGGCAAGCTGGTAAAGCTGTACGTAGTCTACGTCCAGGTAAATAATTTACCCGTAATTCAAATAAAAAGCTATGAATTAATTCATAGCTTTTTATTTACTCTACTTAATATTAGATAGTTATTATTTTTTACGTTTAATAAAGCTCGCTCGATCCTTACGCAATTGTAAAACCATCAAGATCGCCTCTTTAAAAATATTTCCCGACATTTTAGATTGTCCTAGCACGCGATCTTCAAAAACAATTGGAATTTCTTTTATCTTAAATCCATTTAAATAAGTCTTATAAGTTGTTTCAATTTGGAAACTATAACCAGTTGAGCGTAATTGATTAACATCGATAGTTTCTAAAACCTCACGTCGGAAACACTTAAAACCACCGGTAAGATCATTTTGTGGTAACCCTAAAATAATTTTGGCATATAAACTGCCACCACGACTAATTATCTTGCGTTTTAAACTCCAATTAACCACTCCACCACCAGTAACATAGCGGCTACCTAAAACTAAATCATAAGTTTTTAATGCCTCAAACATCCTAGGCAAATATTTTGGGCTATGCGAGAAATCTGCATCCATTTGACCAATTACATCATAATCACGCGCTAAACCCCAGTTAAAGCCAGCTACATATGCAGTACCCAAACCAAGCTTACCAGCACGCTTCATTAAAAATAACTTACCAGCATACTTATCTTCGGCTAAACGCTCAACAATCTCGTAAGTTTTATCAGGAGAATTGTCATCAATAACCAAAATATGTGTATCTGGTACATTCTCGTATACTTCACCCAATATTTTCTCAATATTATCTTTTTCGTTATAAGTAGCAATAATAATCATTTTTTTCATTCAAACTTCCCTATAAAATCTAGTTACTTAAACGATAAACGTATAATTTGTTATTAACAAAACTATTATGGTAACCAACTGTTGCTAACGGCTGAATATTCTTGAAATAAACCTTTAATTGATCCAAATAGATAGCATCATTACCATCACAGTAATAAATTGCATGCTTAATCGGCAATTGCAATTGAGAGTTCCAATCAGAGTAACTATTACTATATTTGAAGTTACTTAATACATAAACCCGTCCTACATTTAAATAATACCAACCACGAGAAGCATTACCATAATCACAAGATAAAATTACATCACCAGATTCTATGTCATTTAGTTTTATTTGACGGAATAACTCCGCATTCCCCATAAAAGCATTAATTGCAGGAATTTTACTTTGATAAATACGCGGGACAAATACTTCAGGCATCTTAACTAATGGTAACAAAATTAAGACTAAACTGATTGCAACTCGATAAACCCATTTTATATTATATTCGGCCAAACAAGCTGATAAGAAAATGATTCCACTGATGAACGCTGGAGCAACCCAATTAGCTTCCATAAATTTGTATAGACTATTATAGGCAAAAAACAGTACCACAAATATAAAAATACTTAACAAAAATAAATAACGTGCATCTTTGAGTATTTGTCGACGCTTTATACACATAAACACCAATAATGGTAATGAAATAAATGGATTTGCCGCACCCAGTAAACTACCAATATAATCACCTAACCCAGCCAAATTAAGCTGTTTATCACTAGGTACTCCATGATGAAATTGAAAAGTAAAAGATGCCCAATCATGCTGATAATTCCAAATTATAACGGGACTAAAAACCAGCATTGCCAATAATAGCGCCAGATATACATCCTTATGCCATAATAAATTACGTTTACTAGGAGTAACAACCAAAAAAAGTAAAATCCCAGGTAAAATTAAAACCGCGGTATATTTGGATAATAATGCACAACCTAACGCAATACCAGAGAAATAAATAAACCTACGCTCACTTAGGATTAGACCACGTGATAGACAATATAGCGTAATACTCCAAAACATCAATAATGGACTATCAATCGTAGTAATAAAAAAAGTACCCTCTAATAACGGCCAGGCTAATGCTAAAATAACCGCGATATCTGCCGATCGTTGATTAAATAAGCACTTAGTTGTTTTATAAATCATTATAATTGTCGTTGTACTACAAATCACCGCTGCTAGACGAATGAAGACTTCTTTATCAGAAAATAGCGTAGTTAATCGAATCAAATAAGCAATCATTGGCGGATGATCATAGTATGACAATTGAAGATTTTTACTCCAAACCCAGTAATATGCTTCATCATAATGTAGCTGCAGGCTCTGATTAAAAATTAAGTGTGTAAAAACAACTAATACCAATAAAACTAGTACCTTGGAATTAATTCTATCCATGAGTTACTTTCCGAGTAAAAATATGTTTGTCCACAAAATTAATTACTAGCAAAGTAATCAACCAAACAATAATTGCAGCAAACACAATATCACTAAAATAATGCCCACCTTGTAACCATCTTGCAACACCTACAGCTACAAACCCTAGGGCACACAAGGTAACCCCTAATTTACGACGGCGAGCAACTAGGAATGGTACACCAATAAAAGCACCAATCGATACATGTCCTGAGGGAAAACTATTATCTGCTGGGCGATTAAAATGTGGCTGCCATGGAAGAGAAAATTGATGCCCATCACGAATTACCTGATATGGTCTAGCACGCCCCCAGTTTTCCTTAAATAACTTATTAACTAATAATCCTGGACCAATAGCCAAACTTAGATATGAAATAACAATCATTCTACGTATTATTACCCTCTGATCAGCTGGAGCTGTTCTTGAACGTAATAAAACCACCAATGGTAGAATAATTAGCAACGCTGTGCTAACATTAACACCATAATAAATGATTTTAACCCATAAATGCGTCTCGCCATAGAAAGTATGACTCACCATATCATACGGAATCTCTGCAAGCTTTTGGTCGAAAATAGGACTTAAATATAAGGTGATAACCGCAATAATAAACAGTACTACAGCTATTTTAACTTTCATAAATGAACTTCACTCAAAATTACATTAGACATAATTTTATCATGCTTTGCTTAAGGTATTGAGCATAAAGCACCCATGGAAATAACGCCAAAAATCAAATCAACTCTACTAACCGTATAATCAAATTTTAAATTGAGGATTTAAATATAACTATTAGATCTGATTCCATGCCGCTCTAATCCAGATTGCAACCTTAGCATAAACTCATTGCCAACTTGAGAAATATCTTTACCCTCCTCTAAAGCTGGGTTACGCGCAGTCGAATATAATAAAACACCACTAACTATATTTTTTACTGGTTCTAAAAATTGAATAAACGTCTCAATTTCTTGCTCAGATGGCTCAACACCATTAATTGAAAACCAACAGCTCTGTACATATGTCGGGCAAATTGATGCAGAAGTAGCCAAACGTTGTAAAATACTATCCATCGACAAAGTAACCTGATTTACCTGTGAAACTCCATCAACAGAACCACGATCTATTTTAAACCAAACTTCACCATTATTAACCGCCATAATTTTAAGACCTTCTTGTATAAATTGTTTTTGCATTTCACTACCATTGCTAATCAAAATGGTTTTGACCCGTTCATTCAAATTATACTTAAGTCTTAGTTTAGCAATAATCATACAAACGTCAACAAAATTTGCAGAAAGAGTTGGCTCACCATTGCCAGACAAACAAATATCATTAAGCCGTTGTAATCCAAGCGGTGCAAACTCTTGTATAAAATCTCCATTGACAATCCAATTCAACAGATGCTCTAATTCTGATTCCAACTTAATTAAGTCTATCGCATTAGGCCTACCACGCACCAGTCCTTCAACTTGACAATAAACACAGCGCCAATTACAAGCATTATTCAAATTAAGATTAATACCTAAAGAAATTCCATTTGAACGTCTTGAAGCCACTGGGTAGATATAAGAAAAATCCTTAAAGTTACGTGAATGATTGGCAATGCTCAGTATTTTACTCATATTATCAGCACCTATCAAAAATGGGTAGCATAGCTACCCATTTTTATTTATGATCCATTATTTATGTTTATGTTTGGTAATTAATAAAATAGGAACATCAGTTTCCTTGGCCAAATCTTCAGCAATTCCACCCGTTATAAAATGTGAAAACGAGCCTAGATGATGAGATCCCAGAATAAATAAATCAGCATCAAATTCTTTAGCATCTTCAATTACCAAAGACGACATCTCAAAACCAAAATTCTCAATTAATTTAACTTCGGCTTCAACACCAGCAGTCGCTAACTGATCCTTAACCTTATTAATTAATGACTGACCAATCCCAAGTAATGCATCTTTAAGTTCAGCAACACCAACCATTTCAATTCCAAATGTCACCTGCTCTAAATTCACAACATGAGCAACTCTTAATTTAGCATTAGTTGACTTGACTAATTTAACTGCCTCTTGCAAAACTTTATCTGAAACATCAGAGTTATCAATTGGCACATAAATTCGGTTAAACATAATAAACCTCCACTGATACGATTATCTACCACATAATTATAATCATTTTCCACAATCTCTGCCAACTAAATTATCCAAAAAACTTAGTTTATTCTATACTTTATAATTATGCTAGAATAGTGCTGTATGCTCTGAAGTAATTACCAATCGTTCGTAGTTAAACACACAGGAAATACTAATTATTATATGAGCTAGCAATAAAACACTTCTATTCATATCAGTAAATTAAAAGTTTAAATTATAAAGCCTGCCTTTTAATAATTATTAACTACAAAATAATAATTTAAGCTACTTTAAAAAAGCTCATCTAAACGCATATACTAAGTTGTAACTTTATTAATTTTTTAGGAATCTTTCATGCACAATTTTAACTACTATAATCCAGTAAGAGTCTTATTTGGTAAAGGACAAATTAAAGAATTAGCTAATCTAATTCCAGCTAAAACAAAAGTGCTTCTCGCATATGGCGGTGGTTCAATTAAGTCTAATGGCGTTTATCAGCAAGTTATTAATAGCCTAAGCGAACATCAAGTTATTGAATTCTCTGGAATCGAAGCTAACCCAGATTATGATACACTGATGAAAGCAGTTGAAATATGCCGTAATGAAAAAATTGAACTAATTTTATCAGTAGGTGGTGGCTCAATCATTGATGGTTGTAAATTTATCGCTTTGGCTGCGCACTACCAAGGCGATCCTTGGGAAATACTGACTAAACCAGATTATAAAGCGGATAAAGCAATTGCCTTAGGCGTAGTCCAAACCCTACCAGCAACAGGCTCTGAAATGAACTCTGGCGCAGTAATTTCACGGCGCGCAATTGGCGCAAAACAAGCTTTTGGGAATCCATTAGTTTTTCCACAATTTGCAATTCTTGATCCTGAAACCACATACACTCTACCTACTCGTCAGCTGCAAAATGGAATCATTGATCCATTTATCCACGTAACTGAACAGTATTTAACCACCAATGTAAACTCATCAATTCAGGATGGTTTTGCCGAAGCTGTACTAAAAACGTTAATTGAAGTTGGATCTGAAATTGTTAATGGAACACAAGATTATGATATTCGAGCTAATTGGATGTGGGCAGCAACAAATGCACTAAATGGAATAATTGGAATTGGTGTTGATCATGACTGGGCAACTCATATGATTGGTCATGAATTGACCGCAGCTTATGGGCTTGATCACGGACAAAGCCTTGCTATTATTGCACCACAGCTATGGCGTCATCAAAAAGAATATAAAACCGAGAAATTATTACAATTTGCTCACAACGTTTGGGGGCTTGAAAATAATCACCCAGATGTAGCAATTAAACAAGGTATTATTAAAACTGAGGAATTTTTCCATTCTTTAGGTGTCAAAACCAAATTTTCAGATTATGAAATCACCGTTGATATTCAAAAAATTACAGATAATGTATTTAAATATAACCCGAGTAACCTTGGTGAAAATAAAAACATTGATGCTAAAGCAGTAGCTGAAATATTGGCGATGGCTGAATAATTTTCAGCTATTAAAATAAAAAACCAGAACGCAATGTTCTGGTTTTTTATTTTAATAGCTGAATTTACAACGCTAAGCGACGTAAGTCTGACAATACTGTAGCCATAAACGAAGCAAACTTAGCACCAGCAGCACCATCAACGATACGATGATCAAATGATAATGATAAGGGTAGAATTAAGCGTGGTGCAAACTCTTTACCATTCCAAACTGGTTGCATCGCAGATTTTGACACACCCATAATTGCAACTTCTGGAGCATTAATAATCGGTGTAAATGCTGTTGATCCTAAACCACCTAAACTTGAAATGGTAAAAGTTCCGCCTTGCATATCTGCAGGTTTCAACTTACCATCACGCGCAGCTTTAGCTAAAACTGACGTTTCTTCAGCAATTGCAACAACGCCTTTTTTATCAGCATCTTTAATTACTGGTACAACCAAACCATTCGGTGTATCAGCAGCAAAACCGATATTATAGTAATCTTTGAAAATTAGATTATCGCCATCAATTGAAGCATTAAATGCAGGGAATTTTTTCAATGCAAACACTGCTGCTTTAATCAAGAATGCTAATGGCGTAACTTTAATCTCAGCACGTTTATATTCTTCATTTAGTTGTTTACGGAAATTTTCCATTTCAGTAATATCTGCATTTTCAAATACCGTAACATGAGGGATCATAACCCAATTACGTGCTAAATTAGCGCCAGATAATTTCTTAATCCGTGACATTGGCTCAACACGAACAGCACCAAACTTAGCAAAATCAACTTTTGGCCATGGAATTAAATCAATTCCACCACCAGATCCACCGCTAGCAGAAACTGTAGCACCATTGCTAATATGACCCGACATTACACCTTTAACAAAAGCTTTTAGATCATCTTCAGTAATACGACCTTTAGTTCCACTACCCTTAACTTTACCTAAATCTGCACCAAGTTCACGTGCTAACTTACGAATTGACGGTGAAGCAAAAGCACTTGAGAATGACTTCTCATCAACTTTAGTGGCCGCAACCTGTTGTGGTGCAACTGGTGCTGAAGTTGGCGCTGCAGAAACTACAGGAGCTGCGGCAACTGCTGCTGGTGCAGCCGAAACCTGTACAACTGGAGCAGCAACAGCACCTGAAGTTGTAGTTTCAACCAAAAGAATTAAATCACCTTGATTTACTTTTCCACCAACTTGAACTTTCAATTCTTTAATAATACCAGTTGCAGTTGACGGAACATCCATCGTCGCTTTATCGGTTTCCAAAGTCATGATCGTATCTTCTTCTTTGATGCTATCGCCAACTTTTACTGCAACTTCAATAATTGAAACATCATTGTTACCACTTAAATCTGGCACAATAACTTGTACAACTTGTGTACTAGTTGCTGCCGCTGCGATACTAGCAACTGGAGCTGCTTCTGCTACAACATCTTGAGCTACAGGAGAAGCAGGAGCAGACTCTACAACCGCAGCTGCACCATCAGCTTGTATCTTAACGACAACATCACCTTCATTTACTTTAGAATCAACCTGAACTAAAACTTCAACAACAACTCCAGCAGATTCCGCAGGAACTTCCATTGTTGCTTTATCAGTTTCCAACATAAACAAATTATCATCTACATTAATTTTATCGCCGACTTTAACATAAACTTCGGCCACATTTACATCACTATGACCACCAATATCAGGAATTTTTAATTCAATTAAACTCATTGCTAAACCCTTTTAATTAGAATAATTACCACGAGTACAGGTGCCTTGTACTGCATCACATTGGCACCCCGTATCCTTTAATGCTTGACAAGACGGCTGATCACCGCCCTGACAAGCAACCGTCAAATTTTGACACAAATTATTTACGGCACCTTGATTGCGACCTTGATCTGCATTAGCCATTACATAAGAACATAACACTAATAGAAAAATCAATTTACGCATAACAGGCTCCTAAATTAAACTTCCCAAGGGTTAGCCTTGTTCGTATTTATTCCGTATTTAGCTATTGCATCAGCAACTACTTTAGCCTCAATCAAACCTTGATCAGCTAAACCTTTTAAAGCTGCAACAGCAACATAATAACGGTTTACCTCAAAGAATTCACGCAAAGCCTTACGATAATCTGAACGGCCAAATCCATCAGTACCTAAAGTCACATATTTACCTGGTACAAATTCACGAATTTTATCCGCAAAGTTACGAATATAATCCGTTGCAGCAACTGTAATATGAGCCTCAGTTCCCTCTAACTGTTTAGTAACAAATGCTTTTGCTGGTGCAGCTAATGGATTAAGCATATTACGACGGTTTACTGAAATCCCATCACGGTGTAATTTATTGAACGAAGTTGTTGAAAATAAATTAACTTTCAAACCAAAATCTTGGCTCAATAAATCAGCTGCAGCGATAACTTCACGGAAAATAGTACCACTACCCATCAAGTTAACTGTAAGTTTACCATTACCAAGCGATTTAAATAAATAGCAACCGTTGATAATATCTTGTTGTACACCTTCGGGCATTGCTGGGTGTGAGTAATTTTCATTCATTAATGTAACATAGTAGAATTTATCTTTATTTTCTACATACATTTCATGCATACCATGCTGAACAATCGTTGCTACTTCATAAGCAAAAGTAGGATCATAAGATTCGCAAATTGGAATCAAATCAGCTTGAATATGACTATGACCATCTTCATGCTGTAAACCTTCACCATTTAATGTCGTACGACCAGCAGTTGCACCAATAATGAATCCACGTGAACGCATATCACCAGCAGCCCAAGCCAAATCACCTGTGCGTTGGAAACCAAACATCGAATAATAAATATAGAATGGAATCATTGGTACGCCATGATTTGCATAACTAGTAGCAGCAGCAATCCATGTACTCATCGCACCAGGCTCGTTAATGCCTTCTTGCAAGATTTGACCAACTTTAGATTCTTTATAATACATTAATTGTGAAGAATCTTCTGGCGTATATTTTTGACCAATATGCGACCAAATTCCAAGTTGACGGAACATACCTTCCATACCAAAAGTACGCGATTCATCTGGTACAATCGGCACAATGTGTTTACCAAGTTCTTTATCTTTTACTAAAATATTCAATAAACGCACAAACGCCATGGTTGTCGACATTTCACGTTCACCAGTATCTTTTAATAAAACTTCAAAAGCACTTAACTCAGGAATGGCTAAAGTTGTCGTTGCTGGCTTACGTACAGGATAATAACCACCAAGTTTAGTCCGTTGTGCATGTAAATAAGTATGCTCAGGAGTACCTGGTTCCAAAGTCAATAATGGCAATTCTTCAATATGCTCATCTGTCAATGGAATGTTAAATTTATCACGGATATGTTTAAGCGTATCAACTGACATTTTCTTTTGTGAGTGGGCTGTATTTTGTGACTCGCCCTCGCCACGCATACCAAAACCTTTAACCGTTTTAGCTAAAATTACAACAGGCTTACCTTCAGCATTATGCACAGCTTCATGATATGCAGCATAAATTTTATCTAAATCATGTCCACCACGCGTTAAAGCCCAAATTTCATCATCAGTCATGTCTTTAACTAGAGCAGCAGTTTCAGGGAATTTACCAAAGAATTGTTCTCTTACAAATTTTCCATCTTTAGATTTAACATTTTGATATTCACCATCAACAGTTTCCATCATAAGTTGTTTCAATTTACCAGAAGTATCATTCGCTAATAATTTATCCCAGCTTTTACCCCAGATAGTTTTAATTACTTTCCAGCCAGCACCAACAAATAAACCTTCCATTTCTTGAATGATTTTTCCATTACCATTTACAGGTCCATCCAAGCGTTGCAAATTACAACTAATTACAAAAATTAAGTTATCTAAACCTTCACGTGAGGCGATATTTATGTTACCCAAAGTTTCTGGTTCAGAAGTCTCACCATCACCAATAAAGCACCAAACTTTACGACCTTTAGTGTTCGCTAAACCACGATCATCCAAATAATGCATAAAGCGCGCTTGATAAATTGCCATCAATGGCCCAAGTCCCATTGATACAGTTGGGAACTGCCAATAATCAGGCATTAACCATGGGTGCGGGTATGAAGATAAGCCAACACTAGCTGATTCTTGACGGAAATTATTTAGACGATCTTCATCAAAACGCCCTTCTAAGAAGCTACGTGCATAAATCCCTGGTGATGAATGTCCTTGGAAAAACACCATATCACCATGCTGTTCACCATGTGGAGCATGCCAAAAATGATTAAATCCTACTTCATATAAATAAGCAGAACCAGCATATGACGCAATATGTCCGCCTAACTCACTACTAACTTTATTTGCACGCATTACAATCGCAGCTGCATTCCAACGAATGTAGGCAGAAATTCTTTTTTCGATATTTTTATCACCTGGATAAGCGGCTTCTTTATTTACTGGAATAGTATTAACATACTCAGTATTAACATTTTGGTGCAACTGAATACCAGTTTTATCACCAAGATGTTTCACAACCGTATTGATTAAATACGCTGCGCGTTCTGCAGAATCAAATTCAATCACATTATCAACTGAATCTAACCATTCTTTAGTTTGCAATTGATCTAAATCATTACTACTCATTTACAACTCCCGCCACAACATGGTGACAAAAATACAGGTTACAACATAAACTGCCATTAGTATAGCAAAATACTCTATGTGGGTAACGAACAAAACTTATTGCAGCGCACTAAGAAATTATATTAGCAAAGCCTTTAGACTCTAGGTATAATTAGTGGCGAATAATTATTTTATATAAGGATTATCAGTATGTCAAGCAGAATTGCCGCAATTAAACAATATGGTCAGAAAATATGGCTAGATAATATTTCACGTGAATTTTTAGCATCTGGTGATCTAGAAAAAATGATGCGAGATGACGGCATCGCTGGCGTGACTTCAAATCCAGCAATTTTCTACAAAGCAATCTCTACCGATAAGCGCTATCAAGAACAGCTTATTGAATTAAAAAAAGAAGACTTAACACCACTACAACGATATGAAAGAATGGCTGTAGTAGACATCAAGCAAGCCTGCAAAATCATGGCTCCACTTTATAAATCATCTAATACAGAAGATGGTTATATCAGTCTTGAAGTTTCACCAGATTTATGCCATGATGCCGCTGGTAGTGTAAAAAGTGCTTTGGAATTATGGAATGCAGTTAATGAACCAAACTTATTAATAAAAATTCCTGCAACTCCTGCTGGAGTTCAAGCTTTTGAACAATTAGTTGCCTTAGGTCTTAATGTTAATATCACTTTATTATTTAATTTAGCTCAAGTAAATGCAATTTGGGATGCCTATATTCGAGGTTTAGAAACTAGAGTTGCACAAAATTTACCAATTGACAAAATTAAAACTGTAGCAAGTTTCTTCCTTTCACGAGTTGATAGTGCTGTGGATGAAAAATTACCTGCTGAATTACAAGGTAAAACCGCAATCAGTCTATCACGTCAAGCTTATCTAGATTATCAAAATATTTTCCACGGAGAACGCTTCGCAGCTTTAAAAGCCAAAGGTGCCAAAAGTCAATACTTGTTATGGGCAAGTACAGGGGTTAAAAACAAGAATTATTCTGATGTAATGTATATCGAAGAATTAATTGGTGAAGAAACTATTAACACAGTACCAGATGCAACTCTTGATGCTTTCCGCGATCACGGAGTCGCTGCAAGTCGCCTAACTAATGGTATTCAAGACGCTAAAAATATTTTAAAACAAGTTGAGTCTCATGGTATAAACCTACATGAACTAGGTGAGAAATTACAAAAAGACGGCTTGCAACAATTTGTCGAAGCTTTCGATAAGCTCTTAGACTTAGTTAAATAATAAGATTCGCTTCTCATAAAAGATATGGCAAAATATTGTCATATCTTTTTATTTTGAGCACAGCATATGTACTATCAATTCCATAATGTTTTATCACCAGCAAAACTAAACCTTGGGCTACGCATAGTTGGCAAACGCGATGACGGCTATCACCTGCTTAAAAGTGTCTTTTGTCTGATTGACCTTTGTGATCAAATTGAAATTCAACTAACCCAAAATGGCAAAATTTCTTTAATTGAGCATCAGCAAGCTTGGTTCTACCAAAAAGATCTCTCCTTTCGTGCCGCGAAATTACTACAAGAGCAAACCAAATCTAAATTTGGCGCAAACATTAAAATTAAGAAGGTAATTCCATCTGGCGCAGGAATGGGTGGCGGTAGTTCCAATGCTGCTTCGGTATTAATGGTGCTTAATCAATTGTGGGAAACTAATTTGAGTTGTAAAGAACTAATGCACTTGGGATTGCAACTTGGGGCAGATGTGCCATTTTTCATCCAAGGACGCAATGCTCTTGTTACTGGAATTGGTGAAATTATTCAGCCGATTGAGATTCCACAACTGTATTTTGTAATTGTGAAACCTGATTTCCATATTACAACCAAAAACGTATTTTGCTCTCTAAACCTAGATTTTCAAGCAATTCGTGAAGATTTCATTACTGCCCAAGATTTAATTGAACAAAAAATTAATGATTTGGAAACTGTAGTAAAAATAATTTACCCACAAATTAATGATATTTTTTCCGAATTAAATCAATATGGAAATGCGGTTATGACCGGATCTGGAAGCTGTGTTTACCTGAGCTTTACAGATAAAAATGAAGCAAAAAAAGTTGCAAACATTTTACACTCGAGTTATAATACTTTCCTCGCAGCAAGTTTACCAATATCAACAGTAGCTTGTGAGTAAAGTAGATTTTTATTGGGGTGTCGCCAAGCGGTAAGGCACCGGATTTTGATTCCGGCATTCGTAGGTTCGATCCCTCCCACCCCAGCCAAGTCGTAAAAAGCGTATACCATCCATACAGATGATATACGCTTTTTTTTATCCAAACCATATTAACAAAGAGGCTGAAATGTATATGCGTAAGAATCTAATGATATTTACGGGAACCGCTAATCCTAAATTTGCCCAGAAAGTTGCCAAATGTCTGGATATGAATGTTGGTAAGGCGAATGTTACCAAATTCAGTGACGGAGAAATTGCCGTAGAAATACTTGAGAATGTCCGAGGTTCTGACGTATTTGTACTACAGCCAACCTGTAACCCAACCAATGATAACTTAATGGAAGTATTAACGTTAATTGACGCTCTAAAGCGTTCTTCAGCTGGTCGTATCACTGCCGCAATTCCATATTTTGGTTACGCGCGCCAAGATCGTCGCCCACGTTCAGCTCGTGTGCCAATTTCAGCCAAGCTAGTTGCTAATATGCTAACCTCAGCTGGGGTTGACCGTGTATTTACTATTGACTTACATGCCGATCAAATTCAAGGTTTCTTCGATATCCCAGTTGATAATATTTATGCGTCACCGGTTCTATTACAAGATATCAAATTAAAAAATTATCCCGATCTAACCATTGTATCACCTGACATGGGTGGTGTACTGCGGGCTCGTGTTTTTGCCAAAAGCCTTGGCACGGATTTAGCAATCATTGACAAACGTCGCCCGAAAGCGAACGAGGCTGAAGTAATGAATATCATTGGTGATATCAATGGAAAAAATTGTGTGATTATTGATGACATGATTGATACTGCCAAAACATTATGCAAAGCTGCTGAAGCACTTAAAGCACGTGGTGCTAAACAAGTCTATGCCTATGCAACTCATGCCGTATTCTCGGGTTCAGCAATTGAATATATTAATAACTCAATAATTGACGAAGTCGTGGTAACAGATACAATTCCATTTACTGGACAATCAGACAAAATTCGTATCGCAAGCATTGCGGACTTGGTTGCTGAAACAATTCGCCGCATTAATAATGAAGAATCAATTAGCTTACTATTAGACGATGCTGGTAAATAATAAATAAACTAATTTACAAAAAAATGCCTTGTATAAACTACAAGGCATTTTTAATTTAAACCACTATGTTAATCAGCTTACTTGGTACAACAATCATTTTTTTGATTACCTGACCTTCAATAAATTTTTGTACATTAGGGTTAAGCATCGCCATAGCTTCAATTTGATCTTTGGTCAATCCCTTAGCTACCATGATTTTGCCACGCAGTTTACCATTCACTTGAATCACCATTTCAACTTCATCAACCTCCAGCGCTAATGGATCAACTTTCACCCAGTCTTGAGCCAAAATTTCGCTATTTGGACGCAGTTCATTCCATAAGACTTCGCACACATGAGGCGTAATTGGAGACAACATCATAATCACAGCTTCAAGTAATTCCTGACCCAAAGCTCGACCTGATTCATCAGTCAACTCAACTTTGGAATAAGCATTTAATAACTCCATTATTGCCGCAATTGCCGTATTAAATTGTTTGCGAACTCCAATATCATTGGTTACTTTAGCAATTGTTTGATGCAACTGAGTACGAAGTTTTTTTTGCTCAGAGGACAAATCACCACTAGTATATTTACTCACCAAACCAAGTTGTGTATGCTCAAAAACCAAACGCCAAACACGACGAATAAAGCGATTAGATCCCTCAATACCAGTATCTGACCAATCCAGTGTTTGCTCTGGAGGTGAAGCAAACATTACAAATAACCGTGCAGTATCTGCACCGTATTTGGCAATAATTTCATCTGGATCAATACCATTATTTTTAGATTTAGACATTTTTTCAATGCCACCGTACTGAACTTCTTTACCGTCGCCTTTGTAAATTGATTTAAGAATATTTCCCTTACCATCTTTCACAACTTCAACACCCATCGGGCTAAACCAATCTTTTGAACCATTTGGATTTTGACGATAGAACGTTTCTGCCAAAACCATACCTTGAGCCAACAGATTTTTAAACGGTTCATCTCCGTTTACCAAACCTAAATCGCGTAATGCTTTATAGAAGAAACGTGCGTATAGTAAATGTAGAATTGCATGCTCAATACCACCAACATATTGATCAACAGGAGCCCAATACTTAACTCGCTCATCTAACATTGCACCATGACTATCTGGACAAGTATAACGCAAGAAATACCAACTCGAATCGACAAAAGTATCCATAGTATCGGTTTCACGACGCGCATCAGCACCACATTCAGGACACACGCACTCCGTAAACCGTGAATCTTTATTTAATGGATTGCCACTACCATCAGGAATTAAATCCTCTGGCAAACGTACCGGCAAATCTGCTTCTGGAACCAGCACATCACCACAATGTTCACAATGAATAATTGGAATTGGGCAGCCCCAATAACGTTGCCGTGAAATACCCCAGTCACGCAGACGATAATTAATTTTAACTTGACCAATCTCGCGTTGAATCAATTCAGTTTCTAAGGCAGCAAAAACCTGTTCAAAATTCATGCCGTCATATTTTCCTGAATTAATGACAATACCATAATCGGTATAACTCTCTTTATTTTCTGTAGCTAATTTACCTAAAAGGAATTTCTCTTGATCTTCAGATGAAGTAATTAAATTATACTCCGCAAAATATTCTGCTGGGCAAATTACCATTTTTTTGGCTAAATTGTATTTACTAGCAAATTCAAAATCACGCTCATCATGTGCAGGCACAGCCATGACCGCACCAGTGCCATAATTCATTAACACATAATTTGCAATCCACACCGGAATTTGCTCATTATTTAACGGGTGAGTAACATATAGACCGCTAAAAACACCTTTTTTCTCTTGGGTGGCTAATTCAGCTTCAGAAACTCCACCACTTTTACATTCATGGATAAATGCAGCAAGTTCTGGGTTAACCGCTAGTGCCTGCTCGGCTAAAGGATGCTCAGCAGAAATAGCAACATAAGTAACACCCATTAATGTATCTGGACGCGTGGTAAATACTGTTAATCCATCATGATCTTCATTACCAGCAAAAGTAACATCCATTCCACGTGATTTGCCAATCCAATTTTTTTGCATCGTACGAACTTGCTCTGGCCAACCATCCAATTGATCAAGATCAGTTAATAATTGCTCAGCATATTGGGTGATTCCAAAATAATACATCGGAATTTCTTTTTTCTCAACAGGAGCACCACTTCGCCAGCCTTTACCATCCACAACTTGCTCATTAGCCAGCACAGTTTGATCAACAGGATCCCAATTCACCATACCACTTTTACGATAAATCACACCATTTTTATATAATTGCACAAATAGCCATTGCTGCCAACGATAATACTCAGGAGTACAAGTTGCAATTTCACGTGACCAATCAAAACTTAGCCCCATATTATTAAGCTGTTCTTTCATATTGGCAATATTCTGATATGTCCACGCAGCGGGTGCGACTTTAGATTTCATCGCTGCATTCTCTGCCGGTAAACCAAATGCATCCCAACCAATTGTGTGCAACACATTATATCCATTAAGTTTATAAAATCGTGATAAAACATCGGTAATTGTATAATTACGTGCATGCCCCATATGCAGCTTGCCTGATGGATACGGCAACATTGGCATACAGTACATTTTAGGTAAAGGTGAATCTTCTTTTACCTCAAAAACTTTACTTTCCTGCCATTTAATTTGACATTTTTTTTCAATCGAACTATGAAGATAATTTTCCTGCATCATACACTTTCTAATTTAGTAATCAATAATTTTTAAACCCAGTATTTTACCATGAAGTTCAATAGCTCAATAACATCACAGCTTAATAATATGTAACGCTTATTCCACTACATTTATTACGATTGCCTTTACAAACGCACAGCCCAGCAGAACCTTCTGAACAGCTAAGTGGACGTGAAGACCAACTACTTGGCACTACTATAATGGCATTCCCACAATTACCACCACAGGCGGCTGCAACTGTTGCACCACTAGCCACTAAATAAATTGTCGAATTATCACAATTTCCACTGCATGGACTATTGTAAATAAAAGTATTTTTACAATTACCTGAACAGCCTGTTGTTGAGGGGCCACAAACATTAGCTCCATTACAATTCCCAGAGCATGCGGCTAAAGTCTTGCCATCACAATTTCCACTTCCAGTATGAGAAGATTGGTCAATAGTACATTGTCCATCAGAAACACTATATGCTTTTTGTGTACCATCATTATTAAAACACATATTAGATACGGGGTTAACTACTGGAGGAACCAATACAGCTAAACACTTAGTTGGAAGAATCCCATTTGCAGCAATTGTGCTTTGTTCATCAATAATTAATTGCGTACTATTATCTTGAATTGTATTACTGCGTGGATTTGCATTTATACAAGTTGCCTGATCATTGCCAACAGGCTCCAAAGGATAAACTGTATAAGTATAACGTTCTTTGGTATTAGCATTTAACGTTGCAACTTTTTGAGTTACGACTGGTGGCCAAGAGCCAGAACTAGAGGAATAAGCACCATGAGTTAAATAGTATTTTTCCATTTCTTGCATTAAATTAACTAATTTATGCTTGGCGTTTTCCTCATTAGCCCGCACCAAAGAGCTCTGATAAGATGAATACGCAACTTTACCAATTATTGTAGCAATGGCTAAAGCTATAATAACTTCAATTATACTAAAACCATAATTAAACTTATTTTTCATGTCCACCACCATTTATCTAATAATAAATACATGCCTAAGCTCATAATAATTGGATACAATTGACAGATATTAAATAAAACCATTATAACATAGGCAGGCAGTAATCAACAAAGCAATCTCTGGGCTTCATTAATCATAATTTTAGATAACCCAAAATCAATATATGTCAGGTGGCACCCACTAACTCATTTACCCGACACAAGACTCAAATTCATTAGAATAAATATAAGAAACAATGATAAAGCATAACCTATAAATACTTTAAATTAAGTAATATCATAAGCTGCACCTAAATTTAAACTAATAGACCTCAACCACAACATAAACACAGTGTTGCATAAAAACACACAAATAAAAGCAATATATATCAATATATTAACTCAAAACACAATAAAAACAACCGAAATAAAGCTCTACTTAATTGACCCAGCACCTCCAAAACAATATAATAACGCCATGGATTTGAGCAAATATTACTTCTTTAGTAAAAAACTCATTTAAACTCATTCAAAAAAAGGAACTTTCATGAAAAAATTATTATTAGCATCGATCATTAGCGGTTTAGCTTCAGTTGCTGCTGCAGATTCATTCCAAGATTTCAATAACAACTTGTACGCTCAATACCAATACACTGGTAACAATGGTGCTAGCCCAGCTATGGACTTAAACCAATATGGTCTTGGTGGTACTTTCCAATCTAAAAATAACGTTTGGTTAAATGCTAATGCAGTTGCAACTAGCGGTGACGGAAGTAACGGAAACAATAGCTCTAACATAGGTTTTGCTGTTGGTTATGCATTCCAATTCTTTGGTGATGAAAACCAAGGTTTCCAAGTTATTCCTCATGCTAACTTCTCTACTCAGTCAGTGACTGGTGCTAGTGGTGGATCAGCAACAAACTACGTTTATGGCTTGGGTGTGAAACCTGAATACCGTTTATTAAATGCACTTAAAGTTGCTCTAGATGTGAATTTAGCTGGAACTCAAACTAGCACGACTAACAATAATAACCAACAATTATTTGTTTTCTCTGTAACTCCTGGTATTCAATATGATATCAGCAAAACAGTAATGTTAGGTCTTGACTATACTTACACTGCTAACATGAATAATAACTCTGCTAATAACAATGCTACTAACAATCTTAGCACTGTTACAGCTAAAGTTGGTTACTTATTCTAAGCTAACTAGCTTACTATGTAAGATAAAAGCTTGCTTTTCTATAAAGCAGGCTTTTTCTATTACATAAATCCAAATTTTACATAAACTAATCACAATCACAAAATTTATTATTCAAAATAATATCATCACCATCTTTCATAACATACTCACTCAAAATTTAAAAATATCACTATAATTCATAATGCATTACTTAAAATAGTTATAATTTCATCTTCACACCTAACTTAACAAAAATATTATTTACTCCGCAAAAATTTCTGGATTCAATAAAAAAGCTTAAAATAACATTTATTTAATGATACAATTTGCTCGTAAGATAAATCTATTTATAGGGATGCTACATGAAAGCCATTGGTTTTACACAATCATTAAATATTTCTGAAGAACAAAGTCTATTTGAATTTGAACTAGATCAACCTATTGCAACTAATTCTGATATTCTAGTTGAGGTAAAGGCTATTTCTGTAAATCCCGTTGATGGTAAAGTTCGTAGAAATGCGGCATTAAATAATACCTTGGATACCCCAAGAATCCTTGGCTTTGACGCAGCTGGTGTAGTAGTTGGAGTTGGGGATCAAGTTAAAAACTACAAACTTGGTGATGAAGTTTATTATGCAGGAGATATTACCAAATCAGGCTCAAATCAACAATTTCAAGTTGTCGATGAAGCCATCGTTGGTAACAAACCCAAATCATTATCCTTTAGTCAAGCAGCCGCAATACCACTTACTGCAATTACAGCGTATGAAGCTTTATTTGAACGCTTAAGCATTAGTAAAAATACCTCAGATAAAAATAAAACTATCTTAATCGTTGGTGGTGCAGGTGGTGTTGGCTCCATCGCAATTCAATTAGTGAAAAAGCTTACCCAGTTACAGGTCATCGCAACCGCATCTAAGGCTGAAAGTATTGAATGGGTAAAACAGCTTGGTGCTGATTACGTAATTAATCATCGCAATGATTTAAATGAAGAAATTAAGCATATTGGTATTACAAATGTAGATTATATTTTATGCTTAAGTGATACTGATGGTCATTGGCACGCAATGTGCAAAGTATTAAAGCCACAAGGTGCAATTTGTACCATCGTTGAAAATGCCGCTCCATTAGATATGAACATCCTAAAAACTAAGAGTGCTAAATTCTCCTTTGAATTCATGTTTACTCGTTCAATTTTCAATACACCAGACAAAAGTGAGCAACAAAGAATTTTAAACGAAGTTGCCCAATTAATCGATGAGCAAGTAATTGTCCACACTCAAAAGCATGAACTTAGCCCAATTAATGTATCAAATTTAAAAAAAGCTCATCTGCTTTCGGAACAAGGACAGACACTTGGTAAAATTACCTTGCATAACTGGGAATAACCAATGGCAAACTGAATTAACTTTCAATAAAAGCTTACTCGTGCTAAAAACAATAAAAAGAGCAATGTTAGTACGAGTAACTATATTAATACCTAGAAAATATTAAATAAAAACAAACTTCAACAAAATAACAGAATCGCCTACAATACCTAAAAATAGCTTACATAAAATCTCAATGATATCTCCAATCATTTTCAATCATGCTAAATTATATTCCATCAAATAAATAATTCCAAATACACCTTGCCAATTAAATATATAGTTAACACTAAGACAAATTACCTATTAAGTAGCATAAATATAATTTTATATCAATATATTATTGTATTAAAAATAGGCGGTTTAAAATTGCGTCAACTATACCACCACTAAAGACATGTACTTAGTTTATATTAATTTAACCAATTACAACAGAGAGTAAACTAGTAAACACACACCAAAATTAGTTACGGCAAATTTGACAACGTGCCTATCTTAACGATATAATCCACGGTGTACTAATACACCAACACACTAACTCAATGGAATAATCACATGGTAACCTTACAAAATATCAACTTCAATTACAATGGACACTCTGTATTCAATAATTTGAACCTTGAAATAAAATCAGGTAATATTTACGGCTTACTTGGTAAAAATGGAGCTGGTAAATCTACCCTGCTTAATTTAATTAGTGGTAGCTTATTTCCACAGAAAGGTACAACGGAAATTTTCCAAGAAAATACTATCCATCGCAAAAAAGCAGTGCTACAAGAAACTTTTCTACTGAATGAAGATAATCTAGATTACACACTCAGTGCACGTGAGTATTTAAAAGTTTACGCAGGATTTTATCCTCGATTTGATCTAGCTAAATTTTATAATATTGCAGATGAATGGCAAATTCGCTACCAAGATAAATTAGCAAACCTCTCACATGGTGAGCGAAAAAAATTTCTCATCGCATTCGCTTTGGCAACGAACTGCCGCCTCATTTTACTTGATGAACCAACTAACGGATTGGATATTCCAGCTAAGAGCACTTTTCGGAGTCTAATTGCAAATGCCAGCAATGATGATACCAGCATTATTATTTCTAGCCACCAAGTGCGGGATTTAGAAGGGTTAATCGATCCAGTAATTATTCTAAACAATGGTGAAATCGTTCTAAATCAAAGCATCGCTCAAATTGAAGATAAACTTTATTTTGGTTTAAGTCAAACTCCACCAGAACATTCACAACTATTATACTCAATGGCAATTCCAGCTGGATTTGCCTATGTTGCTGCACGCCAAATTGATGCTGATTACGGAGCTAAAGCAGATCTTGAGTTATTATTTAATGCTGTTATCAATCATACAGCCGAGATAAATCAATTATTTGGAGAAAAACATGCATAGTCAATCAATTTTAAGGCTAATTAAACGCGAATTATACGAAAAGCATAAACCAATTATTTGGTTGAGTTTATTTAGTATTTTAATCTTATTTTTTACTTTCCCCAAGCAATTTTATAGTGCAAATTTACAGGATGGACAAGGATTTGTGCGTTTTCTATTTGTAAGTATTGGCAGCTATTTAGCAGGTACGGCTTTTTGGGAATTTAACTCTGCCGCACGCGCACGGAATTATTTACTAATTCCCGCTAGTCATGTGGAAAAAATTATAGCTAAATTAAGTGTCTATATTTTTGGCTGGTGGCTATTATTTATTGGAGCATGGTTAATCGCTGGAATTAGTTCAAACTTAGTATTTAACTCAATCAATGATTCACCAGGCACCATAAATTCAATTTTCAGCATTTTTTCTATACTATTGCCACTTCTACCTGGAGTATTTTTTGCTCAAAGTTTAAGCTTCTTTGCCAGCTGCTATTTTAAAAAATCTGCACTATTTAAATTGGCAATTGTAATTTTGGGGCTTAGCTTAATCATTGCGAGCATTGCTACTGCAGAAATTTCATGGCTAATCAAGCATTCAGACTTGGGCACAATGAATAATTTTAGTCTCTTACCAAACATAAACATGAGTCTACTCACAATGCTCGCAAATTTTGGTAGCATAGTTCTCGGAATTGGTGCATGTTTACTAAGTTGTTTACGCTTACGCGAAACCGAGGCCAAATAAATGGATTTCAATACGCAAAAACCAATTTTCTTACAAATTTGCGATTTAATCTCAGAGAAAATTCTAAATCATGAGTTAGTTGAAAATACACGCATTGCATCAGTACGTGAAATGGCAAGTACCATGTTGGTCAATCCAAACACGGTTCAACGCGCCTACACCGAGTTACAAACAAAAGGAATCCTCATTCAACAGCGCGGCATTGGCTATTTTGTAACAAAAGCAGCAGCAACTATAGTGTTAAATATTCGCAAAGATGAATTTATGCGTATCCAATTACCCGAATTTCTTCGTCAAATGCAAATATTAGGAATTAGCTGGGATGAAATCCAAACAATCCAGAAACATTTAGACCAAAATAAAAAATAATTACCATAAAGGAATAGATTATGAAAAAATATACTAATAAAATATTAGCCGCAATTATTTTAATAATAAGCATACTAATTTTAAGTATACCAATCGCCGTTTGGCTATTTAGAACTGCGCTGATAAACACATCCACCGAGACTAACCACACGACTAGTACTACTGAATATCTTAATTACACAAACTTCAACACTCTTGATGTACGCGGTGCATGGCAAGTTCAGATTCTATCAGGAGCATTTAAGGTTGAAATTAGTAATCCGCAAGACTCACGCTTTATTCAATTAAATAAAGATGTTCTGACTTTGGATAGTTCATCTATTAAGCAACCACAACCAGTGCCAATGCTAATTATTCATCTTCCTGAGCTAAAACAACTAAGCATGTCTGGTGCCAGTCGAATTAATATAGCCAATTTCACACAAGGCTCTTCAGATCAACTTAATCTGAATTTGTCTGGTGCATCAGAACTAATTATTAGCAATTCTAATTACAAAAATATTAAGGTTGATATGTCTGGAACCTCAAACTTGCAATTTAAAAACTCTGAGTTAAGATTAGTCAACCTTGATGCTAGTGGTGTCTCAACGTTGGTACTAGATCATTTTATTCATGGAAAATTAAGTGGTAGCTCATCTGGTTTAACAAATATTCGTTATAGTGGTGTACTTGATGAAAACACACTTGATTCATCAGGCATTAGTAATATTTCTGGAAGCAATAATTAAGCTAAAATATAAAAATGAGGCGTATCAGTAGAGCCTCTCATAAATTAAAACATATAATCATAAACAAAAGCATTTATCGTTACAACTAATTATATGATATTAATATGATGATGGTGCCATGAAATTGATCACAATTCATAGAAATACTTTTATCTACTTATTGTGTACCCTAGGACAAAATCAAGCTGATTTTAATATGTAATATCTAACAAATATGATAAACTTTAATAATTTAATAAAGGAAGTTATGTGGCTAATCCTCTAACAAAAATAATGATGATTTCGGTCGGGGTATTATCAATTAATTGTAGCTATGCTACGGTAATGGATCATCAGTTAGGTGCAGTTCATATTACTATCAGCGAAAATAATGCTGTAGCTAAAACATATTTTTTACAAGGATTATTGTTGCTACACAGCTTTCAGTACAATGATGCCAGAGTTAGATTTGAATCCGCGCAAAAAATAGACCCCAATTTTGCTATGGCTTATTGGGGTGAGGCGATGACCTACAATCACCCTGTTTGGAATGAACAAAATTATTCTGCTGCAACTGCAGTATTAAATAAATTAGCCCCAACTGCTGCTGCACGTTTGGCAAAGGCTCCCTCTGCGGAAGAAAAAGGATTTATAAATGCCATTAACCAATTATATGGTAATGGATCTAAATTTAAACGTGACGATGATTACCAAATGGCAATGTATGATTTATATAAGCAGTTTCCCGATAATGAGGAAGCTGGAGCATTTTATGCTTTATCAATTTTGGGTAGTACCCAAGGTAACAGAAGCTTTAAAACTTATATGCAAGCAGCTGGAATACTTGAGGAAATATATCAAAAAAATCCAAATCACCCAGGGGTTATACATTATTTAATTCACTGTTATGATGATCCTATACATGCACCATTAGGATTACGTTTTGCACGTGAATATGCCAAAGTAGCACCTTCAGCACCCCATGCATTACACATGCCATCACATGTATACTTAGCATTAGGAATGTGGAATGACGTAGTTAATTCTAACTTGGCAGCATGGAATGCTGGTATTGCCCAAAAATCACTAAGTGGCAATTATGATATCCACGCACTACACGCTTTGCAATGGCTAAGTTATGGTTATCTACAATTAAAAGATTATGCTAAAGCATACCAAAATGTTAAGACAATGGAACAAATTGTAATATTAAATCCTAACGATGCAATGAGTAAATGGTATTATGCTTTAATGCGCGCTGCATACATTTCAGAGACCCAAAACTGGAATGCTGACCTACAGGATGTTGATTTATCCGGAATTGAACTTTCAGCTGTCGCGGATAATGCCTATATTCAAGGAATGCAAGCTATAAGTAGCGGCAATCAGGCAAAAGCACAGCAGGTTATTAATCAGGTACATAAACTCATGAATTATCAGTTTACACCTGATGTTGTGGCAAGTTGCCATCATGACACTACTTACTTTAATACTATGAACGAAGGCGGAATTATAAATGCCAAAATTGTGTATTTAGAATTACAGGCACAAGCTGCGCAAGCACAGAGAAATTTAGAGCAAGCAATTAAATTAGCCAAAACAGCTAGCGAGATTGAAAATGGTTTAAGTTTTGGATATGGACCACCAGTGCCAGCAAAACCAGCTAATGAATTATTAGCCGAATTGTATTTTCAAAATAAACAATACGACATGGCATACAAACAATTTTCGATTGCTTTAGAACACACGCCAAACCGAACCATAAGCGAAGAAGGATTACAAAAAGCAAGGGATAAATTAATTGAACTTAAGTTGCCTATACCAGACGGTGCACCTAAGCCCTATTTTAATAAATTAATATAAATCATTTGTAACTGTAAACATAACTTGATATTCACAGACCTTACACTTTAGGGTGAATAGGCAAAAATATTTAAGTTTCAATCGCCATATTTAGAATGTAAAATTAGGGTTAAATATTTAACCCTAATTTCTAATTAAAACAAATAAACCTACAATAAAGTTACTTAATTAAACTTGCAGTAACATCATTACTCGGATAATTCACCTTATCAATCATAATCGCAAATGGCTTAGCCTCAGTAAATACTTTACTTAAATCAATCTTGACATAATTCAAACGATGATTGTAGTCAGAGAAATAAAATTGATTATTACTCAGATCTTTAATCGCCACCCATTGCGTATAGTCAGGAATAACCTTTCCTGCCTCACTTGCAGTAATTGCACCCTTTGGAATATCTACATTGTTTAAAATATGTCCAGTTAATTCAACGGCACCAGATGCGCTCTCTGGTATATTAGCAAAATGCTTCAAATAAGCCGTACGCACAAAGCGTGATGGCGGAGTATAATCACCGGGTAAACCAATTGCACCGCCACCTTGACCAAATTGGGTAACGTTACCTTGCGCGGTTTGTATCTGTGCTGTTGACGTATTCGATAAATTCAAATAATTACGAATGTTAATCATATGCCAATCATAATTAGGTGAATTAGTTAACACTCCTGCAGTTGTATCAAATAACCGCATTTCACCATTGATAAATTCAATTGCGACATTTGCACCAGATTTATCCGTAATCAAAAAATGAATAGTTGGTTCGATTGGCAAATTTTTAATTTCTGGTGACCAAACCTTATATTTTGGTAATTCAGCCTTAACCTCAGCAACCGTAGCATAATTACTCAAAACAAATTGCGTAAATTCAAGCACCGACAAATATTTCTTATCCTGCTTGGTCACAGTTTGATATTTGGTAAATCCAGGTAAAAAATTACCACTCAAGCCAAGCCCAGCCGAATTTTGTCCATCTAACATCGCATTGTCCTCTAAAGCGGTGCCAATCCCAAAAATAGCATATTTACTTTTTATTTTAATTGGATCATGTCCAGACTTATCCGGTGCAGATAATTCGAATGCAGTGCCTTTGGGATAATACAAAAGCTGCCAATTCATCTCAAAAGCCCATTCCATAGTACGTCCTGCAACAATGCTGCCATCCTTCGCCTGTATATCAACTGCGGTACATGCAAAACTACTACTCAAGAAACTTCCTAATGCCAGTGTTAAAATTAATTTTTTCATAAATATATTTCCTTTAAATGATAGAATATTCCATATATATAATTTAGGGGCGAGACAATCAAAGCGGATTATTTCTAACCAATTTTAATATTATAACATAGAGATTTAGAAGTATATAATTAAACCTAAGCTCTGCATTCTTTTAAATGTAAGTTAAAATTCAATAACTTCTTTCTTACTAGGATTGTATCCAGCAATAACTCTCAAGATTTATGGTGATAATCCGACACTAGCCGCCTATGATTATCGAGAACATTATTCTGATGATGCTCAAGTTTATATAGATACCGATTTGGCAAAACTCTCTAACTATGCACTTAAAAATGGTTATCAATCCATAAATGATTTCATCGCTTGGCTCAATAATAATGGCTTTGACTTAGTTAACGACGGTTATTGGGCTGCAAATAATTACTTCACTAGCTTAGATAACGCATGGGTAATCAACAAGCACAAAAATAATGGATTAATTGAAGTTATGTACAGTAAAAATAATAACTTCGTAATTCCAGTACGAGGTGGGATATAATCATTTAACTAGCTTATTTTATTTTAAAATAACTTATAAAATATTAAAGGAAATTTTAGCATGAAAAAATTATTAATGGCTTTAACTTGCCTAGGTGTCAGCTCCGTTTTTGCTAACTGTGATGTTTACATTGATAGTTATATCAACTTTAATCAATTGGAAAGTGGCTCACTAATACATTATAAGTTTGATGAACTTTATAACAACTATCACGCAACAAAAATCCCGCTGAATGAGATTAGTAAGAGTTATTATGTCATGGGATCAAGTGGCGATAATTTTGACTGTAATACTAAGGACTATCATGGAAACCCCGCATTTACAGTTAAAGTAACACCTTATTGTAAAAACCAAATTAACAGTACAACTATCGCAAATATAAAAAAAGGTAATAATTTAACCATAAATTGTGAAAGTAATATCTCTATTAATATCTATAAAGAATACAATAATCTACTCAATCTATCTATTTTACCAACTGAATTTGATGATCTAACAATACGAAGCGTAGTTGCACCAAAAAATGAAAGTCAGGGAATCGCATTCATTATAAAAAATTTAAATTCAGTTTCCTCACCAATGTCTTGCAATCAAGCTGGCAAATACTACAACTGTCAAGCTTATGGGGAATTAAAATTACTTTTCAGTAAAAAGTTAAGTACAGCTAAAATTGATGTATTTAGTTTCGATCATCAAAAATACGCCAAAATTGGTGAATGCAATATAACTCGGGTTAATAACCAACCACTCGTAAGCTGTTCAACCTTACCACAATATAATGAATTTTATAAAGTTATAGCCAAAAATAATAGCTTCATTGCCATAATTAATCCAAACGAAGAGCAATAACAATCAATTTTATTTTGGGTCGTATTCAATTTTATGCATACGGCTCAATAATCTATTACAATAATCATTTACACCTTATAAGGACTCAAGCAAATACTTTTACCAGACCATTGCCCGTTTACTAATTGAGCAATGACTAAGGTAAGGTCCTTCTCACCAGCACAAGCAATCACATCTCCATTCACATCCCAAATAGTGCTATTTCCTGCACATTGCCAACCTCCAGTTTCACCAATGTAATTTGACATTGCAATTACAATCTTGTGCTCAATTGCATAATTTCTTAAGATTTGACAATCTCCAGATAAGCCATTAACTGAAAATAGTACTGATGCCAAATAAAGATTTAGTTCATATTGCAGCATAGATCCAATGTGTTGAGGGTTGGTAATATCAGCACAAATCGCCAAACCAATCGTTTGATTGTTTAGCTCTAATATTTTATGCTCTTTAGCTCTAGCAAAAAACACCTCTTCACCAGAGTGTAAATTCATTTTACTATAGCAAGAAATTACAGTATTTGGACGAAAAATAAATAAACCGATCTCTGGTTTATGACCTGTATTTTTTGGTGCTCCAACTAACAAAGTCATATCATACAAATCAGCTAACTCTTGTAACATTAGCAATCTAGTATCATCAAGATTAATCGCAAGCTTCTTAGCCAGGGATGGTTCATAACCGGTTAAGGATAACTCTGGAAATAATAAAACATTCACATTCTGCTCTGCTGCAGCTTTAATTAATTGACAATGTCGCTCGAGGTTTTTACTAATATCACCTCTAACCACACTTAATTGAGCCAACCCAATCACTAAATTATTCATAACACACCTCCTTTCACCGCGACACCAACATTATCCAAAAATGTATCACAGAGTTGCAGCACAGCTGGTGCAATTAACTGACGCTCAGTTTGCCAATTAACAAACCTAACCTCAGATATTTCAGCCAATGGTTTTATTACTCCAATTTTGCTAACAGAAAAACACACCAATTCAACGCAGTCATCAACTCCATAAGCGGCACCAATTACCGTTGTCAAATAACTAATCTCATTCACTGATAGTGATACTCCAAGCTCCTCTTGCAATTCACGGATTAAAGCTTGTTCGGGTTTCTCATTTGGTTCAATTTTGCCACCTGGTAAATACCACTTTTGATTATCACGTACCCGCACTAGCAAAATCTCAAAAGGTTAATTCTGAACAACCAGACAAGCACAACGAATCATTTTTCTGTCCCTAGTTTAAGTTTAAATTGTGCAAAAAACAATCGATTTTGGTAAAAAGCTCATCTATAATTTCAGGAGATGTAAAAGGGTTAATCATCACCACCCGTAACCAATTTTGCCCTCTAAATTTAGGTAAAGAAACAAAAAAACCACATTGACGTAACAAATAAATTTGTAACTCTTCATTTAAGCGATCACACTGATCAGCATCAAAACTCATAACCCGAAAACAAATTACATTAGTATCTGGGTTCGCGGCTAACTCTAGCCATTTACGAGATGCAATTTTAGCAACAAAAATATCTCGCAACACATAACAATGTAGAATTAATTGCCCATAACCGCGTATACCAAGCCCGAGCAACGATAACCATAATTTCAAAACCTCAGCATATTTACTTCCTTGAACCGTAATTTCACCTAGGTTTATAAAATCTTCTTGATCTTTCATATAAGGAGCAGTAATTCTAAAGTTGTTAACCATGCCTGAAAAATCACGAAATAAAACCATTGAGCAGGTCTTGGCAACATAAAGCCATTTTTGCGGATTAAATGAAATTGAATCTGCCAACTCGATTCCATTAATTAAATGCTTATGCTCCACAGAAAAAATTAACGCGCCACCATAAATAGCATCAACATGAAACCACAAATTAAATCTCTTGGCAATATTCGCAACTTCATTCAGTGGATCAATACTACCAGTGATTGTAGTGCCTGCAGTTGCGACAATTGCAAAAGGTACATTACCAAGCTTAATTTGTTCATCAATTTTTAATATTAAATCATCTACGCACATTTGCGCATTCTGATTTGATTTAACTTTAATTACATTTGATGAACCAATTCCCATCAGCATACAGGATTTAGTAACTGAAACGTGCGCAACTTCTGAAGTAAAGACCACTGGCTGCTGCGATAAGCTGTAAACATTACCATCTTTTATTTTAAGCTTATGGTTTCGCGCTACAACTAATGCTTGTAAGTTAGCCAAGGTACCACCGCTTAACATTACACCACCAGAACCATTTGGCAACCCAAATAGACTAGCGAATTGAATCATTAAATTGTTTTCTAATTGTGTTAATAATGGTGACATTTCTAAACTTAACATATTATTGTTTAATGCTGAAGCGATATAATCACCAAGAATAGAATAAATACTTGGAATACTATCCATATGACCCAAATAACGTGGATTAGCAGCATTCATACTTAACTGATAAACCTTCTCAAGTTTATCCTGAATTTCTTGAATAGATTGCCCAGAAATTGGAATTTGGAAAAATGTTTGGTCAATCTTATTAAGCGCTGGCAAAGGAGAAAGCTCAGTTGAATTTGTCAAAAAATCAAATAACTGCGCTGAGAATTGACGAACTAAAATATCTATTTCAATCCGGTTAGTTCCATCTGGGCTAACAAAATTATTGATAATATCTTGAGAAAGCATACCCAACTCCATTTCAAATAAATTTTCTACCACACCATAACTATTATACTTCTTAAATATTCGTTTAATTTGATATGTAGACCTAAGCTCTAAAACAATCCAAAATCAACTCAACAAAAGAAATGTATTTTATCACAGAATGTTGATTTAAGCCAATTTGGCAACTCCGATTAAAAGTCACCCCAATTTCACAATCACTAACCTGCGGCGCAAGCCCAGATAAACTACTCGCATTTAATTCTGGTGTAGTGAAACCCTTCTCACCAGCAAAGCCGCAGCATTTAATTCCCTCGGGAATAACTACTTCATAGGCACAGAGCCGTAAGATCGCTATGAACTCTGGATTAAATGAATGCTTGGCAGTGCTGCAATCAATATGCAAAGCAATCCGTTGGTAACGATGAATTAATCTACTGCGAACCAAGCGCTCCACCAAAAACTGATTGATATCCATTACAGGTAAATTAGATTGCTGAGCAAATCCCGCACACGAGCTATTGTCCATTAGGACTAATTGCGCACCTTGGATAACAGTAGTTAAATCTGCTTGCACACGGTTTTGTTGTAATTGATTACCCGCCGAGTGATACATTTGACCACAACATAGATTTTCTACATTCGATGGATAACTCACCGCATACCCCATACGCTCCAAAAGTAATTGAACGGGATATCTACCATAACCATGCTCGGCAGCAAAGATGCGATTTGGACAACTAGGAACCAACATCACATTACCTGGTGTATTACTACGTGTCGAAGTGAGTTTCGCATTTTGAACTTTAGGCATCGTTTGTAAATAAATTGGAATTGATTTAATTTGACCATGCAAAACCTGAGTAATGCCCTGTAAATTTTTACGCCCAATTAGCGCACCAGTTACATTAGCCAACTTTAATTTACGCCGTGCATGCTTAATTTCAAGTTCATGTTTCAGTTTGTATGATTTCTTAGGCTTCAAACTTAGTATATACGCCCCAGTATCAATGTCGACAGGACAAGCAACTTGGCACATTCCTGTAGTTGCACAGGTTTCAATACCATAATATTGATATTGCTTAATCCAATGCTTACGCTGTGCACCAACTAATTGATTAATTTTACGCGCAACAGCATTACGTTGCCGTGGGGTCAAGCTCAGTTTACGTGAGGGACAAACTGGTTCACAAAAACCACATTCCATACACTTGTCAATTTGCTCATCAACTGCGGGCAATTCTTTCAGATGCTGCATATGCAAAGTATTATCCCGAGTTAATTTCACATCAGGATTCAAAATATTTTGCGGATCAAAAAGCTCCTTAATGCGCCACATAATATCCCAACATTGCTCACCCCACTCCAAGCGTGCAAATGGTGCAATATTCCGACCACTGCCGTGTTCAGCTTTGAGTGAACCATTATATTTATTCGCAACCAGCTCGGTAAATTCATGCATAAATTGATCATAAGCAGTTAATTCCGCCGCGATCGTGAAATTGGGTGTTAAAACAAAATGAATATTGCCATCCAAGACGTGACCAAAAATTGCCGCATTGGCATAACCATAACGCGCAAACATTATCCGTAAATCCTGAATTAATGCTGGCAAGAATTTGATCTCGACAGCTACATCCTCAATTAAAACACTTGAGCCAATTGGACGCTGCCCAGCAATCGTTGGTAAAACACCTTTACGTGCCTGCCATAATATCGCCGCAAGAGATTTATCTTGTGTAAAGCCAGTTTGGTGCAAAATCTTATTTGACGCGATAACTCTTTCAACAAAAGATAATTTACTATTCAATTCATCAATGTTTGTAGCAGCGAGCTCAATCATAATCGCACCACTTGCATCATCAACGTCGATTAAATATGGCTGTAATGGGACAATATGTGCAACTGAACGCAAAGAATTAGCATCCAATAATTCAATTGCCGAAATATTAAACTGCGCAATTTTGAGTGTCAAATCACATAAATCCTGTACTGTTCCATAAACCAGATTTAATGCCCGAAATTCTTCGTCAACCACCGTGTTAAGCGTAACTTGCGATACAAAAGCTAAGGTACCTTCCGAACCAACCAGCAAATGTTGAATAATCTCAATCGGATCAGTATAATCCAAAAATGCATTTAAGCTATAACCGCTAGTATTTTTAATTGCAAATTTCTTACGAATAAAAGCACTTAACTCTAAATCATTGACTATTTGATGACGAATGTGGCGAATATTATTAATTAATTCTTGATTATTTTGAGTAAATTGTTGAATTTGAATTGAATCTTTGCTATCTAGCACTTCACCATTTGCCAGAACTGCTCGTAAATTAAGCAGTGTCGCATAAGTATTTTGACTAATACCACAGCACATTCCACTTGAGTTATTGGCAACAATGCCACCAATTTTAGCTGCGCTAATCGAACCTGGATCTGGACCAATTTTACGCTTATATGGCAATAAATAGTTATTTGCTTGTGCCCCAATTATGCCTGGTTCAAGGCTAATTTGGCTACCTTCACCATGAATTGTATAATTTAACCAGCTTGCATTAGACAACAAAACCAAAACCTGATCGGTAACCGCTTGTCCAGATAAACTAGTTCCTGCTGCACGAAAAGTCAATTTTGCATTATGTTTACTTGCCAATTTAATAACTGTAATCACCTCATGCTCAGCATGTACTATAATCACAACTTGTGGCACCATCCGATACATGCTAGCATCTGTAGAGTAAGCATAACACAGCATTTCATCTTGAACGATTTGTTCACTATCTAGTTTGGTTTTTAATTCACTTATAAACTGTTCCATCATCTTCCACGCATTCAAAATTAATTGAGAATAATATTTGTACAAACTAAACTTAAATCGATGAGGTATAAATTATAGCCTCATATTCTGATTCCAAATAAATGTCTCGCACATCACAATTGAGAATTATAAATACTTAAACACCACTATCAGATGCATTAAAGCGCTCTTAAATTTAGCCTAGATTACAGGCAATCCAATTACCAATTTAGGACTGAATTAATCGCTACCAACAGCTTGTAATTCAGCAGATGTTGACATTGAGTTATAATTCATAGCTAAAATTCGGCTATAAGTGGCGGTAGAACCATCAACAAATGTCCCACTAAAGCTCAGATCAATACTACCAGTCTCAATTTTGTCATCTATCAAACTTATTTGATAACTACAGCTCCCACCGATCAGTAAATTTGTTCCAGTTGAAGAGTTTAATTCATCTTTACAAATTGGTTTTGTTAGCGTAATAACCAAATTACGGCTACTCACTACAGCAGATGCTGAAACATTGCTTAAATCTTTACCGCCAATATTTGAAACCGTTACTTGTGCCGTACCGCCGACTGTCACAGCAAAACTAAGTGGATCAGCATTAACATTCATTGATATAAGCGGGTCGGTTTTACGACCATACCATGTAATTGAATGCACCAGCTGAGAATTATCATATGGTACAACAATGTTACCATTACCGCCATCTGGAGGTAGATTAAAATATATAGTACAGCTAGCTCCTGAAGCCAAGGTAGCTCCACAGTCATTAGCTCCGCTTGAACGCGTAAGTCCATTAGGTAAAATGATTTTGCCAAGACTCGCGAGGGTTCCTCCTGAATTAGCTAAATACATTATACCAATTTGATTTGTAATCGACGAGTCAATAATTGGCACCAAGCCACTGACTAGAACTGCACCACTATTTTCAGGATAAACACTCAAATTAGCAACAGATAACGGTGCCCGAGACATTACAGATTGATTAGATTTGGGCAAATCTATTTGATTAGTTGCGGAATTAGTATGAGCAGTGTTACTTTCATTTAATCCTGGTACAACATCAGCACTAACTTCCACGTCGTACACAGAATTAGCCTTAAGTTGCTTATTGGAGAAATTATCCTGAAGAATACTAACAGCAGATTCACTTACCAATAAATTACTTAAAGTATAATCCTGTTCACCACCATAATAAAAATAAAGTACACCATACGCCGTTGAATTACCTGCTCCATTAAGCGTGACACCAGAGTGAAAGATTACACCACTTGCCGTTAAATCTGGAACACGTTGATAGCTAATAATTTGACTGAATGTATTTGATTGATCACTATTATAATTTTTAACAGTATAAGTCGCAGTAATAACGGTTGACCCCTGCATATCAAGGAGAGAAATTTCTGGTGTAGTAAATTTTAATGGGCAAGACTGCCCAGCCAAAATACTTTGACACGCCAAAATACTAGCTGAATCTAAAAAAGCTTTTTGACTATTGAGATTATTTGCTGTCGTATAGCTAATCCCACTAATAGTTACATTGCTATTGTTATGCACATAAACCACGCTCGTAGTTGGCATACCATCAAAACTTGGTACAACAGATGTTCCATCAATGGTAATTAACGTAGCACCGCTTGGCGATGGCGTTGATAAAGATTTATCCGAACCACAACCAACCACGACTACTGCTATAGCTAAGTATAAAATTTGAAAAAACTTCAAAACTAAACTGATAATAACATCCCAATTAAATTTTTACAATGGCAGCAATACATGGACAGATATATATTAACAACACACACAAGCCGATTATACCAGAAATTAATATCAAGGAATAATACATAAGAATGTTAACAGGATAAACCACAACAAGCTATTCCATCATTAACAGCTAAAAAGATCTCTGTAATATTGAGAGATCCAAAATCATCTAGCCGGCTTCATTCGGCAAATAAAATCCAGCAAAGTCAATAAATAAGCCCAGTGTCCTGACGTGGTCCGCATGTCCAACGTGAAGTTGGATCAACTTCAAATGCAGTCACACCATTTTTAGTAACCATTCTTTGGCAATTCCAAATAATTGGCGCTGATGCAGGACAAACACCAGAAGTAGACACATTACCAACTTCAATCATAATTCCGTAATTATATCCTGGGCTATAACCAGACCCACATTGCAAATCACGATATGGATTATCTGTAGGATTTTGAATTTTCCATGATTCCTGCATATCTTTAAAATATTGTGAATAACTATTATAAACCAATGCAACCTTATCTGGTGAGTAACCAAAGTTATCTCGCATATAAACATACATGTTTTGTACAAAGTCAATACCAGAATCAGTTAATACTGAAGCAGTGCTGGTTGAAGCATATTCTGGACACGGATAACCATATGCTAATAATGTCGAAGCTCCATTAACTATCCGATTAATAATCAAAAGTCCATTTTTATTATAGGTAATATCAGTATTTTGACATTGCGTAGGAATATACTTCTCTGGAATTTCAATACCGTAGCATGACCAGCGTACTGCACCACCAGAGGTGACCTCGGGAACATACTGCAAAGCTCCTTTAATCGGATCGCCATCAAATATAGCTTGAAAGGCTCCAGAGTTTTGCAAACAAATTTTATTAACAAAACGTGAATTTTGTTCTTGACCATTAATATTTAATTGATTCAGGCTATTTGGAAATGTCCCATGCTCTTGATAATACTCTGCTGTCGCTACAGTATAGAAACTCGCATAACTATATCCTTCACTAATTTTTGCACGTGCAATATATGAAGAATACGCAGGAATCGCAATTGCAGCTAAGATTCCGATTACAGCACTTGCAATTAATAATTCAATGATTGTAAAACCATTTTTTTCATTTTAAATAGCATTTTTAAATAAACAGATTATTTAAAATAAGATAAGCTGTAGGCATCATAATCTCTGTTGTATTCTTAGTAAATCTAAACCTATCGATCCAATTAAATTCATCCAATAATAACTTAATTTATCATATCTGCTAATCTATTGAAAGATTTAAATCCAAAACTATAAACAAACCAATTCATGAAATAACTTTAATTAATACACATCGCCTCTATGTATACAAATTATACTATAAATATAAAAAAACCCACCAACAAAGTGGTGGGTTTCCTTGGAAATCTTTATTTATTAAAGATATCCACTCGCTCTCTTAGTTCTTTGCCAGCCCGGAAATACACCACATGGCGCTCACCGGACTCAACCGCCACACCATGACGTGGGTTACGCACTTTACCCGCCGCACGATGTTTAAGTGAAAAACAACCAAAACCGCGTATCTCTATGCGCTTACCAGTTGCTATGCTTGATGCCATTGAAGTAAATAACTCTTTTACTATTAACTCAACTTCTTTTCGGCTTAGCTTCGGGTAAAGCTCAGAGATCTTTTTAATAATATCTGAGCGATTCATGCTTATCCTTGTGACAATTTATCCTGTAACAATGAACCTAAGTTAGTTGTACCTGAAGATTTTTCAGCTTGTCTAACTTTTTTCACTGCATCAGCTTCTTCTCTTGAATCTTTAGCACGAACTGATACGTTAATCACACGTGATTTACGATCAATATTTGTAATCATAACTTCAAGTTTGTCACCAACATTTAACGTTTTAGTTAAATCATCAACACGCTCATTTGAAGACTCACGAGCTGCTAAAACTGCTTCAATTCCATCAACTAATTCTAAAGTAGCTTGCTCAGCTGAAACTTCTTTAACGGTTCCAGTTACAATCGCACCTTTATCATTATTATTCAAGAACATTGCATATGGATCGTTATCAAGTTGTTTGATACCTAAAGCAATACGCTCTTTCTCAACATCAACAGAAATAATCACAGCTTCAACATCTTGACCTTTTTTGTAATTACGGATTGCCGCATCGCCAGATAAAGTCCAAGAAATATCAGATACGTGAACTAAACCGTCAATTCCGCCATCAAGACCAATGAATAGTCCGAAGTCAGTAATTGAACGAATTTGACCAGCTACACGATCATTTTTCTTAAATTTATCAGCAAAATCAGTCCATGGATTAGCTTGGCATTGTTTCATACCTAAGCTAATACGGCGTTTGTCTGCATCAATTTCAAGAATTTGTACATGGATTTCATCACCGTATTTAACTAATTTAGATGGGTTAACATTTTTGTTAGTCCAATCCATTTCAGATACGTGAACTAAACCTTCAATACCTGGTTCTAATTCAACGAATGCCCCGTAGTCAGTCAAGTTCGACACTTTACCGTGTAAACGAGTACCAGCTGGGAAGCGTTCTGCAATTCCAACCCATGGATCATTAGATAATTGTTTTAAACCTAAAGAAACGCGATGTTTTTCTTGATCGAATTTCAATACTTTCGCTTCAATTTCTTGACCTACAGATAATACTTCTGATGGATGTTTAACACGTTTCCATGATAAATCAGTGATGTATAATAAACCATCAATTCCACCAAGATCAACGAATGCTCCGTAATCCGTGATATTTTTAACAATACCTTGAACCACATTGCCTTCTTGCATTTTCTCAATAATCGCTTTGCTATCTTCGCCAGTTTTTTCAACTAAAACAGCTTTACGTGAAATCACGATATTATTGCGACGACGATCTACTTTAATTACTTTAAATTCAACTTCTTTATTATCGTACGGTGCAAAGTCACGCACAGTACGTGTATCAATCAATGAACCTGGTAAGAACAGGCGTACGTTTTTGTACATAACACCAAGACCGCCTTTAACGCGACCATAAACCATACCATTTAAGATATCACCACGCGTCAACGCGCCCTCTAATTCTTCCCACGCCGCAATACGACGGGCTTTATCACGTGATAAACGTGTTTCACCATAGCCATCTTCAATAGCTTCAATGGCAACTTTAACTACGTCACCAACTTTAACTTCAACTTCACCTTTATCATCTTTAAATTCACTAACTGAAATAGATGCTTCAGATTTTAAACCAGCTGTAACTGTTACATATTTATGATCAACACCAACAACGATTGCATCAACAACTTCACCTTCACGCATTTCTAATTGCAATGAATGTTGTTCAAAAAGACTTGCAAAACTTTCCACAATATCTTACCACTAAAAAATAAAAATTAAATCAACACACCACATTATGTGATGCACCACTAATAACAGCATTAAATTATTTTCACAACCAAGATTTAATTAAACCAATTGTTTCATCAATACTCAGTTCAGAATTATCTAACACCCTAAATGAAGAATCATAACTCAAAGGAGCAGCACTCCGCTTGGAGTCCTGTTCATCACGAGTCAATATATCCTGCAAAATAGCCCCAATTGTAGCACTTTTATCAAACTGCTGCAACTGCTTATAGCGTCTTTCGGCTCTTTTTTCTGCACTAGCGGTTAAAAACACCTTTAAATTAGCATCAGGGAAAACAACGCTGCCCATATCTCGACCATCAGTAACCAAGCCAGGAGATTTGGCAAAATCTCGCTGAAATTGCAATAATCGCGCACGAACTTCAGCAATTGCGCTGTATTTAGATGCCAACATCCCAATCTTCTCATCGCGTAATTGCTCAGTCACATTTTCTTGATTTAGCCAAATTAAACCATCTTTAAACTCTAACTTCATACTAGTAATTAGGCATAAAACTTGTTGATCCGTGACTTGTTCTTGTGGGTAATACTTATTTACCCACCAACCTAAAGCCCGATAAATAGCACCTGACTCCAAGTATGCAAAGCCAAGTTGATTTGCTAAAATTTTAGCTACCGTGCCTTTACCAGAGGATGCTGGTCCATCAATTGTAATTACGTTAACCATTATATTGCACACTTTAAAAATTAATTATCTAAACATTCAATCTGGAACATCAAAACGTAAATTGACCACCAAACATTAAGAAATTAGGATTTCCGCTACCAGACATTGCGTAGTCTTCAATATGTAATTGAAACATTGGTGCAATTGGAAATGCAATTCCAGCACCGTACAATAATCCAGTTTGTGAGCTACCTCCACTCCATGATGAAACACCCATACCAATCTTACCATATAGATCAATAATTCCTAATGGTAAAACACCTTTTGCAGCACCATCATATAAAGTATAACCATTACTGCCAGTAAAACCACCTTCAAGACCAAGAAATTTATTAAACATATAACCTGCATCAAGATTCAAGGCTAAATCACTATTGTTGGTCATAACACCAATATTTGCATCAACGTATGGACTACCCGCATAAGCACTTACCGCAGAAACAGCGGTTAATATTGCAAGAATTTTTTTCATATCTAAACTAACCCTATCATAATTTCAAATTTGCTTCAGCGCAAGATTATGCCACTACTAACTAACCAATACCTAAATAATTAACTTCAATAAACCATACTAATAAGTTAAGCTCCAAACGTGAATACCTGTCAAGAGAATTCAACAAAACTCATTTAATACAGCATAAAATAACAATCTAAATTAAAATTAGTACAAATGTTAATACTATTCCTGTAGGAGGTTGAATTTTTATCAAGCATAAATTATAATTAAGGGTTGCCCAAAATAATCATACTGATTTAGCATTACACGGCAATATTTTATACACCATAATAATTTCAAGTGAGTAACATGAATAATACTAACTCAAACAATAGTCGCAATCCAAACCGAACGCGCAACACACCAAGAAATACTCGACAAACACGCAATGATGATTTCACTGAAGATAATTATTATGACCAAGACGAGCCGCAAGTAAACTCACGCCAGCGCAATCGTCAAGAACAACGCGCTAATTATGCTGATGATGACTATAATAATTATCCACAACAACGATCATCACGTCGTCCAGACAACTCACGCCAAAAAAATCGTGATGAATATGCACCTAACAGTCGTCAACGCCAAGATTATTATGATGATTATAGTGATCAGCGACCAAACAAATCGAATAAGACTCTTTTATTAGCTCTAGGTGCCGTTGCAATTATAGCAATTGGTGCTGGTGCCATCTTTCTACTCACTAAAAATAGCAATGCGCAAATTATTGCGGTTAGCCCCAATTACATTACCACTCAACAGCCTTACCAAGATTGCCATCGCGTTGGTACTACCACATATGTTGCAAACCAAAAAAATGGCACTGAAGGTGCGTTAATTGGCGGTGCAACTGGTGCTGTAGCTGGTGGTGTGATTGGTAACCAAGTGCACGGTGGAGGTGGTGGAACGGCTGTTGGTGCAATTGCAGGTGGCGTTGGTGGAGCGTTAATTGGACGTGAAATACAACGTTCAAATCAACCAGATTACGTTGCTCGCCATGGCTCAAGTAACCAATGCTCAACCGCATACAAACCTGTTCAAACTCAAGTTGGCTATAGCGTACAATACATGTATAAAGATGAGATGAATAATATTATCACACAAATGTCTCCAGCAATTGGTAGCACTATGCCACTTGAAGAGCTACAAGCTATGGCAGTACCTGCAGCACAATTAAATCCTAATGCAAACAAATAAGCATAATTTGCCAATGATTTGAGATCTAGCAGAGATCAATACATAAAATATTGCCGATGTGACGATATTTAGTTTCACATCGGCAATTATAAACATCTGATTTAATTAAATCTACCCCTCATGAACCACAAAGTAAGCATCTACACTATACCAAGATATAAGAAATGATTGTTTTATTACAACTCATACAAAAGCGTTACAATCCTCTACGCTTAGAATTCGACATGTAATACAAATTCCGGTACAAAGAAAAGCAAAATTTAATTAAGCATCATTAAGTTAGTGTAAAATAGCTATATAAAGTTGCTTAGTGGAAGACTAATGAAATTAAATCATACGCCATTACCTAGAATAAAAACCCAAACTACACTTGTAGAATATATGCATAGCCTAGACTTAATAAGCGACAGCCTTGGCATGCCATGCATATTACTGGACGAAAATAATACGATAGTTTACGTTAATAGCACTTTTTGCGAAATAGAAGATACGACGTCTGAACAATTACTTAACACAGATATTACCGCAAATAACATACCAAAATTTGGCATGTATCAGAAATTCGCCAAACAAATACAACAACAACATCATGAAATTATTACACTCAATCAAAAGCGAATTTACCTTGAGATTAATCATAGCCAAACATTATCAATTGCAAATATTGTTTATAAAACTCCAATCTTTGATTCCAATAGTAAGCTCATTTGCTTACATCTACAATATAAACCATTTACAATCGCATGCCTAGCCAACCTTGGGGCTAAATTTCATGGCGTAAACAGCTATCCAACCAACAGGGATGAATTACAACAAGCAGAACTCACTCGTATGCAACAAATGATAATTTATCTCTATGCACGCAACTATTCTTACACCGAGGTTTCATCATGGTTAGCTCGCTTTGGAATCATAATTTCCGCCAGTGCAGTAAATAAACAACTGAATAAACTTAAAAAAATTTTTGAGGTTACAGATAATCAAGCCCTAAAAGACATGTCCCTGAAACTGGGATATGATTTTGCGATCCCCGCCGAATTTCTGCCAGAAGGCTCTCACGATATAACCAATGATATTTTTGATTTATGGGTCTGCTAATGAATGAATCACTTTTAAATAGTAAAAAGTTTTCTGGATTATTTAGCATCCAATTTCTTAATGCAATGAACGATAATTTATTAAAAAATGCTATTTTAGTCATGCTGGCATTTAAAGGCATAGAGTTAGGTGGCTTTAGCTCCGGGGTTGCAATTAATATTTCCACCATGCTGTTCATACTACCATTTTTCTTATTTGCATCTTATGCAGGTAAACTCGCCGATAGCATAAATAAAATCTACTTAATTCGCGTTATAAAGTTCTGTGAAATATTCATTACTTTGACGGCATGTGGTGGTATCATTTATAAAAATATCTGGCTTATGCTAATTGCAATACTTGCCATGAGCACCCATTCGACATTTTTTAGTCCAATTAAATATTCTATTTTGCCGCAGTACTTTACCAGTCGCAAAAAACTACTAATCGCCAATAGTTACATCGAAGTTGGAAGTTTCATAGCAGTCCTAGTTGGACAAATTATTGGCAGCTGGTTTATGAGTAGCTCACAAACAAATATCGTTATTGGGGTTTTAGTTAGTGCCACATTTTGTGGTCTAATCTTTAGCATGCACCTAGAGAAAGTTCCAACAATTGGTAGCAAAGTAAGTTTCAACTGGAATTTATTTAAAGATAACTATGATTTATATCGTGAGATAACCCGTGATCAGAACCTAAAAAATACATTACATACAATTGGCTGGTTTTGGACATTAGGACTAGTTTATACCACCCAAATGGCACTCTTAACCAAACACTACCTAGGTGGATCAGCCCAAATCTTTAGTATTTTATTAGTTGAATTCTCTATCGCTATCGGGGTTGGATCTTTAGTTTGTACCTATATTTCCAAGGGTGAAATACACAAAAAATTTATACTTTATGGCATAATTGGAATTTCCATTCTAACTCTAATTTTATTAGCACTTAATCATAAACAAACTTCAGTTGCATTAAATCCACTTGAGTTCAGTAAAACTTTTTATGGAATTTGTGATTATCTGTTAATTTTTGGTATTGGATTTATGGCAGGATTTTATTCAATTACATGTTACAACGAATTACAATTAATTTCACCGCTGGCAATTTTCTCACAAATAATAGCCGTAAATAATATTCTCAATGCCACATATATGCTGCTTGCCACTATAATTTGCGGACTACTACTAATGGTAATTAATTTGTGGTGGCTATTTATGCTAACGGCAATAGCTAACCTAATTTTTGGCTACTTTTATTGGAAAACTAATTTCTCAAAAAGTACCAATAAAGCTACCCAGTTTTAATTATGCTATGCCGATATGCTAAAATTCAGCTTTAAATATCAAATGAATTATCGATAATGCAAGAGTCTCCAATACTCATCAATCAGCAAGAGTTTACCGATCTTCCCCATGATCTATACATTCCGCCTGAAGCACTCAAGGTGTTTTTGGATATGTTTGAAGGTCCATTAGACTTATTGCTCTATCTAATTCGTAAACAAAATTTAGATATTTTACAAATTCCAATTACCAAAATTACTAATCAATATGTAGCCTACATTCACGCGATGCAAGTGCTAAATATTGAACTTGCCAGCGAATATTTACTAATGGCAGCAGTATTGCTAGAAATAAAATCACGCATTTTACTCCCGCGCCCAATTAGCGCCACCGATGAAGATGACGATGATGCAGACCCGCGGCAAGAATTAATTCGTCGGTTAGTTGAATACGAGCAAATTAAACAAGCCAGTTTAAATCTTAATGAAATGCCACAAGCTTATCGTGACTATCTTTGGGTTGATGTCATGATCGAAGAAACTGAGGCTGAATTACCAAATATACTTCCACAAGATTTACAAAAAGCTTGGCATACATTATTATTACGTAGCCTGAAAGTTCAAGCAGAACACCATATCAAAAAGCAAGAATTATCGGTACGTGAACAAATGAGTCAAATTCTCCGCCTACTCCGTGAAACTGGTAAATCTAATTTTTATGCTTTATTTCCGCTGCAACTCGGTGTACAATATATCGTGGTAAATTTTATTGCCATTTTAGAACTTGGTAAAGAAGGACTAATTAGTATTAATCAAGACGAGCAACGAAATATTTTTGTGGATCTAATTTAACTTTATGCAGCAACTCTCACACATCAAAAAAGTAATTGAAGCGTGCTTACTGAGCGCGAGTGATATTATCGACCATGAGCAATTAGCCGCGGTATTTGATCATCAAATTAGCCATGATAGAATTCGGATAATCATCGATGAAATTAGTGCTGATTATAGCGAGCGCGGAATTGAATTACTTAAAGTTGCTAGTGGTTATCGCTTTCGCTCCAAGCCAGAATATCAAAGCTATCTGAATAAACTCTACGCAACCAAACCAGCTCGTTACTCACGCGCAGTCATGGAAACTTTGGCAATTATCGCCTACCGCCAACCTGTTACTCGTGGTGAAATTGAAAGTTTACGCGGAGTAGCAGTAAATAGTTTGATTATCCAAACTTTATTTGAACGCGGCTGGATTGAAGTAATTGGCCATAAGCAACTTCCTGGCCGCCCTGAACTACTGGCTACCACACATAAATTTTTGGATGATTTAGGCGTGCAAAATTTAGATGAGTTGCCACCATTGCCAAATTTGCAAGAATCACTGGTTCGCAATCAAGATCATGATTTAATTGAAGAATATGACCATCAAAAGGACAAAAATAATGACAACAGCAAATAATCCATCAGCTCTTGAAGAACTAATGGAATTCCCTTGTGAATTTAATCTCAAGGTAATGGGCTATAACCAACCAGAGTTAATCAATGAAGTATGCGCAATTGTTGCGGCAAACTGTGCAGATTTTGACCCCGAAGGTAACGTTACAACCCGGGAAAGTAGCACTGCCAAATATTTAGCAGTAACCGTAATGATGCAAGCAGAATCCAAGGCACAATTGGATACAATTTATCAAGCATTACATAATCACCCATTAGTTAAAATGACTTTATAATGACTCCAGCAACAATTAAATTTATCGGTAAAATTGGCTACCACGAATGTTGGGAGCAAATGAAAAGCTTTACTGAACAACGTGATGCAGATACACCTGATGAGCTCTGGATTGTAGAGCATGACCCAGTATTTACGCTAGGCTTAGCTGGTAAAGAAGAGCATATTTTAGTTAAAGATCATGATATTCCAATTATCCGTAGCGACCGTGGTGGCCAAGTTACATATCATGGACCACAACAAATTATCGTATATATTTTGATCGATATAAAGCGTTTAGATTTTTCAATTCGTGAATTAGTTACTCGAATTGAAAATGGTGTAATTAACTATCTTGCTAATTTAGGAATAAATGCAAATGGCGACCGTGATGCACCAGGTGTTTACGTTGCTGGTAAGAAAATTGCTTCACTTGGGCTTAAAATTCGCAAGGGCTGCAGCTATCATGGTTTGAGTTTTAACCTTAACTTGGATAAAACTCCCTTTAGCTACATCAATCCATGTGGTTATAGCGGGTTACAAGTAGTAAATCTAAGCGAATTGGTCACAACACAGCAAAAACTAGACATGAATAATGAGGCAAAACAATTGGCTCAAAAACTAAACTCCATGATTTATACTTAAATAATGCTTTGGAATACTTTATTTAAAATCGTTATTGTCTCACTATTAAAAATAATAAATAACCTAGAAAGAATAATATATGAAAAGAGGTACTTTTACCCTAATTAGTTTACTATTAAGTGGTGTAATCATGAGTGGCTGCGCAACTATCATTGGAGGATTTTCGTCCACTGCTGAGGCAAGCGGTGACAACATGGGGCCTGCTACTCTTATTGAAAGCAACGTAACATTAAATAATGATAAATTCGAAGCGCTTACCAGCCAGTCAGATTTAACCGCAACCAAATTGGTAATTGGCGAAGACCTAAAGATAAAAGGTAATGCTAATTTAACCAAAGTAACCGTAAAAAATACTACCACTATTGGCGGTAGTTTAACTTCTGATGATTCTACTTTTAAAGGATCAGTTAAAGTTGGTGGAAATATCAGCACTGGTGATAGTTATTTTGCAAAAGGAATCGAATTTGCAGGAACATCACTCCAATTAAGTAATAGCACCAAAGTTATTGGTCAAATTATTAGTTCTAACCCACAACCAGTCACAATTATCATTGATCATTCCAAATTGGAAGGTAATATAGGCTTTGCCAATTCTGCTAGTAACGTTATTTTGCGCAATGGTGGAGAACTTAAAGGGACTTTGCTTAACGGTAAATTACAACAAGAATAAAAAAAGCAGCCTAAGGCTGCTTTTTTCTAGAATAAAGTTATTATTTAACTTTTCTAACCAATTTTTCTTTAATACGTGCAGATTTACCTGAACGGTCACGTAAATAGTATAATTTAGCGCGACGTACATCACCACGGCGTTTAACTTCAATTGAGTCAACCAATGGAGAATAAGTTTGGAATGTTCTTTCAACACCTTCACCAGCCGATACTTTACGTACGATGAAAGCAGAATTTAAACCACGGTTACGTTTAGCAATTACCACACCTTCAAAGGCTTGTAAACGCTCACGAGTGCCCTCTTTTACTTTAACTTGAACTACAACTGTATCACCAGGTGCAAACTCAGGGATAGTTTTATTTAAACGTGCAATTTCTTCTTGCTCTAACATTTGAATGATATTCATTATTTTTTTCCTATAATCTTGTTCCTACTTAACATTTCATCAAGTAGCCGAGATTGTTCTTTTGTTAACTGTTTGCCATCTAAAAGTTCTGGACGCCGTTGATAGGTTCGCCATAAACTTTGTTGCAAACGCCATTTTCTAATTTGTTCATGATTACCTGAACATAATACTTCAGGTACCTCAGCACCACAATAATCACGTGGAACAGTATAATGCGGACAATCTAATAACCCATCCATAAATGAATCATTAGTTACTGATTCCTGACTATTCATAGCTCCTGGGATTTGCCGAACAATTGCATCAATTAAGAGCATTGCAGGTAATTCTCCACCTGATACCACAAAGTCACCCAACGAAATTTCTAAATCAACATTACGTTCAATAAATCTTTCGTCAATTCCTTCATAGCGGCCACAAACAAAAATCACGCCTTGATCTGCAGCTAATTGATTAATCAATGCTTGATCAACACGCTTGCCCTGCGGTGATAAATACACCACTAAAGGCTGCTTAACTCCATGTTGCGCTTGGTTTTCTTTAGCCTTAGCTAAAGTTAATTCCAAAGGCACGATTTTCATAACCATTCCAGGCCCACCACCAAAAGTTTTATCATCAATACGACGATAATTATCAGTGGTAAAATCACGTGGATTCAGCGTATCCAACTTAAACAAATTTTTGGCTAATGCCCGCGCAACGATACCATTTTGGCTAACTGCGGCAAACATTTCTGGAAAAATGGAAATGACACTAATGATCAATAGTCCAAACCCCAATCCAAGGTAATTTGTTTATTTGCCATATCAACATCGATAACATACTGCGCAACAAATGGCACCAAACGTTCTTCAGTCGCATCTCGAATTACCAAGACGTCATTTGCTCCAGTTTGCATGAGACCTTTGACAACCCCCAATGCTTCACCTTGCACATTAACTGCGTTTAAGCCGATTAAATCAACCCAATAAAATTCATCTTCGTCTAAATCTGGAAATTGTTCCCTACTTACTGCAACAGTAGCACCTTTTAGTGCAAAAGCCGCATCTCGATCAGTAACCCCAGCTAATTTGGCATGAAATAAGCCATCGCGAGCGAAGCTTTTTTCAATTGTTTGGCTAACTACTTTACCATTTGGAAGCTTAAGATAAATACTTTCATAATCATCCAGCGAATCATCATATTCAGTAGTTACCTTTATTTTTACCCAACCTTGAATGCCGAACGGACCAGTAATATAACCCATGTCAATCAAGTTGTTAGGTATCATAACTTAGGCTGCTAAGTTTTTAATTAATTTTTGAACAGCAGGAGATACTTGTGCACCAACTGAAGCCCAATAATCAACACGAGTAGTATCAATACGTACTGCCTCAACAGTTGCAGCAGCAACTGGGTTGTAAAAACCAACTTTTTCGATGAAACGACCATCACGACGTGCACGAGAATCGGCAACTACAACACTGTAGTAAGGGCGGTGCTTATTACCACCACGAGCTAAACGAATAACGACCATTGTGTTATTTCCCTATAAAAATTAAACAATAAAGCACGTGATTTTACAATAGAAAACAAGCACCTGTCAAGCAAGCAATTTGACTAAAACCCGCAATCTTGCTATAATACTCCACCAAATAACTTCATTATTAAAGTAATTACTCATGCAGCAATACCTTAAGTCACTACCAATAATCAGCACTCTACTTTTAATTGGTTGCGCCAGTAATATGCAACCAAGCCAAAGTGAACAAATTTATCTATCGAGTGCAACTAATAGCCTACGGATCAATCAGCCAAGCATAGCGCTTGAATCCGCAAATCAAGTCATTAAACAAAATTCGAATAGTTACCAAGCATACTATCTACAAGCTCAAGCTTATCAACAACTTGGCGAAAGTACTAGTGCGGCAAATAGTTATGAGCAAGCTCTCAAAATCAACCCTAGTAACGTTGAAATAATTGACAGTTACGCAACATTATTATGTTCAAGCCAAAGCTATAGTGCTGCAGAGCTACAATACGCTAAAGCTTATCAGCTCGGGCAAAAATATAATCAAGGATGGGAAAAAGTTGCCAGCGATCATGGCGATTGTTTAACTAATCAAAATAAGCTGGATCTTGCCGTGGAAAGCTACCAACTGGCAATTAACTCAACAAATAAGCCAGCTAGTGCCTATTTAGGACTTAGCTACGCGTACATTATGCAACAAGATTATATTCACGCAGCTTATGCCATAGGTCAATATCCAGGTGATGATACACCACAATCTTTACGCCTTAAAATAGCAGCTTACAATGGCTTGATCAAAAGTCCAAGCATTAATGCTAAAAATAAATCGATTCTCAAAAGTAAAACGGCGGCTCTAAAAACTAAATTAAGTAAGTTGGAAGCCAAAGCCAATAGCAAAACACCTCAAAAACCTCAACCAATTATATTAACCGCAATACCAAGTACCACTGATTCAAATGACGTGGTAATCAATAACACTGCCACCATCAAACCAACACAAATAAACACTAATAGCGCAAATAACAATAAGATGCCATTAAATGCTGATATTGCACAAAGATACATGACCACTACGACTACGACACAAAGCAAACCACAAGCAACAATACCAGCCACAACAATAAATTCATCAGCAATTAATGCCATGGAGTTTGAGGGTCGCATCCAAAAAAATGCTGCTGGACATCATTACATAATTGTTGAACCTGGTGATACTCTATATAAAATATCTCAACAAAGCAAAATTTCAGAAGCTAGAATAACTCAATTAAACAAGCTTAAAACCCAAAATGTGCCTTTAAATATGCATCTATTGTTAGATTAATTGATGCGTAAATTATATCTATTCGCAATTTTCTTTGTGCTGTATGAGTTTAATACTTATTCAGCAAATGACATGATCATGCCTGGCATGATCGAGGTGGTACATGAATTTAACGCACCACTAAATTATGTTGCTGCATCTCTCAGTCTTTACCTGCTCGGTGAATGTGTAATTCAACTTTGGCTTGGACCATTGGCGGAACGCTATGGCAAACGCCAAGTTATTTTACTTGGAAATTTATCTTTTATAATCTTCACGATTTTAATTGCAACTAGCAGCACTATTTCACAATTTATGCTTGGGCGTTGGTTACAAGGTAGTGGAATGGCATTTATCGCTATGGGTTATGCGATTATTCATGAAAAATTTGACGATAAATCAGCGGTAAAAATAATTGCGATCATGGCTAATATAACTATTTTAGCGCCCTTAATTGGCCCGTTAATTGGTGGTTTAATTGTCAGCTACACTAGCTGGCATTATATTTTTGTGCTAACTGGAGCACTTGCCTTTATAACCTTATGTGGACTCTACAGCTATACACCACATAGTACACCACAAATAAAAAAATTAGAACTAAAAACAGTACTAAAACATTATATAGAAATTGCCAAAAGCAAAAATTATGCACTTGGAGTAGCGTGTACCTTGATGGGTGCAATGCCTTTATTAATCTGGATCGGGTTAGCCCCAAACCTAATTCTCCACCATTTACACCTAAGCTATAAAAATTACATCATTTATCAAATAATTGCATTAGGCGGGTTGGCAGTTTCAAGTATATTCGTTCAATTTCTAGCTGGACGCTGGCAATTTCATCAATTAATTCGCCGTGGCTGCTACTTGGCCTTTGCTGGCGTTGTGTTTAGTTTTATTTTTCACACCTCAATTGAATTAATTGCAGTTGGACTTTTTTTCTATAGCGTTGGGCTTGGATTCACCAATGGCAGTATCATTCGAATTATTATGAGTAACACCAATTTATCACAAAGCATGGCAGCATCTTTGATGACATTCACTCAAACATTATTTTTTGCAATCGGTATTCAACTAAGCGATGAACTCTGCAAACAATTTGATTACTCAGGGCTTAGTTTTACACTTTGTTGTCTAATCAGTAGCATTATTAGCTTAATTATTACCCGTAAATTTGCGGGACGTATGATAAGCCGTGAATGGCAATAAACGCACCAATAACTAGGTAACTATGCTATAATTTGACGTTTTAAATAATGATGGCTTAAGTTGTACAAATATATAAATTTCTGCAACCATAGCTCACTTTCAAGAAGGATAACTCATGCAAAAAATTAAAGTAGCCAATCCAGTTGTTGAACTTGACGGCGATGAAATGACCCGGATTATCTGGAAATTTATTAAAGAAAAATTAATTTTACCTTACTTAGATTTAGATATCAAATACTATGATCTAGGCATGGAAAACCGTGATTTAACCGATGATAAAGTTACAGTTGAATCAGCACATGCGATCAAAAAATATAATGTTGGAATTAAATGCGCAACAATCACGCCTGATGAAGCACGCGTTAGCGAATTTAACCTAAAAAAAATGTGGAAATCACCAAATGGAACTATCCGTAATATTTTAGATGGCACCGTATTCCGTGAACCAATTATTTGCACTAACGTTCCACGTTTAGTACCAAATTGGACTGCTCCAATCGTAATTGGTCGCCACGCACATGCGGATCAATACAAAGCAGTTGATTTTGTGACTAAAGGTAAAGGCAAACTAACTATAACTTACACGCCAGAAAATGGTACACCAGAAACGCATGAAGTTTATGATTATCAAGGCGACGGCGTGGCAATGGCAATGTATAATACTGATGAATCAATCCGTGGTTTTGCACATGCATGTTTCAACATGGCTTTAACTAAGCAATGGCCTTTATATTTGTCAACTAAAAACACAATTTTAAAACAATATGATGGTCGTTTCAAAGATATTTTCCAAGAAATTTATGTTGCAGATTACCAAGCTAAATTCGAAGCAGTTGGAATTAGTTATGAACATCGTTTAATTGATGATATGGTTGCCTCCGCACTTAAATGGAATGGTAACTTCGTTTGGGCATGTAAAAACTATGATGGCGATGTACAATCTGATACAGTTGCACAAGGTTTTGGTTCATTGGGTCTAATGACTTCAGTTTTAGTAACTCCAGATGGTCAAACAATGGAAGCTGAAGCAGCTCATGGAACTGTAACGCGTCATTATCGTGACCACCAAGCTGGTAAAAAAACTTCAACTAACCCTATTGCATCAATTTTTGCATGGTCGCGTGGTTTAGCACATCGTGGTAAATTAGACAATAATGCTGCGTTAATCGACTTCTGTACTAAACTTGAGCAAGTGTGTGTTGAAACCGTTGAATCAGGTAAAATGACTAAAGATTTAGCCGTTTGCATTCATGGTAATAAAGTTGCTGCAGATCAATATTTAAATACCGAAGACTTCCTTGAAGCCTTAAATGTTAATCTAAAAGCCAAGCTAGGATTCTAAGTTGATAAAATCCCACTTCGGTGGGATTTTTCTTAATTATATAAGATTATTTCTACCTAAGTACCACATAATCCTCAGCATAAATTTAGCCACATACTCTCAATGGTGCAACGCACATAATTACAGAACAGTCACTTCAATATGCTATAATTCCGATCTTCTTATTTGGATAACACGATGAATAGTCGAAAAAATTTAATTCTCTTTGCAGTTTTTTTCATAATTTATGAATTCAATGCATATATTTCCAACGACATGATTATGCCTGGAATGATCAAAGTAGTCACCGAGTTCAATAGCCCAGTTGAAAATATTGCAAAATCACTTTCTTTGTTTATTATCGGTGGTAGTAGCTTACAAATCTTTCTTGGACCACTTTGCGATCGTTACGGTAAGCGGAATGTTCTTTTAGCTGGAAACATCTTTTTCCTAATTGCTAGCGGAATAATTCCTTTTGTTATCAATATAGATCAATTTCTTGCAGCTCGCTACTTTCAAGGTTTTGGGTTATGTTTTATTTTCATTGGCTACGCAATGATCCATGAATCTTTTGATGATAAGTCTGCAGTCAAACTTTGTTCATTGGTATCAAATATCAGCGTATTTGCACCTTTAATTGGACCTGTAATCGGAAGCGCAATTATTCTGGCTGCTAGCTGGAGATATGTATTTATTATTACGGCAATTTTAGCCATCGCATCATTAATTGGTTTAGCTAAAAACATGCCTAATAATAAACCTAATCGTGACATCATGAGCTTTAAAGAGATCATCCAGACCTATATAAAAATCATTCGCACACGAGCACTAATTCAAGGTGGCTTGATTATTGCCGTAGCAGCACTACCCTTAATCGCCTGGATTGGGCTTGCACCAATTTTGGTGATGAAAACAATGGGAAAAAGCTTTGGTGATTACATCATATATCAAACTTTAGTCTTTGGTGGGTTTATTCTTAGCAGCATCAGCATCCAATTTATGGCAGGTAAAATCAGCTTTTATAAACTTATTACACGTGGCTCAATGCTTGCAATACTGGGATTAACACTATCACTAGTACTTAGCTCAATTCACATAGCATTTATTTTAGGCTTATTCCTGGCATCATTCGGCATCGGAATCTTTAATGGATCAATTTTCCGCATCGCAATTACCGCAACAGGACAATCAAATAGCATGAGTGCGGCTAGCTTAAACATTATTCAATCGAGTGTTATGGCAGGTGGATTAGAAATATTAAATCTGTTATGTAGTAAATTTGATTACAGCTTATTCGGTTTTGCGCTATTAAACCTTGGGGCAGGTATTATTTTGATATTTTTATGCTTTAATTTTGCTAAATTAGTTAAATCACGTGCTTGGCAATAGAATAAGAATTTATCAATAAAGTACAAAATAAACCATATTTATTTAGTATGTACCATGATAATTTGTTAATTTATATGTGAATTACAAACTTTATAAAAATCTATCAACCACATTCAAATAAATTTTTCAAAACAATGCCAGTACGATTAAGATACTGGCATCTATAATCCACTACATCACGATAAGACTAATTACTACTTTTTAGCAAATGAGTGGTGATGAACTATTAGACTATGGATGGTTTAACATGCATGATGATTTGCTATATAGCTCATGCTAAGCAGATGGTCATAAATAACAGTTCCTTTTATTATTGATCTCAATTAAAAAATCTAACTCTATAATCGAAGAACAAGCGCCACTCCCAGCAGACTTATGTCCGCAGTCAGACATCTTCTTTATTTTATTCTCTAGCTGACGCTTCTTAGCTCAAGCTTAGCCTTTATCAACATAAAGATATTATAAATTAATACCACTAATAAAATCCATTTTAGCATCGAGCTATCAATACTCGAAATAATTGGAGCAGCGATAAACACAGCTACACACCCCATAATTGCTAAAATTAACGCACTTAGCGAATAAAATTGCCGATTTTTAATCATTGGTACTGCCGTCATTGGCATTTGCACGGCACTAGCAGTAGTCATAATTGGATAAGCAACTGCTGGCGATAAACCTAAAAGAAAAATTACCACCAATACAATTGAATAATAACCTACCCCAAAAGCTGGTAAACATCCGGCCAAAAACATAATTACTCCAAGAATAATTAGTTTTGTATCACGAACTTGACTTAAGTCACCACCAACATTAAGCATATTCATTTTACTCAAAATAAGTATAATTGCAGTCACAGCAAAAGTCACTAACATTACATTATAAATCGTTCCTTTGCTCACATATTTAACAAAATATCCAGAGACTACTCCGCCTAGCGCAATTGCCAAACATGATACCATCAAAGTAAGGCTATCAATTTTCACTAATTGTAAGAATAAAATCGACTGTAACATAGTTGGCAGTGTCGCTTGGACTACCAAAGTTCCGTTATAACGTTTAGTGTCAGGCATCAGACCAAATAAATTACGCAATGCAAAATAACTTGAAAAGCTACCAACACCAAAAGTATCAAAAAAATTGGCGGCAAAGCCACTAGATGCAGTTTGTAATTTGGATCTAAGGTTAAGTTGCTCCTTGCCGTATTTAAAGTTCAACAAAAAATAAATAAATATCGTACAAACCAGGAGAATTACGCCAATTTTAATAACTAAAAGCTGATTCATAAATTACTCCTTGATTAATTTTACCCATAGGCAATACGTTCATACATTATCACATAAATTAGCAATTATTTAATACCCTTTTTTATCTAAGAATTTTTTACAACTCTCAACAAAAAACTTAAGCTAACTTAACCAATTAACTTCTTTGCCAAATCCGCTATTGCCAAACTATTCTCATTCACTAAATGTTTCGCAAATTTCTTGATTTTATCCATATTTTCATCAGATACATCACCACTTGACAACTTATATTCACACTTAGCATCCAAGCATATGAAATCAATATCAAGCTCCAACTCTGCGGTTTCCTTTATATATTCAAACACTAAATCAGTTGAAAACTTACTACTAATAATTGGTGAATTCACTAAATACTGTAATAAGCCATACGCACCAAATTCTGCCATATGTTGATGCGAATAATTCACACCATCATTACCACCATTAGTAATTTGTACAATCCTCAACTTTTTATTTGGAAACATTAAACGCGCATTTAATAAAATAACCTCTGCTGGATTATTAATTACTACGCCAGGATCAATAAAAACTTTTTTTTGATCACCAATCAGAAAGGCTTGTGGCGAAAATAAAAATGGTGGGTTAGAAGCGCCATGAATTAAATCCAAAAGTAGATAATTAGTATAATCCTGACTACCTTTTGACTGCCAGTTACGAATAATTTGCAGTGAGTTGTCAACTAAGTTATACACGGGAACTAATAAATTAGTAGCCACCTCAGCCAACGTTAAATCACCAAAATATCCACGCAGCACTTTAACTTTACCATCTGGTAAATAACGCGGACCAAATAAACCAAATAAAGTCAAAAATTTATGGTGCCATGGAGCAAAAAACATTTCTCTAATATTAGGTACATAATCACGAAGAATATCAGCCGCAGCAAATTTCCTTCCATGCCCAGAATCTGGCAGTGCCATAATTGCACAATTAATCGCACCAGTTGAGGTACCCGCCATAAAATCAAATAACTCACCAGCTTTTTTACCAGTTAGCTCCTCTAACTCAGCTAAAACCTGTAACGGAATTAAACCACGTACACCACCACCAGTTAAAACTAAAATATTAATTGTTTCAACGTTAGCGTACTCTTCGCGAATTTTGGCTACTGGCTTAAGTAATATTTTATCTTGCAAATGCTCAGTTCGATCAAGCAACGCAAAATGTTTGGCTGTCATTAGTTTAAAATAAACATAAACAGCCAAAAAATACACAACTAAAATAATGGATAAAATCAGTAAAAATGTCAATTAATTGATCCAGTAAAGCCAGATCCTAAAACGGCTTGGCGGGCTGAATCAACTAATCCTACACCAAACTTCTTAGAAATTTTGTCTATAGCATCCTGGGATGGAGTAAAATCAACTACATTCTCCGACTTAAATTGATCTCGAGCAATAGTTGCAACTGTACCATAACCGTCAATTAAACCAAGCTTTTGAGCATCTTGCCCAAGCCAATAACGACCACTAAATAAATCTGGATCGGCAGACAATTTATTACCACGCCCATGTTTAACCGCATCAATAAATTGCTGGTGAACTTCATTTAGCATTTGTTGCTGCATGGCAGTTTGATCTTTATTTTCTGGGACAAATGGAAAACCCATTGCCTTATTTTTACCCGCAATAATTAGACGGCTTTCCAAACCAAGCTTCTTCATCGCTTCAGTTGCGCCAAACCCAGTATAAATTACACCAATTGAACCCACAATACTTGCTGGACTTGCATAAATTTTATCAGCTGCCGCAGCTGCATAATAACAACCTGAAGCACAAACTTCTTCAACCACAAAGTCAATTGGTTTAGCCGGATAAAGTTTACGCAACCTTGCTAATTCATTATTTAAAATATCTGAATAAACTGGCGAACCACCAGGTGAATTAGCGCGAATTAAAACTGCGACAGTTTTTTTATCTTTCAGTGCTTTAGTAACCCCATCAATTACCGTTAAATAATTCTGGCTATCACCATCAATCACACCCTTAAAATCAACAACAGCGACTTGAGGACCTGTTTTCCCTTCTTCACTATTTTCACTGCTGCCATATGCCAGCCAAAATCCCCATACAACTACAGCAACAATTAATAATCTAAAGAAAATCCTCCAGCGACGTGCACGACGTTGCTCTGTAATCGTTTCCAACAAAACCTTTTGTAGCGTAGCTTGTTCCCAATTATCCATGCTGATCCTTTAAAAATCTAATTTTCACATCACGTATTATAGTATAAATTTTTACACCCTTAAAAAATTTAATGAATTCATGTTGCACTGCTACTTGAAAAATAACAATGAATGGCTTAACATAATCCACTAATTACAAACAAATCAATCGTGAGCAAATCTAAAACTTCAATTTAAAGGTATATTTCTATCCATGAATAATAATAAAATTGGTCTATCTGGACTTCTTTTTACCGGAATAGGTTCTATCGTTGGCTCAGGATGGTTAATGAGCTCATATCTAATTGCAGCTATCTCAGGACCGTCAGCGATTTTATCTTGGATTATTGGGTCATTCATCATCTTGATAATCGCCTTTAACTTTATTGAAGTATGTGGATTTCTGCCTCCCAAAAGTGGTGGATTTGGACATTATGTTGAATACACTCACAATAGTACATTAAGCTTCATTGTTGAATGGGTATTTTTACTCAGCTGGATTGGACTAATTCCAGCTGAAGCAACTGCAACTGTACAATATCTTGGCTCCATAATTCCAGGATTAAAATCCATCGTTATCAATGCTAATGGTAATGGTTTAACTACAACTGGTTCTGCAATTACAAGCTTAGTATGTCTCACGTTCTTTATTATTAACTATGCATCAATGTTAGTTTTAATGAAATTAATCAAGTATCTCACGCTACTCAAAATTTTAGTACCAATTTTTGTGGCTGTAGTACTTTTTATCTTTGCACACAACTTCAGCAATCTTGGTTTTGGTAATCACGCCTTTATGCCCTACGGATACCATGGAATGCTTGAATCAATCACAACTGGTGGAGTAGTATTTGCATTTATTGGCTTCCAAACACCTGTTACTTTTGCGGGGTCTGCGCTCAATCCAAAACGTAATATTCCCCTAGCAATCCTATTTTCGGTTATTTTTTGCACAATCATTTACTCTTTATTGCAATTAGCTTATATTCTAGCAGTACCACATGATTTGGTTAGCCAATATGGCTGGAAATCAATTGTTTATACTGCGCCATTTATTAATTTAAGCGAAATTTATCACTTAAATTACTTAATTTGGACTCTAAGTATTGTTGCATTTATTGCACCATTTAGTGCTGGCTTAGTATTTTACGCTTCGGCAGTAAAAATCACAGATGGTTTTAATGAATATTTACCTAAAGTAGTGACAAAAAAATACAAAAGTATACCACTTGGTAGTCTTGGATTTGTCTTATTTGGATCTTTAGCTTTTATATGGTTACTCCCAGGCTGGCAAGAAATAGTTTCTGTAATCTGTGTTAGCTTGGTAATGCTTTTTGCCATGATGTGCCTAGTTAATGGCGCACTAAGCAAACACGCTGGTTACGAGAAACGAATTCACGGCATCAAAATTAAAGGCGGTAAATACTTTGCAGTTCTTGGATATGTGTTATCATCTTTAATGTACTTTTGGTCGTCATGGCCATTAACTTGGAAAGGGTTATTAGTATTGGCTATTGGATCACCAATATATTTTATCTTCCACTCCAAAAAAGTTGGCTTCAAAGAAACTTTAAGTGATTTCATGTCAGCAAGCTGGTTAATTCTCCATGTATTGCTACTGACCCTGATTTCTTACCTAAGCCCGTTTGGCGGGATTAATTATCTATCATCAGGCTGTAGTCAATTAGCAGTAGTTATAATTTCAACGATTTTTTATTATATTGGTTTAAGAAATAGCAAATTAAGCTCACGATTAACAAAACACGTGGCACAATTAGAGACTGCATAAATTTAAAAATTAATTTAATCCAAAATGAAAGTTTAGCCAATTAATCGTCATAAATTATGACCATGAATGATAGGATACACCATGAAAAAAATTTCGACACTACAATTAATTTTATTATCCACAGGTGGTATGATTGGTAGTGGTTGGTTATTCTCACCTTACTATGGGTTCCAGACTGCAGGAACTGGGGTTCTAATTTCGTGGACATTAACTGCATTATTGACTTTAATCATCGGGCTTGCATTTGCAGAAGTTGCCACAATATTACCAATCGTTGGCGGCGTTATGCGCTTTATGGGCGTGACTCATTCACGACCATTAGGATTTATCTTCATTTCATTGGCCTGGATTAGCTACATCGTCTACCTACCACTAGAGGCTCAATCTGCAATTCAATATTTAGGTTTCTGGTTTCCAAGCTTGGTTCAACAAAATGCAACGGGAGTAGTTTTATCTGGCTATGGATTAATTGTCGCCTTTGGTATTATGCTATTTCTAACTTGGTTTAATACCAAACAATTAGCCAAAGTTACTAAAGTCAACTCTATTGTCAGCATGTGGAAAGTTTTTATCCCATTGTCAATTGCAATTGGAATGATCCTTATTTATGGTAACCATCATCACATAACAACTAATCACACATTACCTAAATTTTCATTTGAACCAATTTTATTGGCTATTACCAGCTCTGGGCTTGCTTTCGCATTTGCTGGTTTCCAAAATGGCTTAATTATTGCAAATAGCGCAGATAATCCACGCCGTGCAATCCCACTTTCAATCGTTGCACCAGTTATAATTGGCTGGTTAATGTATAGTTTATTATCATTAATGTTTATGTTATGCTTACCAAGTGAAAAATCATCATTGATTACTGGAGTAGCACCGCTGCTCGGCCTATTAAGTTTATTTGGGCTACATTATATTTATACAATTTTATTCATTGATGCAATTATTGCACCACTTGGCACCGCAAATGTTTATACCACCGTTACTGGTAAAATTCTCTTCGGTTTAGGGCGTGAATTCTTTCCTAAATCAATTCTAGTTAAAATTAATCGCCATTCAGCACCATACATTGCGTTATGGATTAATATGATTCTTGGAGCATGTTTTTTATTACCTTTCCCAACCTGGACGCAACTCGTTAATTTTTTATCTTCGTTAACCTTATTAAGTTGCTTATCAGGACCGCTTGCATTAATGATCCTTCGCGATAAATTTCCTGAATTAGATCGCAAGTTTAAGCTACCATTTCCAAATTTATTTGGTTACCTTGGTTTTGCAGCATGTAGTTTCTTTGTTTACTGGTCTGGCACTGATAACCTATTTTATTTAGTTTTACTAATTTTATTGTGTTGCTGCGCATACTGGTTAATCTTTGAGCGTGCTAATCCATTATTAGCCTTTAAAAAGAGCTGGTACTTTACAGTATAATGAGTCCCGAAATCAGTACCAGTAACTAAGAAACAAACTAGCCAACGTTTGATAAAATATACTACTCTAAAAAAGGTGTAAAAATGGCTAGAAAATCTAATTACGAAAATAGTTTTAAAT
>JACCDT010061402.1_pt1 | contig 75521 bp, 73 predicted proteins | sample 7446291 | NCBI WGS metagenome assembly JACCDT01 (sample SAMN15323446, study PRJNA562643) | freshwater metagenome | isolation source: river surface water | place: USA:Blue River Watershed | collected 2017-08-17 | reverse complement strand
TTGCTGAATTCCATTTAATCAATGAATCTCGTGCATTTGATTGATTAATAAATATTTGCCATTCATTGTTTTCCTTTTTTTTCCATTCCATTTTGGATATTAAAAAGGTATCACAAGGAAAGAATAAATTTTTTTCTACAATAATAGAGTCATTGATAATCTCCCTCTCAGTTTGAAATTCAAATTCCCATCCATTGTAAATAAAACATTCTGAATCAAAACAATATCTATCAACAACCTTGAAATTGTATTTTTTGATCTTATTCTGAGCTAAAATGCAAGAACTTAATATGACCATTGAATATAGCAAAAATAATTTCATTCTATTTAATTTTCTGTTCAAGATTTCTATACAGGATACGAATAATTATTGGCTAAATTATCAACTCTTTTGCGCCATAATTCAATTTCTTTTTCTTTGGTTTAATTGCGTTGATGGTCAACATTAGTTCTTTTTATGTTGTAGCGTAAATTCATATTGACATACACAAAACGTATTAATTCAGTTTCTCGTGAAGTCTATGTTTTATACAAAAAATCTTTCAAGAAAAACACATAACAAAAGAAGAAGAAGGCCAAGAAAACCAATGATGAGATCACTTTGACACGCCAGGTTTTGCTTTTAAAAGATAGCCTGTTCGCAATTCCTGTAGATAAGAATACAAAAGCTAGCATGATTGCCAAAGACTTGTTAGTTGCTTTATAAAAATCTATCCAAAGGATGACTACGGGAATGGAAACAGTAAAGATCGTTAGGAGCTTTGTTTTTGTATCACTTTTGATTTTTTCCATCATTATAATTCTGAATTACTCACAGTTTTAGTACCTGACTTTTTTAACTTTTCCTTTTAAAAAAATACCAAGTTCTTCTTCAAGCTCATCTGGGCAGATAATAGAAAATGCTTTTGTAACCTTTCTTGATTTTAAGTAGAATGTAAACAACAATTGTTCTGTGATCGCTTGTCTGGTTCTTACCGAATAGTAATGTTTTAAATCTTGATACGGGATTTTGAACCAAGTGCCAGATATCATTTTGACACGAACCTCATCTAAGTCAAAATAGACAACCACAACTGTTCGCGTAATCTTTCTGTAAATGTAGAAAACAATGGCTGCCACTAAAAGTATCTTCCCTAAAATGCCGAAGGACACGAATAATGCTAGAAAAATCATGCCACCTAAAAAAAGTATAAAAGGCAGCGTAGTGATATACACATACACTAAATCCATCGTTGAGTCCGATTTGAATTCTCTGTTTAAAATGTTATCGTTCGTAATCATTCGTTATCGTATATTTTTCCCTTTATATCAAATTTTTAGTTATGGGGTAAGCTTACCTATCGTCTTCCATTTTCACATAATATGTCAGGTTATTATCTACCAGAACCAATTACCGCAAATATTGAATCTTTACTAAGCCTTATAAAATAACCTGTTAAAAATGGATCTTTCACAATCTCTTTTATGGAAAAAGCAGGCTGGTTTAATCTATAAAAACCATCCTCTTTTTTTGCTGTTTTTTTCAATTCTGAGAAAATAGGAAAATTTATTGTTGCTGCATTAATGTAAATAGTTTCTTGTATATCATTTTCATTCGAAATTATTGAATCGATAACATTCATATCCGGATTTTCTATTTTCATAATAGCATAAACACAAAAAGGTATCTTTTCTTCAGATGCAGAAAGGTTTTCTAACATCCATTTAACAGAAGTAGGAGATAATTTTAAATTTACTAATTCATTCAATTCACTTAAATTATTACTTATATCATTTTGCTTTTTAGAAGTCGTACATGATGTGAGTAAAGCTAAAATAGATATACTCAAAATAGTCTTTATTTTTATCATGTTATTGGTGTTGTATATGATCATTTGGAGGAATTGAAGTTGTTTATTTAATTTAGATTTTTTTAACTTTCCTTTAAAATACCTTAATTACCGTATTTGCCGTAATTATCGCTCAATACAAAATCGAACGTATCTAAATCTTTTCCCAAACGAAATATTGAACCCAAATCTGTTGGAGTACCACAACCTTTTTCTAATGACAGTGATTGATAATATTCCACTGGTGAAATCTTTCTCAAGATTGCTTTAAGATAATTGGCCATTCCTGTGGAATGATCTTTATTTAGAAGATATATGGAGTTTAATTCTTGACTTTTAATTAAGTATAAATTTGAACAATACCCCTCTCCAATTTTAGAATTTAAATACCTATTTCTGACATATTTATTCAATTTGCTAAATGTTAATTTTGTCATTTCAGACAGGTCTAATTGATTGACATTTATATCTGGATTGTCAATTTTTAACCTATACATCGATAATGTTGGTTTGTTTTTTATTGTCTCACCATCAGAATCGAAATTACACATGTAATAATCCACATTCAATCTTTTCTGATTTAGATCTTTTTTATTTATACAAAATATAGATGCATATGGGCACCATTCAATACTCCCATATCTATAGATGATCATATAATCCTTAGGGTTCATACTTCTCGGCAATACCGAGTCAAGCTTATTTACAAAAACTTCATCTAGAGTCAAATTCTTCTTTTTTATGGTGTCACTGTGCTCTGTACAGGCAAAAAGAAGGATCATTCCAATTATTACAGCATAGGGAAAAAATAACTGTTTCATTATTTTCCTGGATTTTTAAGTGTATTTTCTTGATTTTCAATGTTTAAGCATTCGATTTTTTAGACCAATCACTACTCGGTTTTCATAGATAAGTAATAAATTCCCAATATACATCAAAGTAAAATCTAGTTGGGTTTTGATTTCTTAGCTAATCACATTAGCCTGTTAGGAGTGGATAATTCTTTCAAAGGTGGTGGACCATCTTTTTTAACTTTTTGAATTGCTTCTAACCAATATTCCCAGAAAGCGGTATCGGCAGGTTTGCCAACTTCGCCCCAATATTCGCCACCGCTTAAAATATCAGTTAAATCAATTAACTCTGTAGCTTCCAAATAAGCTCTTAGCATATACAACATTGCTTCATATCCTTCCTTTTCAGAGATCATTTCGTTACTGGATATGAATCCTTCAGAATTAATTTTTCCATAACTTGCTAATTTCATTTGCTCTTATTTTAATCTGTATTTGATAATCATTTCTTCGGCTGTCATTGTTGTATAACCCGCTCCTTTAACGAATCAATAATTCCACTATTGAATAATAAAAGATCATAAAACTCATTCAAACTCTTCATTTTTTTTCGAGTGAGAAATTTACAATCTACCAGTCTGTAGTAGAAAAATACCAATTTTTATCTACCACCTCACATTGCCTTAAAAAACTCAGATAAGAACCATTTAATTTTCGAATATCTGTAACATACAATAAAACTCCTTTGCCCTCAAGATAGAACTTAAAGTTCACTCCACAACATTCATGAAAGTCTGACGAATAGTCTCTAATACCTAAGGATCTGGTAAATTGACTTATTTCCGTTACAACTTTACAAATTGTAGATTGATAGTTTTGTTTTGAAATATTTGAAAATAAATTAGGACTATATTCTATGCTATCATTTTCAAAAATAAAAATTCCTTGTTTTTCTTTTAAGTAGTAATTATTTGCTTTTGAACGATTATATGTAGTAAAAATAATGTTGGAATTTCGATGAACTAATGAAGTGTTTTCAATTTTTCTCAATAGAATCTTTTTATTTTGAATTACTTTATTGTAATCAAAACTTGAGCATGATGATAAAACAAAAATGACCATAAATGACAAAAATCTATTTGTACTCATAATCAATATTTTATTAAATGAACTTCATATATAAATCTTTGTCATTCCCTTTTGCTACTTCTATCTCTTTTCTGTACAGGTTTATTCCTTTTTCAGTTGACAAATTTCCTCTGTAAATTGCACATGTTTCATTTATCATCTTCCTATTAGTTTAACTGTAATGAGTTTATTGTCTTCCCAAATATGCTCAATTTTAAGGCCTCCGTTTGGCCCCAACCCGATTGGGGAAATTGAGATGAGATTGGAACTAAATATGTTCGTTAAATTATTCAAAGGCTTCTTAGTTTGCTGAATCGATTAATAAAACACCGCCACCTTCAGGTATAAACACAGCAGGTTTTTCGGCAACTAATGTCTTGACAAATTCTTTATTTAGCGCATTGAAATCTAATTTCAAGATGTAATTAAAATCAATGATTTCTATTTTTTCTTTGCCTTTAAAATGATTGTACGTGTTCATCGCGTTTGATAAAGAATAAATATCAGCTTTGCCATTTTCATCAATGTCCATTAAAGACAGTACCACACCATTTGCATCAATTTCAGTTACTGAAATCAACTTGTATTTTACGTCTTGTTTTGTTGAAATTTGATCAAATATGTAGTAAAAAGTATGTGAAGTTTTGCAATCCTTTTTTGTTAAGATGAAAAGGGGTAAACTTGAAAACGGCAGCCATTCTTTTTTCAAGTTTTCTGATGCCGTGAAAAGCGAACCAATGTAACAATCCTCTGAAGCCCATAGAATGAAATTAGCATAAGAAGTGCCTTCAATTTTCTCAATAGTAACAATCAAATTACCGTATCGATCAACAAAACCACCTTTCAATTTGTCAAGTTTGCCAAAATCACCTTTGTAATACTCAGGTAAATCAAGCGAAAAGCAACAGAAATCCTTGCATACATCCTTTAATTGTGTTGAAGCGACCCTATTAAAACCATCTTCTGAATAAAGAGCCATCTGCCCAAAAGAAAATGCTGGTATCAGAAAGAAAAGAACTAGCGCTTTCATATTATTATAAATTTTCAATTGTTATTGTTTCAAACACCCAAAATCAACACTTCTGGAACATTACCGTTCTTCCCGAATAAATACCCGGTAACTAATTAAAAATGGGCTTTTCATTTCTCTTTTTAATTTATATGACCTGATAGGCAGGAGCAAGAATTGAGGCAATTAAAGAATCTTCCTTTTTCAATCATAACTTTTATAAAAATCATTGCTTATTGTTCTATCTCTAAATTTAAAAGTAAACTTTTTTCCGTTCCTTTTTTTTAATGTCAAGTAATCCTTTCCACTCATCTTAATGATACTATCTCCTTTGATTGCCTCTTTCTCAAAATAAATACCATTTGAATTATACGGGTCGCATAAATATAACCTTCCGTCCATTAATTCTATAGAAAGTGCATGGTCACAATAATCTACTACTTTTATTACTCCAACAACATTTTGATTCAAGAAGGCAGAATAAGATTTATCATATTTTACCCTAGCATCTTTAAAGAAATCTAATGTCGTAAAATAATAGTTAATTGAGAATAACACGATTGCTCCTATAACAAAAGATATAATCTTTCTTTTCATTTATTTAGATTATTTAACTAATTGGAACTGAAAAACACCCTGTTTTTTCTTTTAATTTGAGGTATTCTGAATCACTAACCACCTTGTAAATTACTGTAATTGTATTCAAATCATTCGGCACACGATATTTTACTCGATCATAGAAATACAATATCAAAGAGTCATTTTTAAACTGGTACATGAAAGGATCTAATCCAGGGATGCTGCCAACTGTGTCATTTCTGTTTTTTAAACGTAAACTATCTTTACTGATAACAGAACATTGGTAATCTCCTGTAACTCCCCAATTAATCGAGTTAATGTAAATTTTCTCTCCTTTAGACGATACTAATTGTTTTGAATTAAAACTGTCATCTGTTATCGAGGTTGAACAAGCATTCAAATAGAAAAATAAGAACAGAAAATAAAGAGTGTTATAAATTTTCATGGTTTTATTTCTTTAAAGGGGTGGTGTAGCATTACAAATTAAAACCAACAGTCAAATAGATTGATACTATTCCGAAAGAAAGTATCCCTGCATGAAACAAGAATAAATACATGTAATTCCATCTCGAAAAATTTTCTGTTTCGAATTCTTTAAAATATTTTAAATACGTATCATTTCGCCTTAAGAACCAATAATTGGTGGCATAGGATAACAACAAGGCTCCAATCAAAAAATACAGCATATCTTCTTTGACCTCGTGACCAATAATGACATTAATGTATAGAAGAATAATTCCATAGGCAATGCTGGTAGTAAGATTCATAAATCGAAAGGCAAATCCTAAATTGAGCCCATTTTTACGGTTATTAATTACAGAATAATAGGCGTTATCCATTTTTTTCTTTCTCTTGATTTTCTTTGGGAAGAAATAGAAAAAAATGTTTTGAAGCAGATTATGAACAAATTTCAGACTATACTTTTCCAGAATTCTGAACTGTAAGTAAAATAAATAATTCCAAATTCTTTCCATTCTTTATTGTTTTCCGGTAATTCTTCGATTTGAAATTTTTTCAAGTAAGTCAATGATTTTTATAATTTTTTGATTCATGTTTTGAACTTAAAAATGCATACTATCATTCGCATTTCTTATACTTTGAAGTGTAATCATTGGTTCAATCTCTTTTTTAATTGGTATGGCAGCTCTATTTTTCCCTACAACTGCTTAAATTTTTAAACCACCTATATTCGTCTGTTTCGATGATGTAGAAAACGATGTTATCGGTGAACCTGGGGGTTTCTTCTATAAAGCTAATTTCTTTTTTATTGACATCTAGCTCTAGTTGAAAAATGCAAGCGGAAAGTTGGTATGTAGTATCGGAAAAATGTACCGTGTTGTTCACGTAAAATGTTGACTTATTGATTTGTAGAGCGATACTTTCACCGAGGTTGTTGAATGCACTATTTGAACTTTTAACAGGTAGAAAAGAGGTGCTCTTGAACGCGCCACAAGAATCAAAATACATAGCAAATTGAAGTAAGTCTTCTTCTTCAGAGGGAATACTTTTGAAGTCGAAACTTTTGGCAAACTTTTCAATTTGATGTTTGGTAGTCTTCGGAAGTTGCAAGTTTGTCACAACAAACAATTGAAGTATGGTTTGATCTAAATCTGATACGGAAGCAACTTGTATTGTGTCTTGAGACAAAGCCGTAAACCAAGAGAAAATACAGGTTATGAAGACGAGATTTTTCATTTCTTACAGGGTAAAATTTGAAGTGCTCAAACGCTCTAATAATTTGATGACATGAACCATTACTATTTAAATTGATCTTCAAGCTCGGAATCGCAGGTCTTAGAAAATATTCTATAGCGACTAGAATCACCATGTTGAGTTACAAGATAGGCATACTTTGAATAAGGCGTTTTGATAATTCTATCACCTTTATTGGCAAAAAAAACAATATCCTGAATAGGTTGAAAAGTTATTTTCCTCCCCTGCTTTGTCACAATCACATGAGTTGCTTTGCGTTGCAAATCCTTGTAAGATTTTTCGATGGTAAAATCCCATCGCTCCTGATAATATTGTTTTTCAGTTTCACATGATGGACTTTCACAACCAAAGCAAAACGAAAGCATTAAATAAATGTGAAGATTCAAAACAATAGGATATCTCATGGTGTTCAATACTAGTAAACTCAATTATTTTGATGACCTTGATTACCTTTCATCCTTTTGTGTTTAACCTCACGGCAGTACTCCATATAAAATGTATAGGTTAATCCTTCGTAATTGATTTGTTTTTCAAAATCAACAATTCCATCGAGTTGGTTGCTCATGTCCATGACAATTACGGATATTTCATTTCTATTGATGACGAGCTGTAAGGATGTGGTCTTCTCTGTTGGAGTCAAAATTCGCGTATCTTTCGGTAGATTGAAAATATAAAACGGCGTTTGATCGAGGTAAAAAACACCCTTTAAATTCTCGCTGTCTATTTGATCTGCTGCTACAATTTGTGAAACAAAAACGTGTTGTTGCATGCCTGAATTATCGTCTTCTTTAAAAAATATCCTATAACCTTTAATGGTTGTTCTCGAACTACAGTCAGTGCTAAGTGATTTCAATCGTTGAACTAAAGGAAAATGCGCGTCAAATTGATACTCTTGGATGGTGAGCGTCTTTTTTTCTAAATAAACAGAGTCGCCCTCAAAAAAAGCATCGCTTATCAGCAGGTTATGTTGCGCCCAAGATTGAGTAACAAAAAGCATTTGAAGCAAAGCGAGTAGTAAGATCAGCTGTTTTATCATGGGTTTAGGATGGGGGTTGTGAGTTTTGACTCGAGTTCAACCGTGATTGTAGCATTATATATTTCCTATAAAAAACGAAAAACAAGACCACACTCACGAAAAGCTTTGTAGCCACAAAATGGATGGCGAAAAGTTGGATGGTCACTGTAAATTCTAAAATAAATAATAACACAAAAATGAACAACATCAGCAACCAATTTTGCCTGGAAAGTTTTTTCAAAAAATAAGACATGGCCAGTCCTTGGTACAATAATTCAAATAAAACTGGCAAAATAAACAACCAAAAAAACATAAACCAGTCTTCAAAACTGTCCAATGAATCCCGTAAAGTGCTCCAGCCCTCAAATCTCCATTCCTTGTGAATAAATGCAAAGAATAAAATAAATGTAATGAGATATCGTATGCCGATGTATTTCCAAATTTTGAACATGGTTGAATTGTTTTTGTTTTCTTCAATGTTTGTGGGAATCGACTGGGTAATTTAAATTTTCATTGGTCAAAGAAATACCACAGGAGTATATACCCTCCTGAATTTTTTAATGAGTGGTAGCAATTTATTGTTTTTCACCCAACCAAATTGACTCGATTGTAAGCCAAATAAACCTTGCTCAACAACAACTGAAGATGAAAATATCAATTTGTCATTTTGGTAGATGTACATTCTACTGTTTACAGTTGCTAAATCACCACCTTCACTGATGAAATTGAAATTATCTTTTATCGAATTTAAAACTTTTACATCATCACAAACAAATACTTTTCCGTTGAGTAATCTATTTTTAGCATATTGGTCATCGAGAGACATCCAAAGATAAATTTCACAATTTTTAGAAATATCAATTCCGTTAAGCGGATTAAATTCTTCGCCTTCTGCAAGCTCTAAATGCACGGCGTAATCATTTGCAGACCCCATCACAATAGGCAACAAGCCGAAAATATATCCACAACAAATAACAACAATGAAAAAAACTACAGCTATTGATCCTTTCTTTTTTATCATGGTGTTTTACATATTTATGGATTGACATATCGCGCTACTTTCTTACAAATGTTCTAAAATTTTCTACATCAATAATGTGGCCATTTGCATTGTATTCACGTATAAATGAGATTGGAATTTTTGATGAGGGTTTGGATTTCCACTTAAATTCAAAGGCCGTTAATTTTCCGTTTGCTTCCTCTATAAAATCAATTTCTTGTTTTTGAACAGTGCGCCAAAAATAATTGTTGGAATACACTTGATGATAGTGCTGTAGTTTAATGCGTTCAGCAATCAAAAAGTTTTCCCACAAGGCTCCTTTATCCATTCTTAATTCGATTGGATTCAAGTTGTTGATAATCATATTTCGAATGCCATTATCGTAAAAATATATCTTTCGGTTATTTTTTATTTCATTGCGCTGATTTCGGCTAAAACTTGTTAATCGAAAAACAATAAATGCCTTTTCTAGTAAATCAATGTATTTCGCAACGGTAACCTTATCTATCTGAAGTAAATTTGACAATTCATTGTAGGAAACCTCATTTCCTAATTGTAAGGCAAGGGCCTTGAGTAGTTTATCTAATAGTTCTGGTTTCTTGATTCCAGTCAAGGAAAGTACGTCTTTATATAAATAACTGGAGGCAAGTTGCTTCAATATTTCACGGGCCTCTGAACGGTGATTTAATACATCGGGATACATCCCGTAAATGAGCCGTTCTTCTAGTTGAGCTGATGCCTCAACATATCCAACATGATCTTCAAATTCTTCCCAACTTATTGGAAATAATTCATATTCATATTTCCGACCTGTCAAGGGTTCTTGTGTTGTATTGCTTATTTCTAATGCAGACGAACCACTCAATATCAATTGCACATTGGAAAAATGATCTGTTATCATTTTTGCGATTAAACCTATATTTTTTATTCGCTGCGCCTCATCTATAAAGACAATAGTCTGCTTACCGATAATTGCAGTAAGTTTAGACACCCCAGCGGGCTCCAATAAATCCCTAATTTCTGGATCATCTCCATTGAGGAATAAATATTCTCTTTGCTCCAAACAAGCCTCAATTAAGGTTGTTTTCCCGACTTGTCTTGGTCCAAGTAAAACGATTGCTTTTCCCTTATTAAACTTAGACAGCAAGGTCTCATATGTAATTCTCCTAATCATAATCACCAAATATACTATATTTTTAGTGACTTAAATCCCTGAATATTATACAATATTGCTTGATTAACATATCGAGGCGACACTAAAATCAAAATAACCAGAGCTTTCTGATAGCACCTGAAAGTCTTTTTTCTCCTCGATGTTTTCCTTCAACCTGACAATTTTTTTCAAGTTCCAACATTTGCCAGCGTCACCACTTAACAGAGTCTCCAATGACGGCTCCGTTTGACAAGCGAAAAGGACTAAAAAGAGGAGGAGTCTGTACATTGGGGGTTTAATTGGGTCATCGTTTGTCAAATGCAGTTTTCAAACTTTCGATATCAGCAGTGGTCAGGCTAATTGTGCTATGAATGGTTTGATTGTCAGCAAGGAAAACGAGGCGCTGTTCTTGGTCTTGACCCTTTTCAAAAGTTAGGTCTGGAAATTCAGTATAGTCGATAGCGTGCTTTTGCTGACTAAACCACTTGTAATTGACCCGATGGTGGAGCTGCTTACTGGCGTACGTAAAATGCTCCGTTCCGAACGCATTCCAAAGGTAAAGGCGAAGTAAAAAATAGGCGACACCCAGCTGAAGGGCAAAAATCAACAAGTGAGCAAAATGAACTTTAAAGCCCATTTTTGACCCACTGGCTTGCAGCACAAAAAACGCAATGGGCAGTACGATCGCTGCTATTCCAAACAACAAGATGACCAGTTTCACCAAAAACGGCACTGGCTTGACTTTCAAGCTAAGCGCGAAGCTTGTGTCTTCAGGATTGAATTGAAGGTGGTAGCGTTTCATTCTGGTTAGTTCTACGTTTTAACTGTTTGTACTGACGCAGTTTGCAATCCGTACTAACAACATTTTGACTAAATTTAAACAAAATCAATCAGATGACAGAAAAATTGCTCCGCATCAACCTTCGCTTTTTAGGCCTACTCCTACTCACTTTTACGACAGCATTTTCTTTTGGGCAAGTGCAACCACAAGTAATTGTACCTTCATTTGACGACGATTTTAGTAAAACGGTTCAGCAACTTGAAAACGGCCAAACCGATATCGATTATTTGGCTTTCCGTTACAGTTTTATCGAAAGTGAGCAGTTTCGGGTGGCATCCGGAAAATTAAGAGAACTTGACAGCCTTAAAAAAGCCATGTATGGCCAGATGGAGAAAAGCGCTTATTCTGATATCATTTCGACCACTAAACAAATGCTCAGCATCGATTACACCAATATGTTGGCACATAAAATTTTGCGCCAGACCTATAAAATTGTGGGCGACACCATCAATGCGGCCAAGTACAAAACAATACAATTTGGCCTACTCAATTCCATCGTCAAAAATGGCGACGGCCAAACTTGTGCTACTGCTTGGCCCGTGATTCAAGTAGAAGAAGAGTATTTTATACTAACCATGATCGACGCGCAATTGCTCGAACAAAGTATCACAGAAGAAAAGCGCCACCTCTGCGACCAAATGAATGTCAAAGTAGACGGCAAAAAGAAGACCTATTACTTTGAAACATCAAAGGTTTTTGAGGGATATAAGAAATTGGGGTTGTAAATCTAATTAAGCTTATAAAGCATTTGCCACGCTGTAGGGCTTAATGCTTGTGAATTCTCTTGATTTCAATGACTTCTCCTCCTCTAAATCGTAGTCGTCTTGTAGGCCAAGCCAAAACTTTGCGCTCGTGCCAAAAAACTTAGCAAAGCGCAAGGCGGTGTCTGCAGTAATTCTTCTACGGCCTTTGATAATCTCTGAAATGCGTGTTTGAGGCAAAAAGGTTTCTTTTGCCAATCGGTAAGCGGAAATTTGCATTGGAAGCAAGAATTCTTCTTGTAAGATTTCGCCAGGATGTATGTTTTTTAGTTTGGTCATGTCTTTGATTTTAATGATAATCTACGATTCGGATATTGAATGCATCATTTTGCATCCATTGGAAAACAATTCTCCATTGGTCATTAATGCGAATACTATAGAAATCAGCTTGTAAACCTTTTAGTTTTTCCAAACGATTTGAAGGTGGAATCCTTAAATCATTTATGTCTTGAGCACTGTTCAACATTCTGAGTTTACGTCTTGCCACTTCTTGAATTTCCCTTGGCAATTTTTTAGATCGAATTGCGTTCCATACCTTTTCTGTTTCTTTATCGCTAAAAGATTTGATCATTCATATCGTTTTGCGTCACTAACGTCAAAAGTAAGTATTTATTTTCAAGAACAGGAAAAAAAGTTTAAGGCATTTAGTTTGTGAACAAACACAGTTCTTTACTTTGAAACATCAAAAGTATTTGACGAATATAAGAAGTTGGGTTTGTAATGAGAGGATATATAAAACACCGCTCTATTCACTTTTTTTACATGAATTAAGTGAACTGAGCCTTACAGGAACCAAAATACGGGGCAAAGAAAGCAGAACACTACTACATATTTGGACAATAAGAAAATCCTAATTAGCCAAAAGCTAAGGCTATAAAAAATATAAACGCCAGCAAGATAATGATGCCAAAAACGAGCGCAATACCTGAAAGAAAACCAGCTAAGCAGCCACATCCTTTTTTAGACGCCTGATTAATAATGATTGTAGTTTGAGCAGGGGTGCCCTGAGCGTCATTTGAATTGATTACCTCAATATTTGAATCTTTAGTTTTGATTTGCATGGTATTACTGATCACTTAAACCTCAACGCATGGAATGCTGGCTCCATATTTTTGAGAATCACATTGCGGTCGTTGGCTAAATAGAAGATGTAGGCGTCTGCAACGTTGTCTTTGTGCAAGGCTACGACGAGGCAATACTTGTAGTCTTGACCAAATTCTTTGTCGAGGCTGGCAAATGCGGTTGCGCCCCAGTCTGCGTTGAATTCTTTGGCTACTGCAGCTTTACCGAAAGCGTTGATATCGGGGAGTTGGCCGCCAGAGATGTTCAGGAGTGTGGCCTGCAGCATGGGATTGTAAAGCTTGTTGGGGTGGATGGAAATATCGCCAGGCTTTTTGTTTTTTTCCCATTCTTTGTGCTTTTCAATTTGGATATCCAGCGGACGAATGGCGTAGCGAATTTCAAATTTCTTTTTGGGATGCTTGAGGGCGTATTCGTAGTTCATCTGCCTGTTCTCGATGCATTGTTGCATGACAAGCTTTGGCGGCGCATCGAAAGTCATTTGGGCGCGGGTCAGAAGTGCTTGAAAATCAGTTGGCAGGTTGTCTGAACGAAATGACAGCAGCACAATAGCGAGCAGAACAGCCTGAAACAAGCGCAGTAGCTGCCCCTTTCGCTTCACAATATTTTTGTAATCCCACTGAATGGTCACGGATTTTTCTAGACAGCGCACGAGCATCTCTTGGTCTATTTGGGAGCTGTTTTGATAGCAAATAGCGGCGTCTTTGAATTTGCCTGCGCGCACTACCAAACCGGGTTCGTCGAAATCGGCACCGCTCCAAAACATGAGCTGGATGCCTTTCTTTTGTTTGCTGAAACCCACAATTGGGTTGCCGTCTAGGAACCAAACGGGGTGCGCATGCCAAATCTTGTTTTCGGCCAAAGGCAGCTTGGCTGAGATGAGCGCATGAAGACTTTCACAAATCTGCTTTTGCTCGGCGTCGAAATCTTGGTAGTAAGTGGTAGTCATTTCTTGCGCATCATTTCTAAATACATCGCCTCCACTTTGTTTCTAGCCCAGGCAGTACGACGCAGAAAAACCAAACTCGATTTGATCGACGGATCAATTTTGAAGCAATTGATATTGACCTTGAAGGCCATGTGCTCCCAACCGTAGTTTTCGACTAAAGCATCTAGCATATCTGCTAACTTGACGCCGTGCAGCGGGTTATTGGGCTGTTCTTGCATGAATTATTGTTGCTGCAGCTTGTGGTAAGATGTATACGATAATAGCAAAACAGCGACTGCGATCAACGGAATGAATGTTTCTCCAGTAATGCCGTCGACAGCTGCGTGGCTAACGGATGCAAACAAAAACTCGATGAAAAAACAAGCGTAAGCCCATTCTTTGAGACGGCCAGGGATTTGAGGAATGATCAAGGTAAGGGCACCGAGTACTTTAAAACAAGTGAGCGCGATGCCAAAATATGCCGGATAACCCAAGTGAGCGATGCTTTCCTTGGCCATTTCGGATTGAGAAGTGAGTGCTGGCATGAGGCCTTCCATTAAAAAAAGGAGGATGGTGGTGACCCAGTAGGTGATTTTGGTGGATTTCATGGATAATAATTTTTTATCAAATATATAAAATTTAAACCCTTTTGTGCTTCAGGTGTTTTAACTTTAGTTCAAACTTACATACATGCATTTCTCCGACTTACTTGCCAATCAACGCCAATATTTCAAAGCCCAACACACCAAATCGCTCGCCGCACGCAAAACTGCTTTGCAGCGCTTCAAGCAGCTGCTCCAAGAAAACGAAGCAAAGATTTATGCGGCTGTACATGCCGATTTTCAGAAGTCGGAACACGAAACTTTTTTGACGGAATGGGCTATTTTGATCAAAGATATCGATGAGGCTTTGGGCGCGTTGCCGAAATGGATGAAAGCGCAAAGAGTGCGCACCAATTTGGTCAATTTACCTGGCAAGTCTTACATGGTGCCCGAACCTTTGGGGGTCTGCTTGGTAATCGGGGCCTGGAACTACCCGATTCAGTTGTCTTTTGCACCCGCAATTGCAGCACTCGCAGCAGGCAATACTGTAATTTTAAAGCCCTCAGAACTCGCCGCCAATAGTGCGCAGTGCATGGCAGAGCTCGTGGAGCAATATTTTGACCCGCAACTTTTTACAGTAGTGTTGGGCGGCGTAGCAGAAACCACTGCCTTGCTCCAGGAACGCTTTGACAAAATCTTTTTTACCGGCAGCCCCGCTGTGGGGCGTATTGTGTATCAAGCTGCAGCCAAGCACCTCACACCCGTAACCCTGGAACTCGGTGGCAAAAGCCCAGCTATCCTGACGCCGAGCGCCGACTTGCCAACCGCCATCAAGCGCTTGGTTTGGGCCAAATTCTTGAACGCTGGCCAAACCTGTATTGCTCCCGATTACGTATTTGTCCACGATAGTATTTATCGTGAATGCTTGGTGTTATTGCGACAAGAAATTGAAAAAAATCAATATAAGGTCGGCAACAAAAACTACGTTCAAATCATCAATGAACGCAATTTAGCGCGCTTAGAGCAGCTCCTTGACAAAGACAAAATTGCATTTGGCGGCCAAATCGATAGAGAAAAGCGTACCATTTCACCTACCCTGCTCAAAGATGTCAGTTTCGACGACGCCATTATGCAGGAAGAAATATTTGGTCCTATTCTTCCTTTGATCAGCTACACGCAATTTGACACCGTACTCGGCTATATTCAAGATCACGAAAAACCTTTGTCGGCCTATTTGTTTTCCAATGACAAAGCCGAACAAGCAGCTTGGCTAGGGCAACTCTCTTTTGGTGGCGGCTGTATCAATGATGCGATCATGCACATCACCAACCCAAATTTGCCATTTGGCGGTGTTGGACAGAGCGGAAACGGCAGCTACCACGGTAAGGCTGGTTTTGATACTTTTTCTCATCGGAAATCTGTTTTTGAGAAACCCCGCTTATTTGAAGTACCTTTGAAGTATCCGCCTTACACCACAACAAAAATGAGCTGGATCAAACGCTTACTCAAATTCTCATGAATCCGATAGCCAAACTTGCCGGCGTAGGCAAAGAATACCAAGTCGGCGACCAAACCATTGTTGCGTTGCAACCTGTAGATCTCGAAATTAGGTCCGGAGAGCTCTTGCTCATCATCGGGCCCTCGGGTTCTGGCAAGACCACTCTACTCTCTTTGCTGGGCTGTGTCATTTACCCCTCTTATGGCCAACTTTGGGTCAAGGAGCAATTTGTAAATGAACTCAATCAAAACCAACTCGCCGCGCTTCGTTTGCACACCATTGGCTTTGTTTTTCAGAGTTTCAACCTCATTGCACCGCTCAACGCCCTAGACAACGTCATGATGCCCTTGCAGCTCAAAAAATTACCAAGAGCCGAGGCCAAGCAAAAAGCATTGGCTGCACTCGAACTCGTCGGGATGCTCGATCGCAAAGGCAATTTACCTAAACAACTTTCTGGCGGCCAACAACAACGCGTGGCTATTGCGCGCGCTTTAGTCACCGACCCGCAGCTCGTGCTCTGCGATGAGCCCACCGCCTCGCTAGATGCCAACTCGATTTCTACCGTGATGCAAGAGCTCGTGAACCTCGCCCGCAACGGCAAAGCAGTTTGCGTGGTTACCCACGACCCGCGTCTTTTGCAATATGCAGACCGCATCATTGAAGTTGATGGCGGCTTTGCCAAAGAAATCTCCAAACAAGACCTCTCACAAAAATTAGCAATTCATTGATATGAAATTCCAGATCCTTACGCCCTTCGTTCTCTTATTGGCCCTTAACTCTTGCGGTGGCGACACCGAAAAGAAAGTGAAAGTCGAAAAGTATAAAGTGGACAAAATCGACAAAATCATTGGCATTGCCCGCATTGAGCCGTCTGCAAAAATCAGCCCTATCGGTGCTGAAAGCGCAGGTAAAATCATGAAAATTCATGTGCAAGAAGGCCAAATCGTCAAAAAAGGCACGCTCCTACTCACCCTAGACCAAAGCGTAGATGCTGCACAAATTCAGCAAAGCGATGCCCGATTGGCTACGCGCCAACAACGCGTCAAAAGTTTAGAAGCCAAAATTGCGGCCATCGAACTCAAGATCAGTTTAGCTGACACCGAGCGCAAACGCGATCGTCGCTTGGCCGATGCGCAAGCCGGAACACAAAAAGCAGCTTTTGACTCTGAAAGCCTCTACAACAACCTCAGAGCTGACCTCGCCATTGCCAAAGCAGACTTAGCTGAGGCCAAAGCCACGATTGGCGAAGTGGAAACCGAGCGCAATTACGCGCAAAAACTCCTCGACAAAAAGAACATTTATGCGCCTGCCGATGGCATGGTCCTGAGCTGGGAAGTCAAATTAGGGCAAGCGGTGAGCATTGGCAGCAAACTCGCCGATTTCGCACCTGCTGGCGACCTCATTGCCACCACGGAAGTCGATGAATTGTTTGCCATGAAAGTCAAGAAAGGCCAACGCGTTCAGATCAATATTCAAGGCACCACAGACAAACTCAGTTCCGGAACCGTTGTGTATTGCGCATCGTTTTTGTCCAAAAAATCGATTTTCAACGACCGCGCAGACAACCTCGAAGACCGTAGGGTCAGAGAAGTGCGCGTGCGCATAGACCAACCTGAGGCGGTATTGATTGGCAGCCGAGTAGAATGCATCATTTCTTTATAAGCCATGCAATTACTGCGCACCGCCCTTAAATTCATCAAATTCGACAAGCCCAAGAGCATTGGCGCCTTGTTTGGTGTCATTATTTCCATCTTTTTGGTGGGGCAGCAAACGGGCATCTTCACCTTTCTGACCAACGCCATGTGCTATTTTGTGCGCGTCAATGATGGCTACATCTGGGTTACCGACAACAAAACCGAAAACGTCAATGCGCTTGCCCCCATTGATGTGCGCCTCGGCTTTGAAATGGAAAGCCTACCCCACATCAAAAAAGCACACCAGTTTGTGCTTGCAAGTGGTGCGGCGCGTTTCCCAGACGGCACCGCAGCGGGCCTGAGTATTGTAGGCGTTGAGCTGCCTGAATTCAATGGCATTCAGCAAGGTATTTTCTTTGATGGCGAACCCCAAGACCTCATTGCCGACGGCGCTGTTTCGGTAGATTTCTTTGACGCCAAAGCGCTGGGCAACCCCAAAAAAGGCGATTACTTTGAGCTCAATAACAAACAAGTACGCATTGCCGCACTCACCAAAGGCGCACGTTCATTCGGAGGTGGCCTAATTTCTTACACCACTATTAACCGTGCCCGTTTTTTAGGCAACGTGCCGCTGTCCAAAACCTCTGCGTTCCTAGTCGAAGTCGACAAGACCCAAAACATGGAAAAGGTCGTGCAATCCATCAATGCCAATATTCCTGGCGTCAAGGCTTGGATGCCGAAAGAATTTAAAAACCAGACCATCCTGACTGTACTCAAATCGAGCGGCATTGCCTTTTCTTTCGGCACGCTCATCATCTTTGCACTCATTTCGGGCTTTATCATTATCGGGCTCACGCTCTACTCTGCCGCTATTGACCGCATCAAAGACTACGGCACACTCAAGGCCATTGGCGCCACCAACGGCTTCATCAGAAAGCTCATCCTGATGCAAGCCACCCTCTACGCCATCGTTGGTTTTCTAATTGGTTATGCTTTGATTGAAGGATTCAGAAATGGAATTGCCAATGCCGGCACGCTCTTTACCTTTTCACCCGCCATCAAATTCGGCTTTTTCGTCATCACGGCCGTCATCAGCATTTCCGGAACTTTATTTGCCATCCGCCGCATCACCAAACTGGAGCCCGCATCTGTTTTTAGGAATTAGTAGCCAAGGCCTTCAAAATTCTGTACCTTTGCCACCGAATCAAAACCGGTTATGGACCAAACAGAAGGCATCCGCATCAATAAATACCTTAGTGAAGTTGGCTATTGCTCGCGCAGGGCTGCAGACCAACTCATTGAACGCGGAAGGGTCATGATCAATGGGCAGGTACCCGAAATGGGCACCAAAGTCATGCCCGGAGATGTTGTCACCGTAGACGACGAACCTGTAGGTGCGCCCCAAGAAGATTTCATTTATATTGCCTTCAACAAACCAGTCGGGATTGTCTGCACCACCGACCACGTCCGCGAAAAAGACAACATCATTGATTACATCAATCACCCAAAACGTATTTTTCCGATCGGAAGGCTAGACAAACCCAGCGAAGGGCTCATCTTCTTGACCAACGACGGCGATATTGTCAATAAAATATTGCGTGCGCGCAACAACCACGAAAAAGAATACTTGGTGCGGGTCAACAAACGCATTACCCCAGATTTCATTCGCAAAATGGGACAAGGCGTACCCATTTTAGGCACCAAAACCCGCCGCTGCGACGTCCGCCAAATCGATGCCTTTACCTTTCGGATTGTTCTGACGCAAGGGCTCAATCGCCAAATACGCCGCATGTGCGAATTCTTTGACTACCGCGTAGCTACGCTCAAGCGCATCCGCATCATGAACATCAAACTCGATCTTCCGGTGGGCCAATGGCGCTACCTCAACGAAGACGAAATCATGGTGATCAAATCCATGGTTGCTGATAGTTCAAAGTCTTTTGACGACTCCGATTACCAGTAAGTTTTATAGCTTGATCATTTGTTTGGATTGAACGCTTCCATTTTGAGAAAGCTCAAACAAATAGCTTCCTGAACTCAAATGTGAAAAATTGAGGAGCTGTTGCCCCTGACCGTCTACGGTGCCACTTTGCAGCAATTTACCTTGAAGATCAAAAATTGAATAAACACCTGGTTGAGTGCAATTGAGAACGACTTCATCGTTGAACGGATTGGGAGCTAAGCTCATTTGAAAATCCTTCTCATCGATTGACAAGGTATTGGACTTATCGCAGAGGCTTAAAATTTCTGCTGGCGTAAGTATACGATCCCAAATTGCAAATTGATCCATACTACCTTGAAAAAAGGCACCGTTGGTATTCGTTGAATTTCCTATATAATAGCCAATTCCAGAATCTGCGTTGGAATATAACATGTTTGTAGAACCTGTTCCAGAATAAGTGCCATTTTGCAACTGACAGTCGACGTAGATTTGCATGTCTTGAGCACCGTTGATAATGGCAACAATATGATGCCATGTATTGAGGCTCAATCCATTGGTAGTGAGAAACGATCGTCGGTTTCCTGCATTTGCACCTCCTAAACCTCCAGCGATGTGTACCCCTACTTGCCCTGTACTTCCAGCAATATTTAGCCAATAACCATAATAATTATTGTAAACGTTGTCACTCATTAAGATGGTATTGAAAGTAGAGAATGACTGAAAATTCACCCAAACAGACATCGTTATTGGCAATTGCACTTTTATCGAAGGATCCGCAAAAGTGATATAATTCTGATTACCTAGCGCTAGTCCCTGCCCTGGAACCCCGGCTCTATCTGAGGTAAAGTTAGTTCCTATTGGATTGAGTAAGATTTGACTTGAACTGAGGTCGTTGTAGTTCTGATCAAAAGGAAACAAGGCAATGAGTCCATTGGTAAGTTGAGCACTTGCAAAAGTTGAAATAAGAACAAAAAGAATGGAGAGTAAATTTTTCATATCAATATAAGGGTCATTAGGGTTCTTAAAGTAAAAGTAAGTAAACCCCAAAAAAACAAACCCATCAAGTAATTAATTTAGAACATGTTCTAAATTGAGAAAAGGGATTTAATATACAGGCTCGAATAACAAATGCATGTGCGGATCTATCGTGATTTGAACTTTATGTCTGGTGAGTTCTGCTGGAATTTCAAATTGTTCCTTACGCTTACTGACCTGAAATCCAAGCAAGTCAAGTGATCCATCTTCTGATCTCAAGCTGATCTGCATTCTAAATGAAAAGAGTGCATCTTGTACTTGAATGACTTCGAAATACCAAATACCCTTTTTCATGAATAAGCGCGTTTTGAGTTGCGGATGCCCTACTTGATACAACCATTGATTGAAAAATGGCGCCAAATCTTTGGGGCTAAGGCTGTCCATGAGGTGCGCAAAATCTTGAGAAGTGGCGTTTTGGTATTGGTAAGTCGTGTAAAATTGTTGCAAGCCCAGCTTGAATAAGGAATCGCCCATTTCGTGGCGCAACATATGCAAAACCCATGCGCCTTTTTGATACGCATTGGCATTGAGGCGATCCAAAAGGCTTGGTGTGATGGAATCGACAAGCGCCTGATGAAAACCGTTGTTGTAGAGATTGAAGATCCGTATTCTATCCTTATCTAGTTGCGTATAAAAAGCACTTTTACCCTCAAACTGCTCAATGTACATATTGGTCAGGTAGGTTGCAAAACCCTCACTGAGCCAGAGGTGTTGCCAGTCTGCCTCACTGACCGCATTGCCAAACCATTGATGCGCTACCTCGTGGGCAATGAGGTGGGTGCTGCGCAAATCGGCATTCAAGGAATTTTCGTCGTAAAAAATACAGCCTGCGTTTTCCATGCCACCGTAGCGCGTGGTGGATTGCACATGATTGAGTTCAGCAAATGGATACGGCCCAACCAACGCTTCAAAGAATGCCAATATTTCCGGCGCGACTTCAAAGGAAGAAAGCCCTAGTAGACTATCCTTTGGATAAACTGTACCAATAATTGGCGTTTGACCCAACTTACCTATTTCTTTGGAGATAAAATCGGCAACACCCACAACTGCAACCTTTGTTGGAATAGGTTCATTGATGGCGTAGTGCCATAAGACGGCATTGCGTTCGGGTTTTGGTGTTTTAGACATTAAGCTTCCATTGGCAACCACCTGATAAATACTTGGTGACTCTACCAAAAAAGTATAGGTGGCTTTATCCGATGGATGGTCATGGCAGGCATACCAATAATGCGCCCGATTGGGCCAGTTGTCGGCAAAGAATGTTGGGTCGCCATATTTGTTGTCGTTCATGATCAGGCCATCGCTTGGCTCGCCACTCATTTGAATGAAAAGTTGGATGTCGCCTTTTTGCAATTGGGCAGGCAGCTCAATCAACAACTGCTCATCGGTTTGCTGCCATTTGACATTTTGATAAGGCGCCGTTACGCTACTTACTTTCATGCCTGGCTTTTGCTGATGAGGGGCCATTAAATCTAAAATCAATTGACTTGTTGGTGCTAAAAGTCTAATTTGCAGTGCTTCATTCAATTGAATTTGTTTGGAATCTTTGCTCAGAATGATATTTAAATCATAGTGGAGCACATCGTAATCCGACTGCCCAAAGGCTAAAAATGACCAAAAAAGGTAGAGTAAGTAACTATATGTTTTCATTTGCCAAATAATACGCCTTCTTTCAAGGAATAAGGTGAAATATAAATCTGTTGGATGTTGGCCTGACGCAAGACCCAACGGGTTTTGATTGCGGCAAGTGGCGCCATCTTTTTTCGGATGGAGATGATGTGCGGGTTTTGGTCGCGCTCGGCCTGGGTGGAAGCCATAATTTGCTCGAGCATGTGAACGAAGCGCTTGCAATCTACCTCAAGCGAATCGCTTTTTGAATTAAAAATGCGCCCCTCCATTAACTCATAAAATGTTTCAAAACTTCCGGAAGAACCGATCAGTACATGAGGTAACTTTTGTTTGAAAAAAGCCCCGCATTTTTGATCTAAGAAAGCTTCTACTTTTTGAATATCGGCATCGGAAAATGGATCTGAAAAATCGAAAGCCTGAAAAAGACGCGAGACCCCGATGTCAAAAGAATGTGCAACAAACGGACCTTGGTGGTCTGCAGCAATAAATTCTGTGGAACCGCCGCCAATATCCATGATGAGTGCAGGTGTTACAAAATCATGGGTCAGTCGGACTCCTTTGTAGATCAATTCGGCTTCGCGCTGCCCTGTAATGATTTCTATAGCAAATTGAAGCTCATCTTGTACTTTACACAATAACGGCTGCGCATTGGTGGCGTCGCGCAGCGCAGAAGTGCCTATGGCTTGGATATCTTCCACTTGCCATTGTGTGCAATGCGCCTTAAACTGACGCAGCGCCTCAAAAGCGCGCGCCATGGCTTCGTCACTGATGCGTTTTTCGTTGATGCCACCCATGCCGAGGGCCACGCCTTCTTTGGTTTGAAATAAGATTTGACGGCTTTGGGTGTCGGCAATCAGCAGATTAAAGGTGTTGGTTCCTAGATCGATGACCGCCCTGCGCATTTTTAAAACTTAAGAATGGAGTTTTTGTACCAACGACCTGCTAGCCGAAGTAACAGTAATGCTGAAAAAAGGAGCACGAGCAAACTCAAGAGTATTTTGGTATACATAGCAAGACTTACTCCTTTGGCAAGTGTAATCAACGCCAAAACTGGCGAACTGAAAGGCAAATAGGCAAAGATTTGGGTCAGGGTGGTGTTGGGAAAATAGATGGCGTAAATGCCTGCAAAAATGCCAAAAGACACCAAAAAAATCAGCGGCAGCAAAAACTGCTGGCCGTCGGCGTCGGCGCCGCTGCGCGCGCCCAACACCGCGAAAAGCGCTCCATAAAACAAAAAGCTGACCGCAAAAAACACCACAAAATGCAACAATAAAAAAGATAAATTGAGCTGCTCAAAAACCAAAGTAGACAACGGATTGAGGCGTTCTGGGCCACCCTGCCCCCAATGACTTGGGTCTAAAATATCCACAAAAAGGGTTTCGCGCAGGAGCACGAAGCCGAGTGCCAACATGAGTACCCAGCCAAAAAGCTGCAAGAGTGCCACCAAACCTATGCCCACAATTTTGCTGAGCATGAGCTGCTGCGGGCGCACACTGGCCAGCAAAACCTCTACAATGCGGTTGCTCTTTTCGCGAACGGTGGCCCGAAAGATGGTCATGCCGTAGAGCCCGACAAAAAATAAAATGAAGCCACCTAAAACAAAACCAGCCCAGGCATTGGCCTCTTTGGCTTCATTCTTCGGGTCTTTTAGGTCGCGAAAATCAAAGATGATGCCCTGCTTGATCTGGCGAAAAACTTGCTCGCTCAGGTTGGAATGCTGGGCGGCTATGAGCTCTTCTAGGCGTCGTTCTACTTGAAATTTGAGTTGAATGCGTGCATCTAGCCCCATTTGATCTCGGTAAAAGACAAAGCATTTTTTGTTGTTGAGCACCTTTTCATTGAGCTCCACCAAGACATCAAATTCTTGATATACTTTGGCGCGCTCGAATTCATTGAGCTCGAGGTAGTCGTCGAGAAAGTAATATTGGATATGCTTTTCTTCTTGGGCCATTAAGCGATGGTCCATGATTTGGCCGGGGTCGGCGATCAGGACACGCAGTTCTTGCTTGCCTTGGTCGGCGGCCTTGAGCAACGCGACCAACAATAGTAGCACCACAACTGGCCCTAAAACAAGCATATACCAAAACCCTTTTTGACCAAGTCTTTCTTGGATTTCGCGCTGAGTGAGTAGCAAAAACTTAGACATCTTGGTTTTCATTTTGAGTGATGATATCGACAAAAACTTCTTGCATAGAAGGCAAAAGCAATTCGATGTGTTCTACATTGACTTGGTCTTGGAGACTGCGCATGAGGTCATTGACGCTGCGCTCGCCCCGGATTTGTAAGACGCAATCAAAAAGCCCTGGTTCGGATTCTTTTTGTTCGAGGAGTGTGAAGTCGGTCCAGAGGGCGTTTGCAAAAGCGAGCATATGACCTCTGAAACGCACAAAAATGCGCCCTTTAGCATGTGTCCGACGCAGGTGCTGAACGGTGTCTTGGGCTAAGATTTGCCCTTGATGGAGCAGCGCGGCGTGGTCGCAAATTTCGTCGACGCTCTTCATGTTGTGGGTCGAGAGAATGATGGTGGTACCCTGGGCTTTAAGGGCCTTGATTTCGTTCATGATGAGCTCTACATTGAGCGGATCAAAGCCCGAAAGTGGTTCGTCTAGAATGAGCAACTGCGGCTGATGCACCAACGCGGCAATAAACTGCACTTTTTGCGCCATGCCTTTGGATAGCGTGGCAATGCGCTTATTTTGCCAATCTTGGATGTCAAAATGCTGTAGCCAGTGATCGACGTTTTGGGCAGCAGTTGTTTTGTTTAAGCCCCTGAGTTGCGCCAAGAACAACAGGTGTGCACGCACTGCCATGTTTTTATATAGGCCCCGCTCCTCAGGCAAATAGCCGATAAGAGGTAAATGGCGCTCACCGAGCAATTGACCGTCAAAAGTTACGGAGCCAGCGTCTGGGCTCGCCATTTGGTTGAGGATGCGGATAAGGGTGGTTTTGCCCGCACCATTTGGACCCAGCAAACCAAAAATTTGACCTTTCGAAACCTCCAACGAGACGTCGTCGAGCACCAACTTGCGCTGATAGGATTTACTGACTTGCGCTACTTTAATCATGACTTAAAGCTAAGAAAAATCTAGACTAGCGCAACGACGCAAGTGGTTTCCACTTGAATTTTTTCGAGAGCAGGTAATAAATGCCTGTAAATAAGAGCAGAGCGGAACCTAATTGAATGAACAAGGAGCCCGGACCTCGGTGATCTATGAAGAGCGCTTCGGTATGAAAAGCCTGCCAATCGCTCGAGACAACAAAGGCACCAAATAGGTTATTGAAAATGTGAAAAGCCAACGATAGTTCTAGGCCGTCGTCTTGAACGGCAAGGAGTGCCAGAAATAGGCCCGCCATGAAATAGTAGAGCAAAAGCCCTGGGCCCAAAACAGCGATTTCAGGATTTGAGCTATGCATGAGGGCAAACATGGCCGAACTGAGGCCGATACTGAGCCAAACACTTTTGGTTCGCAAATACAATCCTTGCAAGGCATAAACTCTAAAAACCAACTCCTCAATTCCAGCCTGAAATGGAATGAGCAACAAGGAAAAGAAGAACAACGGCCAAAACTGCTCGGCTTTGAAATTCCATTGCACCATTTGAGCTTGACCGCTCCAAAATACCTCCAGCCAGCTAAACAGACAAACCGTCAAGAATAGCATGACCCCGAAGCCAAAAAAGCGTTGCCAACGAAAGCGACTTGCCGCGCTAAAGATGGACAGCAGCGCGCGTTGATGCGCATAGCGCAAATACAACACGAAGCCCACACAGGCAAAAAAGAAGGAGAGCAGCTCTCCGACGAGCAAGCGCGTGGAGCCATAAGCTTTGATAAATGCGGGGTTTTCGATATCGACTGCGTACGCAGGTAAGCGCAGCTGCGCGTCGAAAAGTAAAGGCAAGCTACCCAAGATAAACAAGACAACCAGCACAGTGATTCCACCTATGTAGAGCCCAAATGAATTGCGGCCTAGCCTAGCAGAATCGATAAATCTCATGAACCAAAGATATCTTTTTTAGCTAAAGATATCGCGCATGCGGCTGAAAAAGCCTTTGTCTTTTTGCGCTTTGTAAGGGTCGAAGTTTTCGGAATCGCGGAGTTTTTCGAGGATTTCGCGCTCTTCTTTGCTGACGCTTGTTGGTGTATAGACGTGTAGGTGCACAAAGAGGTCGCCGGTTCCGTAGCGCTGCACATTAGGCAAGCCTTTGCCGCGCAAACGCAGTACTTTGCCGCTTTGGGTTCCGGGGTCTACTTTGATTTTGACCTTTCCACCGACAGTTGGCACTTCTATGGAGGCGCCAAGCACAGCATCGCTAAAGTTCAAGAACGCGTCGTAGTGGAGGTTCTCGCCTTCTCTGCGGAGTTCTTCGTGGGTAATTTCTTCGATCACAACAATTAGGTCGCCGGCAGCACCATTGAAGGGCCCAGCGTTTCCTTTCCCGCGCACACTCAGCTGCATGCCTTCTTCTACGCCCGCTGGAATATCAATTTCAATGACTTCTTCTTGCTTCTTGAGGCCTTGTGCATCGGCATCAGCTGGCTTGGACTCTACGGTCTTGCCCGCGCCCTGACACACATGGCACGCAGACTGCGTTTGCATGGCTCCCAAAAAGGTTTGTGCAACGCGCGTAATGCGACCTGTACCTTGGCAAGTAGGGCAGTTTTTGTAAGTAACGCCCTCGGCCTGAACTAATTTATTGACCTTGATTTTTTTCTTTACACCGCCAGAAATTTCTTCTAGCGTGAGTTTCATTTTGACGCGCAAGTTGGTGCCTTTCACCACTCTAGAACCGCCTCGGCTGCCGCCAAAACTACCTCCGCCAAATGCGCCACCAAAGATGTCGCCAAATTGGGAGAAGATGTCGTCCATGTTCATGCCGCCACCGCCAAAACCACCAGCGCCACCCATTCCGGCGTGTCCGAAGCGGTCGTATTGCGCTTTTTTCTCGGCGTTGCTCAAGACTTCATAGGCTTCTGCAGCTTCTTTGAATTTGTCCTCAGCACTGGCGTCGTCTGGGTTTTTATCGGGGTGATACTTGAGGGCGAGTTTGCGATAAGCCTTTTTGATTTCAGACTCATCGGCATTTTTGGAAACACCCAGAACTTCGTAATAATCGCGCTTGTTACTCATGTTTTATTTATTGACCAACAACTACTTTTGCAAAACGCAAAACCTTGTCATTGAGGTAATAACCCTTTTCTACATCATCAATTACTTTGCCTTTCATAGCGTCTTCTGGCGCAGGAATGTTGGCAATTGCCTCATGGAGGTCGCTGTCAAAAGTGAAACCTTTGGCTTCCATTGGTTTCAAGCCTTTTGCTTCGAGTATGCCCTTCAATTGATTAAAAATCAAGTTGAACCCTTCTTTGATGGCCGCTAAATCTTCCAAATTTTCATTGGTTGCAATAGCGCGCTCGAAGTTATCTAAAACGGGTAGCATAGAACTGATCACATCTTTACCCGCTGAAGCGATTAAGTTTAATTTTTCTTCGTTGGTTCTGCGTCGGTAGTTATCAAACTCAGCGTAAAGGCGCACAAACTTATCTTTGTATTCATCGACTAATTGTTCGTCTTGTTGCTCGCTCGTTTGCGGGTTTTCTTGAACATCTTGTTCTTGGTTCATTTCTTCCCCATTGTTTAGTTCTTCGTTTGGTAGCTCGTTCTCGACTGACATAATTACTTTTTTATTCGTTGTGCTGCAATAGACAAATAATAGACCAACCAGCATTTTGAGACAAGCTGGCAGAAATTTACTGACACGTGTGTCAAAAAAGCAGTTTTAATTTAGTAGCCAAAGTTTGTGTAATTTTGAGACATGAAAAAAATACTCCTCTATTTTTTGCTCCTCACGAGCTTCTCCCAAGCCCAATTACTTTATCAAATCTCAGGAAACGGACTCACTGAAGCCTCCTACTTATATGGAACCATCCATATTTTACCCAAAGATCAGTTTGAACTCAGCAATAGCCTCAAACGCGCTTTTGAAGCCTCCAAAACTATTGCCATGGAGGTAGACCTCGACATGAGCGGCGCCGAAAAAATTGCACTTGCTCAAAAAGTCATGTTACCCGATGGCAAAACGCTCAAAGACTTCATGACCGCTCCAGACTACACCCAACTCAAAATGTATTGCTTGGATAGCCTCAAATGGAGCGAGAGTAAATTCGAGCGCAGCAGCAAACTCAAACCAATGTTTTTCTCGAGTATTTTGATTCAAGAAAGCATGTCAAACATGGCATCTTACGAAATGGAATTCAATAAAATGGCCAAGAAAAAACACAAAGAAACCATTGGCCTCGAGACCATCGAATTTCAGCTCGGACTCTTCGACCAACTACCCATGCAAACGCAAGTAGACATGCTCAAGCAAGACTACAACAGCGACCTGAAAACATTTGACACACTCTTAGCCTGCTACCTCAAAGAAGACCTCGAATCTCTGGGCAAGCTCATGGCTGAGGAAACGGCAGCTTACCCCGAATTCAACGACATTTTATTGGTGCAACGCAACAAAAGCTGGATGGCACCCATGCGCGCACAAATGCAAAAAGAAAGTACCTTTTTTGCCGTTGGCGCAGGCCATTTAAGCGGCCCAGAAGGCGTCATTGCCCTCTTGCGCGCGAATGGATTTACAGTGACCGCTATCAAACAAAATTAAGATGAATCAGCAAGAAAACTTCGAACAAATTATTCAATTCAGACGCAGCAACCGCAAGTTTGACCCAAATGTAGCCGTACCTGAGCAAGTCATTGAGCGCAGCCTTAAAAGAAGCATCCTCTCCCCTAACTCGAGCAATATGCAGCTTTGGGGTTTTCACTGGATCCACTCTCCTCAAGAGAAAGCAATTGTTGCCGAGCTTTGCCTTGGTCAGTCTGCAGCTAAAACCGCACAAGAATTGGTTGTTTTTGTGACGCGCCCAGACCTCTGGAAACAGCGCAAAGACTGGCACCTCGCCCAGGTTCAGAACGAAATCAAGGGCGAAGCAACCAAAGCACAAAAAATGATGTTGCAGTACTACGGCAAAGTAATGCCCTTACTTTATGCAGCAGATCCATTGCGCCTTCTAGCCGCAGTGCGTCTTACGGTTAGTTTTTTTGGCGGTTTGTTCAAGCCATTTTACAGAACGGGCGGCGCTTCGGCAGTACGCATCGTGACGCACAAATCTTGCGCATTGGCCGCACAAACATTTATGTTATCTGTGGCCGCAGAAGGTTTCCACAGCTGCCCTCTAGAGGGTTTTGACGAAAAACGACTCAAGCGCTACCTCAAGTTACCGCGCCGCGCGGAAATCAATATGGTCATCGCCGTTGGTCTAGGGACAGAACCTGGTATTTGGGGAGAACGTGTTCGTATTCCTTACGAGGAAGTAGTGAAGAAGCACTAAGAAAATTAAAACTAGTTTTTCAGGTAATTGCGAATACCTACGCGAAGCGCTGGTTTCATTTCATGGCTTTCGATAAGTGCTATTATTGAACGCACTTCTTGATCGATTTCAGGATACGTTTTCACAAATCTTTTGAGGTGATACAGCGCATACACCCGATTGGCCACTGCGCTATCGGAATGAGCAAAAACCTCAAAGCAATAATTCAATAATTCCGCTTTGAATCTTCTTTTGATCGGCAACTCGAGTAAAACTACAAGCAAACTTCTTTGGATGCTGTGGTTGGAGGTCTCGAGCAAACCAGCCGTGAGTTGATCTTGAAGAGGTGCTACCAAGGAAGGCTTGGCTTTGGCAAGGTGCACGAGCAGCCAAGCGCTATACGCCGGTACGGGATGCGCTTTTTTGGACAACGCCAAGGCGACCAACTTTGGAACCGCAGCGGGTTGCTCAAGAAAAAACCGATGAAAAGCAGTAAAATGAGGCGTTTTAGCACGCGCTAAAATCAGCTCTTCGATTTCACTGAGCTCCAAAACTATTCTGCTTTAGGATCTGCTTTTTTCTTAGTTGGCTTCGCCTTTTCAATGCTGAGCTTCAATGCATCGGCACCCGTCTCAAAATCGAGCACGATGGTGTCTCCTTCTTGCAAGTTGGAATTGATGATTTCTTCTGCGAGTGGATCTTCGATGTATTTTTGGATCGCTCTTTTGAGTGGGCGCGCACCGAATTTTTCGTCATAGCCTCTTTCTGCAATAAAATCTTTGGCCGCTTCTGTACAACTCACATGATAACCTAAATTGCCAATGCGCTCGAGGAGTTTTTCGAGTTCGATATCGATAATGAGGTGGATGTCTTCGCGTTTGAGCGACTTGAACATGATCATGTCGTCTACGCGGTTGAGGAATTCCGGAGAGAAAGCCTTACGCAGCGCGTTTTGAACCACAGACAATGCATTTTGCTCCTGCGCCTCTTGCTGTGCTTTGGTGCCAAAGCCCATACCTGTTCCAAAATCTGCGAGCTGGCGCGCACCGATATTGGAGGTCATGATGAGGATGGTGTTTTTGAAGTCGATTTTACGACCCAAGCCGTCGGTCATGTGGCCGTCGTCTAGGACTTGCAGCAACAAATTGAATACATCTGGGTGGGCTTTTTCGATTTCATCGAGCAATACAATTGCGTAAGGCTTACGGCGCACTTTTTCGGTGAGCTGCCCACCTTCTTCGTAGCCGACGTATCCCGGAGGAGCGCCTACGAGGCGAGAAATCGAGAATTTCTCCATGTATTCAGACATATCGACACGGATAAGGGCGTCGTCTGAGTCGAAGAGATTTTTGGCGAGGATTTTGGCGAGCTGGGTTTTACCAACGCCTGTTGGGCCTAAGAAAAAGAAAGAACCAATGGGTTTGTTGGGATCTTTGAGCCCTGCGCGGTTGCGCTGAATAGCACGCACCACTTTGGCAACGGCGTCGTCTTGACCAATAACTTTTCCACGGATGGTTTCGGCCATTTTGACCAACTTGCCGAGTTCGGACTCAGAGATTTTGGTCACGGGCACGCCACTCATCATGGAAACCACCTCGGCTACGTTTTCTTCCGTAACGACCACGCGGTTATTCTTAGCTTCTTCTTCCCATTTGTTTTTGGCTGTCTCGAGGTCTTCTTGAAGCTTGCGTTCGGCATCGCGGAGTTCGGCAGCTTTTTCATATTGCTGCGAGCGAATGACCTCTGCTTTTTGACCTTTTAAGCCCTCAATTTGACCTTCGATATCGGTGATTTCTTTTGGCACATGTAAATTGGTGATGTGCACTCTTGAACCGACTTCATCTAGTGCGTCAATTGCTTTGTCTGGCAAGTGGCGGTCGGTGATGTAGCGTTCGGTGAGTTTCACACAAGCCGCGAGTGCTTCGTCGGTATAGCGAACGCTGTGGTGGTCTTCGTAGCGCTCTTTAATGTTGTTGAGGATCTGAATGGTTTCGTCGATAGACGTTGGCTCAATGATGACTTTCTGAAAACGGCGTTCTAAGGCGCCATCTTTTTCGATGTACTGACGGTATTCATCTAAGGTTGTGGCACCAATGGCTTGCATTTCGCCGCGCGCGAGTGCTGGCTTCACCATATTGGAAGCATCTAGCGAACCGCTGGCACCTCCTGCACCAATAATGGTGTGGATCTCATCGATAAACAAGATGATATCTGGGTTCTTTTCGATTTCTTGCATCACGGCTTTCATGCGCTCTTCGAACTGCCCTCTGTATTTGGTACCTGCTACCAAAGAAGCGAGGTCTAGGGAAACAATGCGCTTGTTGAAGAGAATGCGAGAAACCTTTCTTTGGACGATGCGCAAAGCCAAGCCTTCGGCAATTGCCGACTTACCTACACCGGGCTCACCGATAAGGATGGGATTGTTTTTTTTGCGACGCGACAAAATTTGGCTGACGCGCTCGATTTCTTTTTCGCGGCCCACAATGGGGTCGAGTCTTCCGAGCTCTGCCATTTTAGTAAGGTCGCGACCGAAGTTGTCGAGAACGGGCGTTTTGGATTTGGGGTCTGCGCTTTTGCGCTGCGCTTGACCGAAGTTTTCGTCTTCTTCTTGGCCCGAACCTGGGAATTCGGAGCTAGGTTGTTGTTTGTCTTGTAACATAAGTTCGTATTCGTCTCGTGCGTTTTCGTACATGATGCCATATTTATTGAGTACCTGACACGCAACGCTATCTTCGTAGCGGAGGATGGTCAGCAATAAGTGCTCTGTACCGATTATATTTTGTTTGAATTCTTTTGCTTCTAAATAAGACTGTTTAATGATGTTCTCCGCTTGTTTGAGTAGCGGCAAGTTCAGATTGACTAATTCGCGGACAGCGCTTTTAGCCAGGATTTTTTCGAGCTCAGCTTTGAGTTCGCTTAGATCGAGCTTGAATTCTTGCACAATTCGGATTGCGGTACCTTCATTGAGGCGAATGAGGCCCAACAACAAATGCTCGGCACCCACAAACTCGTTGGACAAGCGAACGGCTTCGTCTCGGCTGTAGCTGATCATGTCTTTGACACGTGGAGAAAATTTGGCTTCCATGGTTTACGTTTGCTTGTTACAAATATAACTTTTATCTCTGCAACGCGTCCGGTTTTATTCACAATTTATGGACTCATTTTGTTAGTAAAAAATAGTGGAGGGAAGCCGTAAGGGGCTGCATTTTATTAATTTTGAGACTCTATTTAATGAATACATAGACTAACTCAAAAATATGGCTGAAGGCGAAAAAATCATTCAGATCAACATCGAAGATGAAATGAAATCAGCATACATCGATTATTCGATGTCTGTAATTGTCTCACGCGCACTTCCTGATGTACGCGACGGATTCAAACCAGTGCACCGCAGGGTGCTCTACGGAATGCAAGATCTTGGCGTCTTCTCTAATCGCCCTTACAAGAAATCTGCAAGAATTGTTGGTGAAGTTTTGGGTAAATACCACCCGCACGGCGACAGCTCTGTTTACGACACAATGGTGCGCATGGCCCAACCGTGGTCTTTACGTTATCCTTTAGTAGACGGTCAAGGTAACTTTGGTTCTGTAGATGGCGACAGCCCTGCAGCAATGCGTTACACCGAAGCCCGCTTGCGCAAAATTGCAGAAGAAATGCTCGACGATCTCGAAAAAGAAACCGTCGACTTCCGCCCCAACTTTGACGACTCTCTACAAGAGCCGACCGTCATGCCAACCAAAATCCCGAACCTCCTGATCAACGGAGCAGCAGGTATTGCCGTAGGTATGGCCACCAACATGGCGCCGCACAACCTCACTGAAGTTGTAGATGGCACCATTGCCTACATCGAAAACCGCGACATCACACCAGAAGAACTCCTCAACCACATCAAAGCACCAGACTTCCCGACCGGAGGTATCATTTACGGCTACGAAGGTGTGCGCGACGCCCTCCTTACCGGCCGCGGACGCGTTGTGATCCGCGGAAAAGCTGAAATCGAAGAAGAGAACGGCCGCGAGCAAATCATCATCACCGAAATCCCTTACCAAGTCAATAAGGCCGAAATGATCAAAAAGATCGCCGACTTGGTCAACGACAAAAAAATTGAAGGCATCTCCGACCTCCGCGACGAATCCGACCGCAACGGGATGCGCATCGTGTTTGAAATCAAGCGCGACGCCATTGCCAATGTCGTACTCAACAAATTATATAAGTTCACCCAGCTTCAGACGTCTTTCTCTGTCAACAACATTTGTTTGGTAGACGGTCGCCCGCGCTTGCTCAACGTCCGTGACCTCATTCAAGAGTTCGTTGAATTCCGTCATGAAGTCGTGATCCGCCGCACGCGCTTTGAACTCCGAAAAGCTGAAGAGCGCGCACACATTTTAGAAGGTCTGATCATTGCTTCTGACAACATCGACGAAGTCATTGAAATCATCAAAACATCTGCAAGTCCAGACGCAGCCCGCGACCGCTTAGCAGAGCGCTTTGGCTTGTCAGACATTCAAACACGCGCTATCGTAGACATGCGCTTGCGCCAGCTCACTGGCCTCGAGCAAGATAAACTGCGCGCCGAATTCGACGAGCTCATGAAGCTCATCGCCGACCTCAAAGACATCCTCGACCGCGAGGAGCGCCGCATGCAAATCATTAAAGATGAACTCATCGAAGTGCGCGCCAAATACGGCGACGAACGCCGCTCAACCATTGAATACAACTCCAGCGAAATGCGCATGGAAGACCTCATCGCCGACGAAGAAGTGGTGGTCACAATCTCTCATGCAGGCTATATCAAGCGCACCAACCTAGCCGAATACAAGGTTCAAAACCGCGGCGGCATGGGCTCCAAAGGTTCCGCTACCCGAGACCAAGACTTCCTCGAACACCTATTTGTAGCCACCAATCACAACTACCTCCTCATCTTTACCGAAAAAGGACGTTGTTTCTGGATGCGAGTGTACGAAATTCCGGAAGGCAGCAAGACTTCTAAAGGCCGCGCCATCCAAAACCTCATCAATATCCCTGGCGACGACAAAGTCAAGGCTTACGTCAAAGTACTCGACCTCACCGACAAAGAATACGTTGAGAACAACTTTATCGTGATGTGCACCAAGCAGGGCGTCATCAAAAAGACTTCACTCGAAGCTTATTCGCGTCCGCGCAGCAACGGGATCAACGCCATTGGAATCCGCGATAACGACGAATTGCTCGAAGCAAAACTCACTAACGGTAGCAACGAAATCGTATTGGCGACCAGCGACGGCCGAGCCATCCGCTTCAATGAATCTACCGTGCGTCCGATGGGCCGAAATGCCTCTGGTGTGCGCGGCGTGAACCTCAGCTCTGATCAAGAGTGCGTGATTGGCATGATCTGCGTCGAGGACATCTTCTCAACAATCTTAGTGGTCTCCGAAAAAGGTTACGGCAAACGCACCTTCCTCAATGATCCAGAAGACAAAGAACCGGTTTACCGCATCACCAACCGCGGTGGAAAAGGCGTCAAAACACTCAACATCACCGAGAAAACAGGCAAGCTCCTTTCCATCCAAAACGTATTCGACGAAGACGACCTCATGATCATCACCAAATCAGGCGTCACCATCCGCATGCACATCGATACACTCCGCACCATGGGCCGCGCTGCGCAGGGCGTGAAACTCATCAACCTCAAAGGTAACGCTGAAATTGCAGCCATTGCCCGCGTGCCGCGCGCCGAGGACGAAGAAGAAGAAACGACCGACGAAAACACAGAAAGTGGCACGGAAATTGAAAACAACGAAGCGCAAAGCGAATAAAATCTAACTTATGAAAAAACAACTCCTCCTAGCTGGTCTGAGTCTTGTCTTGAGCACAGCTGCATTTGCCCAAAAGAAAAACGTCACCGACGCGATCCTCTTGATGCGCAAATACAACCCAACTGGCGATATCGCAGCCAACAAAAAAATAGTGACGGAGGCCATGAGCTTCATCGACCTCGCTGCAGTCAACCCAGAGACCGCCGAAGACTTCAAAATGCATCTTTGCCGCGCGCAAGTGTACTATTCTTTAATTGAAGTGAACGCAATGGAAAACAAAGGTGTTTCCGATGCTGCTACTACTCAAAAATGGAAAGAAACGTCTGTAGCCAGTTTCAAAAAAGTACTCGAAGATCCAAAGAAAACCTATACCGCTGACGCACAGAACTTCATCAACGGACGCGCCGATTTCGTTTTCAATGCAGGTATTGTTGCCTACAACGCTAAAAAATACGAGGCTGCTGCCGACGCATTTTTAGCAGCACACGAAATCAAATCGTTTTTAGGCGAAGATTTCAAGGACGCAGAAGTGAACACTTCATTGGCTGCCAACTACGCAGTAGAAGACTACCTCGCCGCCAAAAAATACGATGAAGCATTGGCTTTTGCTGAAAGAATCTCCGAGGCCATGCCAAAAAACATCGATATCCTCATCAGCATGGTCAATATCAACCTGCAAAAAGGCGATGTAGCAGCTACAGAAAAATACATCAACAAAGCACTTGAACTCGATCCACAAAACAAGCAGCTTTACTACGTTCTCGGCACCAGCTACATGGACAAAAAAGAGAACGAAAAAGCAACTGCAGCGCTCCAAAAAGCCCTAGAAATTGATCCAGCTTACAACGAGGCACTTTACCAACTTGGCGCGCACCTCTACAACCTCGCTGTAGAAAAACGCAATGCCACCATTGAGCTCGATTACAAAGATCCAAAGGCAATTAAATTAGAAGCCGAAGCAATGGACCTCTTTAAGCAAGCGTTAGTACCTCTAGAAAAATACGTAGGTCAAAACCCAGACGACAAAGCCATCCTAGATATCTTGTACAAAACAAACATGAAACTAGGTAACATCGACAAAGCGCAAGAATACAAGAAACGCCTTGACGCACTGAAAAACTAAAACCACTTTCCCCTTTGAAACTGCCCGCAAGTCGGGCAGTTTTTTTTTGAACGCATTGCACATTTTTACTACCTTTGGGATATGGAATTTGTACACCCTGAACGCTTATGGTTCCTTTTCTTGCTACTGATTCCTATCGTTATTCATCTTTTTCATTTCAGAAAACGCAAGACGCTCTTCTTTTCTTCTTTGCGCTTTATCCAATTCCTTGAAAAAGAGCAACAAAGCACCCGAAAACTCAAGCATTTATTGGTCTTACTAACGCGGCTTCTCGCGCTCATGGCCATTATTTTTGCTTTTGCGCAGCCTCAGGCACCAAAATCAGCGTCGCCAAATGCAGGCAAGCCTGCCCTACTCATTTACTTAGACAACTCCTTTTCGATGAGTGCCATTGGCACAGAGGGCTCGCTTTTCTCTGAAGGCAGAGAGCTGGCCAAAAGAATGCTCAGTCAAGTTAAGCCAGATACGCGCGTTTTGATTTGTAGCAATCAACTCAACCATTCCGAACAGCGCTTTCAGAGCAAAGCCGAAGCGCTGCGCTACCTAGACAAGCTGGATATCTATGCCATTAGTCGTTCACTCAATGACGTCCTAACATGGCAGCAAAGACAAATCGAAAGACACCAAATTCAAAAAGAAAAACTCGGTCAGATTCAACAAATTTTCATCTCCGATTTCCAACAAAGCCAGGCCAAACTGAGCGCCCAAAAGCCGCAAGCCAACCAGTCATTCTATGCGTATCAGCTCAAGGCCCAACAAATCCAAAACGCCTACATCGATAGCATCTGGTTTGCCAAGCCCACCCATCAGCAACAAACCGAACAAACCCTTATGGTGCGGGTACAAAACTTTGGCGAGCAAGCCAAAAAACGCTTAGAGTTGCAAGTAAAAATTGGCAAACTCAAGCGCACCATGTTCATGCAAATTGGAGCCAACAATAGTCAAATAGCGAGCTTCCCTTACAACGAAACCAACAAAGGTTTTGTACAGGGGCAAGTTCAGATCAACGACCAACAAATACATTTCGACGATACCTGGTATTTTTCTTACGAAGTACCGGAGCGCACCAACATCTACCTCATCGAAGAAGCGAGCTCCAGCCCGAATGTTGCCAGAGCTTATGCGGTAGAAGCACGCTACAACGTGCAAACCACCACCCCTGGCGAAGTTGCCTCCAACACCCTCGCCGAGGCAGACCTCATTGTGCTCAATGGCCTCGACGAAATCTCTAGTGGGCTGCGCGACGAACTCAGCACTGCCCACCAAAACGGACAGCGCATTTTGATCATCCCTGGCGAAAACATCCGCCGCAACGACTACCAACCCCTCCTTGCAGCACTTTCCTTGCCTGCACTTGGCGCTGTACAGACCAACGGACTCAATCTGCAGCGCATCAACGACGAAGATCCCTTTTTTAGAGGCGTATTCGAGAAAAAACAAGAGCGCTTGAACGTACCGCTGGTCAAAAAGGCCTACAGCATTCAAAACCAAGCCCAAAGCAGCGCTACGCCTTTACTCATCACACGCTCCGGACAAGCACTTTTCTTGCGAGCGAATACAACTGCGTTTCTCTTCACAACTGCCTTACAAAACGCTTTTGGGAGCTTGGTCAATCAGTCTTTGTTCCCAACCATTTTATTGCGCTGTGGCGAATACGCGAGCGAGCGCTACCCCACCTACGCCATTTTGGGTAAAGATGCACAAATCAAGGTGCGCGCCAAGCACCAAGAAGAAGCTCCGTTGCGTTTTGTTTCCGAGCAAACTGAATTCATTGCCCAATACATCGCCTCGCCCAATCAATTGCGCATTCAAATTGGAGGGAGCGCTGCCTTGGAAAGACTGAAGGCAGGCATCTATGCACTCAATGGCACTGATGTATTGGCACAGCTCGCGCTCAACAATAACCGCTCAGAATCAAAGCTCGAGTTGCTCGACCAAACTGCTTTACTCGAACTTTTAGAAACCAACGGCATAAAAAATTGTACTTTTAACCAAATCAAAGAAGGACAAAGCCTGACCGCTATTCAGCTCGAAGACACCCAAAGCTACTGGCGCTACTTTCTCGTTTTTGGACTCCTTTGTCTTTTGGCCGAACTCTCATTGTTAAAATGGTGGAAATGAAAATTCAACTCAACAACGCTACAATCCTAGACCCGCAATCTAGCTGGAACAACCAAACTTGTGATGTACTCATCGCCGATGGCCAAATTATCGAAATCGCTGCCAAACTTGCTCATCCAGATGCCCTACAAGTGAATTCACCCAATCTTTGCCTCACCACAGGATTGATAGACCTCAAAGCAGACTTTTGCGACCCAGGTCACGAGCACAAAGAAACAATTATCTCTGGCTTAGATGCGGCCAGTGCAGGCGGCTACACTCGCGTATACATCCAGCCGGGCACACAACCCGTCATCGACAACAAAGCACTAGTGAGCTATGTGCAACAGCAGAGCCTGAACAGCACTACCTTACTTGGTGTCAATGGTGCGCTTTCTAAAGCCAACGCAGGTGAAGAACTCGCTGAAATGTACGAGCTTTACCAACAAGGCGTCAGGCTTTTTACCGACGACAGCCACAGCGTGAGCGCAGGCTTATTGCACCGTGCTTTACTCTACACCAAAGATTTCGGCGGACGCGTGGCGCTACTGGCACGCAATGCCTCATTGAGTGCCAAAGCACAGGTCAATGAAGGCAGCGCCTCTACCCGAACTGGCCTTAAAGCAGACCCACACATCTCTGAAATCATAGAAATTGAGCGCAATTTGCGATTACTGGCCTACACAGGCGGCAAAATGCACCTTTCCGGTATCAGTACAGCAACAGGTCTTGAACTCATCCGCAGCGCTAAAAAAGAAGGCCTCGACATCACGGCCGATGTCCACCTCATGAATTTATGTTTTACCGAAGCTGAAATGCTCGGTTTTGACACCCGTTTTAAAGTTTTACCAGTGCTCCGAACGCAAGCAGATCAAGAAGCGCTTTGGGCAGGCGTACTCGACGGCACCCTAGATGCCATAGTCAGTGACCACCGCCCTGGCGACCCCGAAGAAAAAGAACTCGAATTCGACCTCGCAAATTTTGGTGCGCCGCAACTTGAAACCGTATTCTCAGCACTTTTAACACAGCAGCCCGACGCCCTGCAGCACTTTTTAAATGCCCTCAATATCGGCCCGAGAAAAGTACTTGATTTAGCAGTAAATTCCATAGAAGTAGGCGCCCCAGCAGAACTCACATTATTTGACCCAAGTTTGCCTTACAATCCCAACATGCGCCCCGAACAATGGCGCTTTAGCCCCTTCAAGGACCTACCGCTTCAAGGGCAAATCCTTGGCGTGATCCGCGGCGCACACGCATCTATAGCCCAAGCCTGATGTCTAAAAGATCCTTTCTTAGAGAATTTTTCAAAGCCAACCGCATGGTGGGTTCTGTCCTGCCGAGCTCCCGTTTTTTGAGTAAAAAAATGCTGCTGCCCATTGCCTTTGAAAAAGCAAAAGTACTCATTGAGCTCGGCCCCGGAACTGGTGTTTTCACCAAAGAATTGCTGCGCCAAATGCCTGCACACTGCCACTTGGTTGTCATTGAACTCAACGATGCTTTTTTCCACGATCTCCAAAAGAAGTTTCAAGCACCCAACTTACACCTGATCCATGGTTCAGCTGCAGACATCTCGGCGATCTTGCAGCGCCTTCAATTGCCCAAAGCAGACTACATTCTATCGTCTTTACCGCTCTCCAACTTCCCCGTTGCGCTCCGCAGTGCCATTTTAGAAGAAGTCAAGCAAAATATGCAGCCCGAAGGCAAACTGATCCAGTTTCAATACTCGCGAGGGCTCAAAAAGCTCTATGGTACTCATTTTGATCAGGTTTCAATTGATTACACCGTTTTGAACTTCCCGCCAGCCTTCATCTATACTTGCACCAATAGCTGATATCTTTTGCCTATCTTTGCGCAAAAAATTACAGCATGCTTTCGGTAACCAATCTCTCTTTACAATTCGGTAAACGCGTACTTTTTGATGAAGTAAACGTCAAATTTGTCAATGGCAACTGCTATGGTGTCATTGGTGCCAACGGTGCCGGCAAATCTACTTTCCTCAAAATTTTAACCGGTGACCAAGACCCCACCACAGGTCGTGTTGACCTCGAACCGGGCAAACGCATGGCCGTACTCAAGCAAAACCACTTTGAATTTGACCAAATTCAGGTATTGCAAACCGTGATCATGGGCCACAAGCGCCTCTATGAAATCATGGTCGAAAAAGACGCGCTCTACGCCAAAGAAGATTTCAGTGATGCCGATGGCATGAAAACAGCAGAGCTCGAAGGCGAATTTGCAGACCTCGAAGGTTGGAATGCCGAAACTGATGCAGCTACCCTACTGAGCAACCTCGGCATAGATGAATCCAAGCATTATTTGCTCATGGAAGACCTCTCCAACGACCTCAAAGTACGCGTTTTATTGGCGCAAGCGCTTTTTGGAAACCCAGATGTATTGATTTTGGATGAGCCAACCAATGACCTCGACCTCAAAACCATCTCTTGGCTCGAAGACTTCTTACTCGATTTCCGCAACACCGTAATTGTGGTCTCTCACGACCGTCACTTCCTGGACACCGTCTGTACCCATATTTGCGACATCGACTTCAGCAAGCTCAATATGTTCACAGGAAACTACACCTTCTGGTATCAGTCTTCTCAGCTTGCCTTGCGTCAGCGCGCAGATAAAAACAAGAAGGCAGAAGAAAAGAAAAAAGAACTCATGGAGTTCATTTCTCGCTTTTCTGCGAATGCCGCCAAATCCAAACAAGCCACAAGTCGTCGCAAAATGCTCGACAACCTCGATTTAGAAGAAATCAAGCCTTCGTCAAGACGCTATCCAGGTATTACTTTTCACCAAGAGCGCGATGCAGGCAATCAAATTTTAAGCATCGACAACCTCAGCAAAACAACAGATGGCAAAACGCTTTTCAAAGACCTCTATTTGACGGTCAATAAAGGCGATAAAATTGCTTTTATTTCCAGAGACTCCGTAGCGCTTACCCATTTCTTTGAAACGCTTTCGGGCAACCTCAAGGCTGACTCAGGAGAATTCACCTTTGGAACAACCATCACTACAGCATATTTACCCAATGACAACCACCATTATTTTGAGGCCAAACTAAGCCTCATCGATTGGTTGCGTCAATATGCGCTTACTGACGAAGAGCGCGAAGAAGTCTATTTACGCACTTTCCTTGGCCGCATGCTCTTTACTGGTGAAGAAGCCATGAAAACAGCAAATGTGCTTTCTGGTGGTGAAAAAGTGCGTTGTATGCTCTCCAAAATGATGTTAGCGAAAGCCAATTTGCTCCTCATGGACGAACCAACCAACCACCTCGACCTCGAATCCATTACTGCGCTCAACAACGCCATGCAAGAATTCCAAGGTACGCTCTTATTTACCTCTCATGACCACGAATTGGTCAGTACGGTTGCCAATCGCATCATCGAGCTCACGCCAAATGGTATCATCGACAAAATGATGCCTTATGACGACTACCTCGCCGACGACAAAATTGCCCAACTTCAAGCCGAATTATACGCCTAAGCCATGGTGCGCTATCAAGTCCGTTGCGAACAAGCACAACAGCGCTACATTCAGTTCAGCGCGGTCTTTGAACAAGCTGCCGAAAGCGAAGTGTTGCAACTCGAATTACCCAGTTGGAGACCCGGCCGTTACGAAATCGGGAATTTTGCCAAAAACATCAAGGGCTTCAAAGCTTTTGGTGCAGACAAACAAGCTTTGGCCTTTGAAAAAACAGCCAAAGACACCTGGCAAATTGCAACGCTGGGCCAAACGCATATCACCATTACCTACAATTATTATGCAGCCGAGCTCAATGCGGGCTCTACTTTTCTAGACCCCAAACAGCTCTACATCAATCCTGTCAATTGCTTTTTTTACGACGCCCAAAACACCGAGCAGCCGTATCAAGTGCAGTTACACCTACCTGCGCAGTGGCAAATTGCTTCTGCCTTGCATTTTGACGAAAACCAAACCGTTGAAATAGCCAACTTTGACCGTTTGGCAGACAGCCCTTTGATGTGCAGCGCTGCAATCGATAGACGCAGTTATGAGGCCGGTGGCTACACCTTTCATATATGCTTCAATCAACAGCAAATGATTCCTTGGGAGCGTGTACTCCATGACTTCTCTCGGTTTACGGAGCGTCAGATCCAAGATTTTGGCGAGTTTCCGAGTGCGGAATACACTTTTCTGATCCAGTCTTTGCCTTACGCAGCGTATCATGGCGTAGAGCACCTAGACTCTACCGTCATTGCACTCGGCCCTTCTTGCGACATTTTCGGCAGCCTTTATACGGAATTACTCGGCGTTTGTTCGCATGAACTCTACCACGCCTGGAATATCAAAGCGCTGAGGCCAGCCGAAATGCAACCCTACAATTTCAAGAGCGAAAACTATGCGCTCACAGGCTTCATCTACGAAGGAGTTACTACCTACATGGGCGACCTCTACTTGCTCAAAAGTGGGGTTTTCAGTCTTGCACAATACCTCAAAGAACTCAGCAAGCAAGTCCAAAAACACCTCGACAACCCAGGGCGTTTCTCTATGAGTGTCGCTGCTGCTTCTTTTGACACCTGGCTAGATGGCTATGTTCCTGGCGCACCAGGCAGAAAGGTATCTATCTATACTGAAGGTTGCCTTCTTGCTTTTTATGCCGATTACCGTTTGCGCAAAGCGACCAACCACAAAATAGGCATCGAGCAGGTCATCAAAAACCTTTATTATAACTTTAGCGCGAGCAATAACGGCTATACCTTACAAGACTACCAAACGACCCTAGAAAACCTTTCTGGCGAGTCTTTTGCCGATTTCTTCAAGGATTACGTTTGTGGCACTTCCGCCTACGAAGCATTGTTACAAGAAGCATTAGACTTCTTTGGGCTCGAACTCCAACAGACCCCAAGTAAGAGCTATGCCGAAGCGCGCTTTGGCATGAAAGTCAGTTTGGTGGGCAAAGAATGGCAAATCTTGAGTATTTACCCGGGTTCCCCAGCAGATACTGGCGGTTTGGCCATCGGAGACCTCATCATTGGTGTCAATGGTTTGCGCGCTTTGCCAAGCCTAGACAACTGGTTGGCTTTTCACGAAAACCAAAACAAGACTTTACTCGTGGACCGAAATGGCCAATTGCTGGAGCGTTTTATTCCTGAGGTTGACCGTCATTTTTATGTAAACCATACGGTTGTGGCGGCCACCGATACCATTGCAGCCCAAGAAAAAGCCCTCACTATTTGGGCGCGTTGATTGCAAAAAAGTCAGGCGGGAAGTTTAGTAAAAAGAGTTTTTCACTCGCCCGTGTAATGGCGGTATAGAGCCAGCGCAAATAAGCCGCATTTTTACGTTCTTCAGGTAAATAGCCGTAATCTACATAGACATGCGCCCATTGACCACCCTGTGCTTTATGCACTGTAACGGCATGGGCATATTTAATTTGTAGCGCATTGAAATACGGATTTTTGAGTACCTCGCGGTAGCGTTTTTGTTTGTTTTTGATATCGCTGTGTTCGGCTTCAATGGCATAAAATAATTTGCGCAAGACATCCCGACTCAGGCTTGGCCCCTCGTCAGACAAACTTTGGATATGCACAATACAGGTAATTGGCCCCTGATCGGGGTAATCTACAAAACTGAGGTCTAGCTGTGCAAATTCAAAACCGTAGTACGCTTCTAGTTTTCTGACGCGGTCTACGCGTGCCAGCTCACCGTTGGCAATAAAACCCATCTTTGAACTCGGGTCTAGCCAAAAGTAATTGTTCTTGACCACCATCAGTAGGTCGCCCTTTTCCAATACTTCTTCTCGGTAAAACAAGCGATTGCGGATTTCTAGATTCCATTGATTGGCGCGTTTATTGGCCAGTGTCAGAAGAATGGTTTCGTCTGTACCCACTTGTGCCATAGAACTCTCTAGGCTTTCTTGGAAGTCAGCCCCATTGATTTGTTGAACGCTCGCATCTGTAAACTGACTCAGTTTGGGAAATAAGGGGAGTTCAAAATCTTGCTTTTGACGCAGGTATGTAGCGGCAGTCAGTATACCTGAGCTTTCATGGACGCGCACTACTTGAGTGAGGTGACTGTGCCAGATGTACAGTGTCGGAAAGGCTGTGGCCAAAAGTTCAGGCTCGAGCGCCAAACTCTGCTCCTGACCCACTGGTGGCAACTGGCCTGGGTCTCCGATGAAAATCAGGTGGCAATTTTCGCCGTTGTAGACGTAATTGAGCAAGTCTTCGAGCACGTTATTGGCTTCATAGGCAGATGAAGCCGCAAGCATAGAGGCTTCATCGACAAAAAACAAGGTGTTTTTATGCAGGTTTTTAGCTAGAGAAAGCCCTTGCGTACTGAGTTCTCCGCCCGAAAAATAAATGTGACGGTGAATGGTACTCGCCGGGAAACCCGCATAGTTGGACAGTACCTTGGCTGCCCTACCCGTTGGGGCAAGCAGTTTAAATGGCAGGTTTTCGGCGCGCATTTGCTGCACGAGGTGTGCAATGAGCGTAGACTTTCCCGTACCCGCATAGCCTGTAAGTACCCACAACTTGCGTGTTTCGCGCGCACGAATAAATTCCAAAAATTGCGCGAGCGCTTGTTCTTGATCTGAAGTAAAAGTGAGGGCTTGGTTCATGATTTGAGCGTTCTGCGCATTAACAAAATTAAATATTGTAGCTTTGTACTAAGGCGCTAAGCCCAAAGACTTATAAACAAGCCATGTCGCGTTTGGTACTTCACTATACAGATTCTACGCTCTTGCTGCTCGAGCACGCACAAGATCAAGTGGTGGCGCAAACCCTCCCACTCGAAACCGACAAACCTTTTGCCAGGGAGCGCATGTCTGGCCCAATCAAAAAAGCACTTGAAAGCCACACCCTGCAGCGCATTTTATGGTTCTGTCCAAATTATACATTGTTTCCGAGAGCGCTTTTTGACCCCAATCAATTGGAGGCCTATTACCAACTCAATCAAGGAGAACTTCCTGCAAACCAACACCTCACACATCAAGTGCTGGCTGCACTCGATCTCGTTCTGATCTACAGCATCCCGGTTTGGCTCTATGACTACGCCAAATACGATTTGCACACACCACAAGTACAGCACAGTGTAGCGCTACAACTCACACAACTGAGTGCGCAGCATCCGAGAGACAAAGTTGTACTCCTAATAGAAGCCACACATTTTGTACTGATTGCCTTCAAAGACAGCAAACTTTTGTGCTGCACGGCCAACGAATACCAACAAATTGCTGATATCCTCTATTTCTTACTGGCACATCAACAGAAATTGCAGTTGCCACTGCACCTAGCTCTGGACCTCTACGACGCTAGCGAGCGTTTTGACTACCCTGCTTTTGCTGCGCTCATCAGTCAATTCAAAGATTTTGAGCACTACAATTGTACTTTTTACGATACCCCAACCTACCAAAACCAAATTTTGTGCGCATCATCCGAGGATCATTAAAAGGCAAGCGTTTTGCCACACCGCCGGGCTTTCCTTCTAGACCCACCACCGACTACGCCAAAGAAGGGCTTTTCAATATGTTAGAAAACTCGGTAGACCTCGATGAACTCAGGGTACTCGACTTATGCGCCGGAACAGGCAACATTTCATTTGAATTTGTCAGTAGAGGGGCCGCACATCTTTTAGCGATAGATAGCCATCCGCGCTGTGTTCAATACCTCAAACAAAACGTACAGCAACTGCAAATTGCCGAAAAAATGCAAGTGTATAAATCCGATTGCGTAATTTATTGCCGCAACGCCAAAAACATACAGTACGACCTCATTTTTGCGGATCCGCCTTACCACCTTGGCTTTCATGAGGAGCTCATTCAAACCATTTTTGAAAAGCAACTCCTCACTCCAGACGGTTTGGTCATCATCGAACACGGCAAACAACACGATTTTTCTGCCGTAGCACAATTCGATGCTTGCCGCAATTTTGGAAATGTGTATTTTAGTTTTTTCAAGCACACAACATGAAACGCTGTCTTTTCCCCGGAAGTTTTGACCCTTTTACCAAAGGCCATGAAGCCATAGTGCATCAGGCACTCAGTTTGTTTGACGAAGTGGTCATTGGCGTGGGCATCAACTCCAAAAAGCAAGGCCTTTTTAGCACAGACAAAAAAATTGCGCATATCCAATCGCTATTTCTCGATCAGCCTAAGGTACGCGTGGCGTCTTTTCAAAAGCTTACGGTAGAGTATTGCAAGGATATCGCAGCGACACATATTGTGCGCGGCTTGCGCGACGCCAAAGATTTTGAATACGAGCGCAGCATCGGCCACATGAACCACGCCATCTCGGGCATAGACACCGTCTTTTTCCTGACCGCACAAGCCCACAGTGCACTCAACTCGAGTATCATCCGAGAAATGTATCAAAACGGCGCAGACATCACTCCTTTCGTAACCAATCACGAACTGCTCGTTTGATGCACGTGAAGCACTTATTTTTCATTAGCCTGCTCGTTTTGTACTCCTCTTTGGAGGCCCAAGTACAACTCCGCGGCCTTTCCTTTTGGAATGAAGCCACGCTCGATATTTATCAAATCGACAATCACCTTAGCCAACAAAAAAATTGGCTACAGCGCGTTAGCCCCGACTCCATGGGTATTTTCAATGCGCAGCTCGACCTCCAAACCATCACTACTTTACAAATTTGCGGCAGCAATAAATGTGCGCTCTTCTACACCCAACCTAAGGGGCGTTACCTCATCGAATTGCCTGAAGTAGAGCAACAAACCTTTTACAACCAAGACCAACAAGATGTTGAATTACTTTTTTACCAACTCGACACCAACGACATCAATTACCGTATTTTAGGATTTGAAGCCTGGATGGACAACTACATTGCCGATATCTACCAACTCAAGGATATCCGTAGCAATGAATTCATTTTGAAAGTGCTCGCCTTCAAGGCAGAGACCGCAATGGTATACGGCGAAGAAAGCAACACCTTTTTGAGAGATTACATCAAATACAGCGTTGGCCTCACCATTGATAACTTTTCTGTTATTGGCGGCCCATCCAAAGACGACAAATACAACTTTTACCTACAAACCGATAGTGTAGACTACACCCAACCCAAACTGATCGAGTACGCGCAGCTTTTTTATGAAAACTACGACTCGCAAGTCGACCTCAAAGTGCGCAATGCCATTGACATCTCTATTCAAGCCAATAGCCTAGACGGCTTGATCAAAGCCTTGCAACAAGATCCATACATCCACAATGTTGCTTGGGCAGAGTTTGTTGCATTGGAGATGATCATTGAAGGCGAACAAACCAATCGCATCCCCAAAGAACTGGCGTTGGAACTTTTGATGAATTTGTCCAAAGTTGGGCAACAAAAAGGGCTACGCGATGCAGCAGCTTATTATTGGCTAGAGAAAAGCAAATTGGCTAATGGCCAGACCTGGAACAGAAGTTATGTCGAAAAGCAACTTGGCCTGCGCTTAGAACCCAATCAATACCTTTATTTACATCATTATATTCCCGGCAATCAAAAATGCATCGCCGAAATGGCCGCCCTCAAACGTTTGGCTGAACGCTACAAGGACAAGGTGCAAATCATCACTTTTGTGCAACAAGATGCCGTTTGGACCAACGCCGATAACAAAGCCTTTGAAGGCGCCAAGTGGCAGCGCATAGCGCTACCCAAAACAGCAACTTTGTGGCAACAATTAGGCTGGAAAAGCTCACCTGCTTATATCTTGCTCGATCCACAACTCAAAGTGCTTTACCTCGATGCGCTAGGGCCCTTACCCAATGCGCGCACCCAAACCATTGACCTCATCTTTAGTCAATTATTCAGCAATTAGTCTGCTGACGGCAGCACAAACCTGAGCTGCAGCTTGCCTTGCTGATCTTTGCTCAGCTCGTAACTGTTCGCTTGGCGCAGCAACCAATCCATAAAGGCGCCATCAAGGCCATCGAGATCCAATTCAAGTGTTTGTGTCTCCCCTTTTAAAGTAGGTGTTTTCTTGCGCAATTCCTTCATGTACATCAGCTGCACTACATCCCATTCAGACGCTTTTTGCAGCGCTGACATGATGAGATCTTTTTCGGGATCATAAATAAAAACCCCTACTCTATTGTATCTACTGAGCTCCGCTTGGCAAGCTGTACATTTGGCTTCATAGCGAAGCACCGGATCTGGCACTTTGAGTGGCTGCGTTTGCGGTAGCTCAAGGGCCAACACTTTTTGCTGTAATGCAGCAGATAACGCAGGCACCTGAATTTGCTCAAAGTTTTGCTCAAAGGCAATACCTGATTGCGCCAATAACTTAGCTTGTGCTAAATCGATGCGTTTGCCTTGGTAGTAAGCTACAATAAAAGCGTCTGTAATGCCTTTTGCAACGGCTAATTGCTGTCTGGTCTTCGCATCTTTTAAATTCCCAAACTTACCACTCGCATATCTGTATTGGCCTTTAGCTGTTTTGGCCTCGATGAGTTCGCTGAGGCCAATTTGCGCCTCAGAGGTCAAAGGCCTGTTGTAAACTCCGACCTGAACAGTATAATACAAACCTTGTCCGGGCCCAGCGAAAACAGAACTGTTTGCAATATTTTCAGTTTGGGCCAAAGTTGTTGTCGATTCTAACGCTCTACCTTGCGCCAAACTCAAGCGGCTGCAATTTTGATAAGCCACCACAAACGCATCAGGATAACCCAACGTGCGGATCAATTTCTGTTGTTTTAGTGCCTCGGCAGATGTGCTAAAATAGCCGGCCATATACACCGTGAGTCCATTGGCCAAAACCTGGCCATCAACGGGTGTAAATTCCCGAAATCGCTCAGCCGGAACCGGTTTTCTGAATGCACCTACCTGAACCCTAAATACCAAACCTTGTGGACAGGGCAAACCAACCGGCAGCGGTGTGGCCTGCGTTTGAGCCTGCCTATCTTGAACCGCAAAAACACTTCCCGCTACCGCAGCAGAACGCACTCCTTGCGTCAACTCAACTTGTGCACTCAACTGAGGCCTATAATTTTGCTGTAAGAGCGCCTCGTATACCGCCTGATTCGGCAAGGCCACCAAAGCCTGCTGTTGTGCGTTCAGACGTTCTTGTAATTGCACCTGAGCCAATATCAATGCCGCAAGCTGTTCCTTATCTTCAGGTCTGAAATTTTCTTCCATTTCTCTAAGCTCTTGCTGATTGCGCACCAACTCATTTTTCGTTTGCTCAAAAACCCGACGCTGTTCCACATAATTTACATAAGCCTCCACCTCAGCTACTGGCTCAGTAGCTTCTGAAACAGGAAGGGCCAACTGCTGCTCCAAACGATCAAGCGCCTCATTAGAAAGCCCCAGTCGTTGAATCTTTGGGAGTGTTATTGGCAGTTCTTCGCTATTGATCATCGAAATTGCCAATAGTTCTTGTTCAAATCTTGAAATCTTTTCTTGTATGAGTTCCGGAGAGGTGGCAGAAACGTTCCCATTTTCAGGTGTGGTGGTCGAAACGTTCCCATTCTCAGTGGAAATTGGATTGGTGGAGGTTGCATTCCCATTCTCCGTTGATGAGCGATTTGAATTGACGTTCTCTGTATTCCCCAATTCTTGATTCGATTCTAGGTTTCCATTTTCAGGTGTGGTGGTAACAACGTTCCCATTCTCAGTGGAAATTGGATTGGTGGAGGTTGTATTCCCATTCTCTGTTGATGTACGACTTGAATTGATAATCTCTGTATTCTCCAATTCTTGATTCGATCCTAGGTTTCCATTTTCGGGAGTGGTGGTCGCAACGTTCCCATTCTCAGTGGAAATTGGATTGGTGGAGGTTGTATTCCCATTCTCCGTTGATGTACGATTTGAATTGACGATCTCTGTATTCCCCAATTCTTGATTCGATCCTAGGTTCCCATTTTCGGGAGTGGTGGTCGCAACGTTCCCATTCTCAGTGGTAATTGAATTGGTGGAGGTTGTATTCCCATTTTCCGTTGATGTACGATTTGAATTGACGATCTCTGTATTCCCCAATTCTTGATTCGATCCTAGGTTTCCATTTTCAGGTGTGGTGGTCGCAACGTTTCCAATCTCAGTGGAAATTGGATTGGTGGAGGTTGTATTCCCATTCTCCGTTGATGTACGACTTGAATTGACGATCTCTGTATTCCCCAATTCTTGATTCGATCCTAGGTTTCCATTTTCAGGTGTGGTGGTAACAACGTTCCCATTCTCAGTGGAAATTGGATTGGTGGAGGTTGTATTCCCATTCTCCGTTGATGAACGATTTGAATTGACGATCACTGTATTCTCCAATTCTTGATTCGATCCTAGGTTTCCATTTTCGGGAGTGGTGGTAACAATGTTCCCATTTTCTGATGAAACTGAATTGGTGGAGGCAAGTTGAGACTTGAGGTTTTGTGAAAGGTCTTGTTGTTGGGCATATTGTGCCAATAATTCGTCGTAGGAGCTTTGGAGATTGATTTTTGGAAGGCTTTGGTTTTCGGCCGCTTTGAGATACGATGCTTTGCGTGAGGCTTGGTCGAAAACTTGAAGTTCGGCGGCAGCGGCTTCTCGTTCTGAGCGCAATTGAACGGCAGTAGCTGCTAACTCCTTGCTTTCGCGCTCGCGTGCAGCGATTTGCAATTGCGTTTGAGCTTGTTCTTTTTTGGATTGGAGCGGCAAGGCGGTTTGCAGTTGCTTGATTTGCTGCGCGACTTGCTGCTGCTGTGCTTTGATGGCGGCTTCTTCTTGTATAAGTTTTTGCAAGCCGCGTTGCTGTTCGAGTGCAGCGGCTTCTAGCGCGCTAGCGCCGTCGAAAGCGGCAATTTCCAAATATTGTTGAAGGGTAGCTTGCTGTTGGGTCCAGCCAGCTAATAAGGTGAGAGAATCATTGGTGAGCAGTAGGGCCTGATGGCGTTCGTTCATGGCGCGCAGGGTATCGAGCAGCACTAAATCTGGAATATTGGCGGCCTGATTGATTTGGATCCAGCGTTGATTAAATGCCAATTCATTTTCTACAACGGCTAATTCTTGCAGCAGTTCTTCGCGTTCGGTGGCAGAACTAGGCTGAGTAATGGACTGACCCAACTTGGCGAGGAGCTGTTCTCTGCTATTGAGTTGTTGTTCAAAATCTTGGCGCAAAAGCTCCATAAGGCGCACTTGATTTTCAAGGCTCACCTCTGCGGCCAACAAAGTGTCTATCATCTGAGTGATAAATGCTGCGGTATCTTGGGCAGCAAAACCCCAAGTTGTTGCCAAAGATGCTTGTAGTGGCTTGTTGCCCTCCAGCCCTGACGTCTTGGCTTGCAAGAGTTGCCCTTTGGCGACATTCATTTGGAGTTTGGAAAGTCCTGCTATTTGTGTGGCAGGATCTTGGTCGAGGAGTTGGTTGCGGACTTGCCATTGTTCTTTGCCCAGTTCGTCGCTGAAATACAGCACTTGTTGTTGCAAAATGGTATTTGGCTTTAAAATGGGTATGCTGAAACGCGTTTGATACACTTTTGAGGCGCCGTCTACTTGTATTTCGAGTAAGAATTCACCTTTCTGAGGCAGCGCTACTTGATATGCTCCCGCTGCATCTGAAACAAAAGGTCCGTAGACTTCACTGGTGAGCAGGTCTGTAAATTGAAGGCTCAGCGATTTAGACTCAGGTTGAAGTTCATTCGAAAATAGGCCCGCAAAAACAAAGTTGGGACGAACTGGCGCGTCGAGTTGCAAAGTATAGATTTCGTACTGCCCTACAACACCTTGTCTAGACGTCGCAAAGTAAGCCTGATTTTGGGCAGCATCGCAGACGTAAAAGAGGTCGTCGCTAGGGCTCGCATAAGGATAAGGCATTTTTTCAATTGCCGTTGCTGTATTTGTTGCGAGGTCAAAAGAGGCCTTGAATAAGTCGTGTGCACCGATGCTTTGAGCTGTAGAACTGAAATAGAGTGTTTGGGAGGCAGCATCATAAAAACCATAAGTCTCGTTGCCGATAGGGTCATTGACACCTCCGCCGATGAGCTGGGGGCTATCCCAGTTATTGTTGGCATCTTTCTTTTGGAGATATAAATCTAGTTGGGTGCCTTTCGGACCATACGAGGCTAAAATTCTGTATTTCATGCCACGCTTGTAGGCATAAACAGGTACATGTCCGTGCTTCGCATTGTTCTTGCTGTGTACTTCTGGCGCCTCATAGAAGGTGTAGTCGTCGGCAGTAAAAGGAAACGCCGTATAAAATTTAGGACTCTTCGTGGTTTGCAAAGCGAGCAGCGGTAGCCTGATGAAAGCCGATACTTCTTTTAAACCACGCTGGCACTCGGCAATCTGACGACTGACATCTCGTGGTGCTTTGAATTGCTGACTGAGCTGTTGATAGTTTTCGTAGGCTTTGATCGCTTGTGCAAAGAAATATTGCTCTTGAAAGATTTGTGCACGGTAGTAATATAGTAAGGGGTCAGGAATTTGCTTAAGGCCTAGGGCTACATCGAAGTATTTTGCGGCTTCAAAGTGGTTCTCGACTTCAAACAAGCAAACGCCATAATGGTAATTGAAGTTTGGGTTTTGTTGGTCTTTGGCCAGTAATTGGCGGTAGTCTACGAGGGCTGAGGCATAATTTTGTTGCTCGAAGGCTTGTGCAGCGCGTCTCTCCAGACTGCTCTGACTTTGGGCAAAAGCGCTGTGGTTTTGCCCCAATAACAAAACAGTGAAAACGAAATAAATGAGCCTTTTTGTGCGCACTATAAGTAGAATAACCTATAGGCTTACGATTTTTTGGCAAAAAGGTTCATGCGGTTTTCGGTGCCCTTGAGCAAGCGCTCAATATTCTGACGGTGTGCCCAAATGACGAGTGTCCCGAGTACGATCGTGAAGATGATCATGATGCGGGTGTCGTTGTGGATGAAAAAATAAGAAACTAAAGGAAAGCAGAGTGCAGAAATAATGGCCCCGAGCGAAACATAACGCGTGGTAAGGAAAACCACCAAAAACAAGGACAAGCAAACAGCTGCTGCTGGCGGATTGATGCCAATGACAATCCCGAGTGAAGTAGCCACGCCCTTTCCGCCTCGAAATTGCGCAAAGATGGGAAATACATGCCCCACAACCGCGCTAAAACCTCCCACTAATTGCAAGATCAAAAACTCATCCTTGTAACCACTAAAAGCAGTTTGGGCCAAAAAATAGGGCAAGCAAGCAGCGGTGGTGCCTTTGATCACATCGATGAGCAATACCAACCAACCATAGCGCTTCCCTAAGATGCGAAAGGTGTTGGTTGCACCTGCGTTTTTACTGCCGTGTTCGCGGATGTCTATACCTTTAAAATAGCGGCCCACCCACACAGCGGTTGGAATACTACCGAGCAAATAAGCGGTGAATAAAACAAATAAGAGCGTCATTAATTTTATTTATTTAACAAATAAGCCCTCAATTTAGCTAAAATTTTTGATGCTTCCTGTTCTTGAGTGCTCTCGTAATTGAAATTTCGGGTCTTTCTTTTGTCGGGTTTGATGCTGTCAATTGCTGCTAAAAGCTTGGCATTAGTTGAATACACGCTCAGTAATCCGTCCTTTTTCTCCTGCGAATAACCCAAAATATAGCTCGTGCCATCAAAGGCTTCTAAGGACCAATAAAAGGCTGTATTAGCGTCGTCGCCAAAACTTTGCACATAAGCTTGCGTGAGTGTAACGGGCTGCACAATTGCTGTGCCGTTGATTGAAATAAGACCAACGCTTTGTGCTTCGCTCATCAGGCCTTTTGCTTGTTTGTTTGCACTCGGCTTATTGCTCCCAAAATTCTCGAGAACGATTCCGCTTAAGATCAGGCTTTGTTCAAGCGTATTAGGCATTTTCTTCAATTTTTCTTCGTCAAAATCTTTGAATACTTCTTGGGCATCTTTTGGGTTAGACCAAGCCGTAAGGCTATTTAGCAAAGCATCAATTGGTTTTTTGATATTCCATTCGGGCGCCGTTTCTGCAGCCTTAAATTGATTGGCCATTTCTGCCCAGACTGCGTTGTCTAGCGGCATCGTGATTTTTGCATTGGCTGCAATGCGGGTTTTTCTTTTTTCGGAATCATAGCTGATCTTTCCATACAAATCGATATCTACCTCTCCTGTTGCGATGCCTAAATCGATGTGGCCATAGCCAGACAAGCTACAACTTTCCACAGCCAGCACCAACAAATTGCTCAGTGAGTCTGTGCGTTCCAAGCGCGCTTTACTACCGACTTCAAATTGTTTGGTTTGCTGATCGTATTGGAGGTAACCCGATACGCGGAACAACCCTGGGTCTGCCACGCCAATTTGCTGCGACAAGAAGGCAGGATAAATACGCAAGCTATCTGCACGTTCGGTGGCGCGCCAAACAAAACCAAGCGCCAAGCTATTGCCTTTAGCATCTGTTGGTTTTTCGGGGATAGGAATCTGAATTTGTTTGGCTAAAATGGTGTCTTTGAAACTCATCCAGGATTTATCGTATTGGCAAGGATGAGAAAGCTTTGTCGAACCTTCGAGCAGCAAGCCCGGATGATTGGCCTCAATTTGAACTTTTCCAAAATAAGCAAACTCCGGACTGAGCTGAAATTGAGCCGACTCCGGAATCTCGCCTTTAGCTACTGTTTTGGTTTGTACATAACTCAAAGATTTAATTCCGATAAGGCTTTTGCTGCTGTCGCGGTCGTAATACGGATAAATGCCATTTCCATCATAAGCCAAGCGCCCTGCTATATGGAGTGTTGCTTGTTCAAATTGATGAAACTTCGTGATGTAATTAGCCAAGACTTTTGCATTTTTAAGCGTATCCATAGCTGCGGCCTTGCGGATGCGCACACGAGAAGAATCTGGAAAGATGCGCGCATCGCCAACTTGGATGTACTCGACGGCATCGCAGAGAATCAGTTGTGTTTTAAGGTCGTATTTGGCGCTAAGTGACTTGAATTGCAGTGAATCTTGTTTGCTATTGGTAGAATAGAAATTGTTGCGGGCGAGGTCTGCCCCACTTTCAAATGTGGTTTCACCACCCTTGTTTTTCTTGAAGTCTAGTGACTCGCCATCTATGAACCAAGTAAATTTATCCATCTGACAAAAGTATTCGTTGGCAGGAAACATAATGCGCTTGGTGCCATTGGATGAGAATTCACCGATACGGGTAGAAAAACTGATGTGGGCTTTCATTTCATCGGACTGAATGGCCAACGGATTTTCTCCATAACTCGAGAAGCGGTTGCGCAGGGCAAAAGAAGCATTTTGCGAGCGGATGTCTACATCTGTGAATTCAAAATCTTTGGCGGCAAGTTGGGCATCTTTGTAGAACAATGTACCCTTACCAGTCATGCCTTTTTTATCGAGCAAAAGTTGTCCGTCTACCTGTACTTCCTCCGTAAAAATGAGCAAGGGGTCGTTGCCATAGCTGGCAATCTTTAGCCTTTCTTGTCGCGGCTCAAAACTCATGTAAGCTTTTTCTGACTTTGCCAGAGGATAGCGCACTCCCGTCTTTTGCTCGGGGCCTGAAAAAGCAACTAAACCGATGGTAGAATCTGGCAAAAAGGTGAGTTTCTTAGAAATGGCTGTGGTGTGCAAAAACTGAATGGTCCCAGCACCTTGCAAGCCATTGTGCGACAAATAAATTTGGTTTTTGTAACGCGAACTCGTTTCATAAAAAGGATAACCTTCACTTGGCGCAGTGGTGATGAAGCCCAGCGAGTAATCGTTCATAATGCGCACAGGAACTTGCATTTTGGGGAAGATACCAGATGATACTAATTGTCCATCGAGTCGAAAAGCAGCTTCCGCGAAATTATCTAAGCTGTCGAGCTCAAAGATGGCTAGCTCGTAGTAAAACCTTGTTGAATCATAGGCGCCTTTGAGTATGGAGGGGTCGTTGTAAAAAATCTTGCCCGGTGCAACGGTACTGAGGACCGGAAAATGAGTATTGCCAGTTGCTCTTCCCGCTTTGTTGTCCGGATCATCTATGCGAAGTGTGCCGCGCAAGCCCTTGAGTTCACTGAGTAGCAGGATAGATTCTTGTCCGTCTTCTTTTTTGAGCGGTCTGACACGAAAAGCAGTGTTTTCGGTAGTGAGTAAATTGACCAAAAACTGTTCGTAATCGAACTTAGAGAAGTTGGTTTGGATTTCGCATTTGCCGGCCTTGAGCCAACCTGAAAAACCGATGTCTCTGTTTTGATACATATATACGACACTCGTATCTGGAAAAATGCGCACCTGCTGGGCTTCAGAAAGCGTAATCTGCTCTACCTCCCTGAAAATGAGCTCTTGTTTGTCTAACGAGATGCTGGCATAGGCTGTTGTTTGCACTTTTCGAAGATCGGAAACCACTAATAGGTTGTCGTAGTCTCCGCTGCCTTGTGTGGCCGCAGCATAAGCCAACAGTTTGGGCGTGACCAACAACTTCTTTTGCACCGGATCAGCACTCAGAAAACCAGCCGCAATGAGGTCGACAAATAAAGGCTTGACTTGGTCAATTGTTTTCTTGAGTGCATTGGCCAACTCGCCTTCAGTGAAAAGGGTTTTGCCTTGTTTATCGACTAATTGTGCAAAGACAGGAAACGGATTGTTGGCCCCTGCCCCTGCAAAACGAGAATAGAGCGCTTTATCAAAATAATTCATCGATTCAAAGCGGGCCATTTTGCGCTCTTGTGCCGTACCAACATCGAAGGTATAATATGGATCTGCGGTTCCTTTTTTCCAGGTGAGTACAGGTGCGTAGCAATATAACTTAAAGTAGCTGTCTACAAATGGGAAGTAGTCGGTGCCGCGTTGTGCTGCCGCCAAACGCAATTGCTGTTGCTTTTCATCAAAAGTGAAGAAGCACTCTTGAATGCTGAGGGAATCGCCGTTCTTATAGCGCAGTACTGCACGCGCACCCCTGGCCAAAATTTGTTGTGGCGACATCTCAAAACCAGCGGCACTGATTTCAAAAAGCACCTTTCCTTCGCGCTTGAACAAGAGCTTTGCAGGTTTGCCACTTGCACCTTTCCCGATGAAATCTGCACCTTCTAATGTAAAACTCCCGTCGTAATCCATTTGAGGCCTCAATTCATTGATTTTCAAGCGCTTTTCATAGGAGGTAAATTGAGGTGCCGACTCTTTTTCAGCTAAATCTAAAGTGGTCAGGTCGCTGAGTTTACCTAAAATAGGCGTAGCAAAATATGGTGTAGATAACGCAACAGAATCAGCCTTGAGTTTGGCCGTCAATAAATCGGCTTTATAGGTTTTGAGCGTGGCGAAAGTTTCATTTTTGGGCAAATTGACCTTCTCCCAGGTCAGCGTTCCATTTTTCCCTTCCCAGCGCTTGGTTTGCATGTCGAAGGATCCGGAGGTATTGTAGACCACGATGGAATCTTCTGGGCGTTTGTTGTCGTCGTACTTGATACATTTCAGCACAACACCTGTGGCCTCAATATGGAGATTTTTGACCTCAACCCAACGCAGGGTTCCTCCCTGTGCTTTCCACAAAAAATCTCGCTCTTTGTAGAGGGCGCCATACTTGAAAAAATCGACAGAAAAATCGAGAAACTGCGTCAGCTGCTCATCTGGGCTAGCGGCATAATCAAAAACATATTTTGTCCAGGGGTTAGAAAGTTCCGGATTGATTTTATTTTGAACTATGGCAATGCTTGCCTGCAAAAAGTCATATAAATCAGGATAAATGGGCACTTCTTTGGCCTGAAGCTGATTGCAGTTTTCTTGCAATTTTTTGAATTGGGTATCGTTGAGGGTCGAACCCTTGATAAGTTGTGGCAATTGGTCTTTGAGGTACGCTTGTGCACTTTCTTCTACGACAAGTTGCTGCCAGGTTTTGACAAATTTATCGCGGTCTAAAGGAAAGTTTTGGGCAAATAAAGATGGTGCTACTAACAGCAAGCCAAACAACAAATAAAGGATAGATTTCATGGTCATTTTTTTAAGAGCACTACTGCCCAATTTTCGCGCGCGTCGGTTCGAACCCAAGCAAAACCAACCTGTTCAGCTGCTGCAATCAGGTCTGGGGCATCAGTCACAAAAAAGCCGCTGAGCATTAGTAGTCCGTTATTGGCAATAACCCTGCCGTAAACCGGAAGTTGTTCGAGCAATACATTCTTGTTGATATTGGCCAGAAGCACCTCGTAACCTGCACCAGGAATTTCAGGTGCGCCGCCGTGGATTGCTGTAATCTTTTTACTGCCATTGAGCGCGATGTTCTCAAGGATATTCTCCGCAGACCACTCCTCGATCTCGACCGCATCGATCTGCGCTGCGCCCAAGCGCTCCGCCAAAATGGCTAAAACGCCTGTGCCTGCGCCCATATCGAGGACTTTTTTACCCTGCAACTCTAGCGTCAGCATGTTTTCACAAATGAGGTGGGTGGTCTGATGATGACCTGTTCCAAAACTCATTTTGGGTAAAATCTTGATTTCGATACCGTCTGTTGGTGCTAAAGTGTGAAAAGGTGCTACAATGCGCAAGTTGTCATTGATGATGACCGGCTCAAACTGCGCTTCCCAAGTAGCATTCCAGTTTTGCTGCGGCAATAAGGCGAGTTCAAAAGTCGTAATTGCTGCGCCTTTATCGTGCAATTCTTTCAATAAGGCCTGTAATTTGTGACCATCATAGTGCGCCTCTTGAATATAGGCTTTGAGTATCGGTGTCTCTTCTACAAAACTCTCGTAGTCTAGCTCCGCGAGATAGGCCACTAAGATATCGTGCCATTCATCAAAGGAGTCAATTGTGATTTGAAGTTCATAGTAGTTCATGCTTGAAGTGCTTTCCAAAGTTGATTAAAAATAAGTGGGTCGAGCGCTGCGCCGCCAACCAATACGCCATCTACGTTGGGGCAGCTGAAAATGGCTTCGGCATTAGCTTCATTGACGCTTCCACCGTATAAAATTGGCACTTGCTGGCCAGCTGAACCAAAATGTTCTACCAAATGGTCTCGAATGGCTTGCTGCATTTGGCTAATTTGATCGAGGTTGGCACTTAAACCACTGCCTATTGCCCAAATAGGTTCATAGGCCACCACAAGTAAATGGAGGTCCGATACACTCAAGAAGCGCAGATTTTCAGTAAGTTGAGCTAAGACAAAAGCCAGGTGAGTTCCTGCTTCACGGATATCTTGAGCCTCACCACAACAAAGAATAAAAGGGAAAGCTGCACTTGCACAAGCGCTCACTTTTTGAGCAAGTAGGGAGTCATCTTCTTTGAAAATGAGCCGGCGCTCTGAATGACCGATCAGTACAGACTGAGCACCAATGCTTTGAAGTTGTTCGATGGAGAGCTCACCTGTGAAGGCGCCGCTTGCTTCGAAATACACATTTTGTGCACCGCATTGCAAACCCGCTGCCTGGATGTCTTTGAGGTAAATTGCGCTCGGATAAACCCAAAGCGACGCGTTTTGAGCGCTCCAATCTAGGGTTTGATATGTATGCAGCCAAGCTTTGACTTCGGGTTGCGTCAAATTCATTTTCCAATTTGCCGCGAGGATCTTTTTTCGCATGGAACGAAAATAAGACTTTTAATTGCGCAACTTTTGCTTTTGCAATTGGGTTTTCAAGTCTTCTTTGTTGAAAGCGTCTGCACCCTCTGGGCCATGATACATTTTGACTAAGTTGCCATTCCACAAATAAGCCACGCCGGGTACATCGCGGTTGCCACCTAGAACACTCCAAAACGCAATGATATCCAGTACTTTGTGCGGATAAGACGCACCCGCAAACTTAAAGAAGTCTGGGATTTCTTCTGCAGCTTCATCCATAAACAGGATTTGAATTTCAGGAAAACCAGGCGTGCTATTTTTGAGTGCTGTCAGTTGCTTGGCCGTGGCGCGGCAGTGATCACAGCTTGGGGCAAAAAAGCAAAGGATTTTCTTGCCTTCATTGATATTGGCAAAATATTTTTCGTAGCCAGATTTTTTTGGTTTTGGCCCCAAATCTTTGGGCTTGGCTACTTTGGTGGTGTCTTTGGCTATTGGCGTCTTCACTGTTTTGGTGGTATCTGTACCAACAGCAGATTGAGGCGCTGAACTTGTAGGTTCGGACATTTCTGTTGCGCTAGGAGTTTGAACCACTGTTGCCGCCTTGTATGTTGGAATGAAGATGAACATCAGCAACATGCATACGCTTAAAATGGTGGTCAAAAACCAAAAATTGGAGCGTTCAGGGAGTTGGGCGCCGTAGCGTTTCCAAAGAATAGCCAAAAGGCCGATAGAGAGTACGTTTTTCATGATAGCTTCTAGGGGGGTCATGGGTAAAAGAGCACCAAAGCAACCACAATTGCCTTTGTTGCCGGTGTTGATGATTTCGATTGAGAGGTGAACGACAAATACAGCTAGCATGGCAATGAGCGCTGGAATAACCCATTTTTTAAGGTCAAATGGAAAAAGCAAGAGCAAGCCCAAACCAAACTCCACACCAATTAGGGCGCGCGAAAAGATTTTGGCTAATTCCACCGAGAAACCCATCGGATAGAGCTGCTTGATTTCAAACATTGAAATGGTGCCGTAGGCAGAGGGGTCTGGATAAATTTTACCATAGGCCGATACCAGAAAAAGACCGGCAATTAGGATGCGGATTGACCAAGGAAGGTAACGTTCTATTTGTTGCATAGCGTTCGTTTTGAAGTAAATTTAGGTGTCGAGTGGAAAAGACGGAGCACTTTAACAGCCTCTTAACAATTTTCTAAATGAATGAGCGCAAAAACACTGTAGTTGAGCATGTCAAAATAATTGCCCTCTACCCCTTCTGAGACTTGCGTAGCACCTGCGTTGTCTTCGATTTGCTTGATGCGCATGATTTTACTGAGTATGAGGTCGGTTAGGGAACTCACGCGCATGTCTCGCCAAGCCTCGCCGTAATCATGGTTTTTGCGTTCCATGAGCGCTTTGGCTTCGTCGGCAATTTGGTGATAGCGCGCTATGGCTTCTTGGGCTTGCATGGTATCTTGAAGACCTGCGGGCTCGCGCACTTGAATAATAGCCATGATACAATAATTGACAATGGCTTGAAAAGCATCTTCAAAAGATTCGCCAACCAGGTTTTTACCTGTTTCTTGAATGGTGCGGATGCGCTGTGCTTTAATGAATAGTTGGTCGGTTAAAGAACTTGGTCGTAAAATACGCCAAGACAAGCCGTAGTCGAGTGTTTTTTTTTCGAAAATCTCTCGACAAATAGTCATTACATTTGTGTATTGAATTTGCGTTTGTGTCATGAGTCAAGCTAAGGAACAAAGTACCGTATTTCAGAAAAGTCGCTTTTTGAATATCAAAGGGCAACTCCACGATTTTGGTCAACCAAAGATAATGGGAATTTTGAATATGACGCCCGATTCCTTCTATGCGCAAAGCCGCGTGCTCAACTCAGACCAACTCCTAGAACGCGCCAGCGCCATGATCAATGCCGGCGCCCATATCCTAGACATCGGTGCCAGTTCTACGCGTCCGAATGCACAAGTTGCTACTGCACAAGAAGAAATAGACCGTTTGGCAGACACCATTCTACTGCTCAAAAATGCCTTTCCCTCGACTTTAATTTCGCTCGATACTTACTATGGAAAGGTAGCGCAATTCGGCATAGAACAAGGTGCTGACCTGATCAACGATATTTCTGCCGGCCAATTCGATCCTACGCTTTGGACTGTGGTAGCGCAGGCAAAAATTCCGTATATCCTCAATTACAACCGCGCACAGCAAAATAATTCGGCTCAATCTTTTCTCCATGAGAAAGGAATTGTAAGCGATGCCCTTTCCTTTCTTTCTGAAAAACGCGCGGCACTACAAGCCCTTGGCTGCACAGATGTCATCATCGATCCGGGCTTTGGATTTGGCAAGAGCCTTGCAGAAAACCACGAACTACTGCAAAAACTTGAGCACCTGCATCTACTCGGCGCGCCACTTCTCGTTGGTGTATCGAGAAAATCAATGATCACAAAAGTGCTTAATTGCAGCGCAGACGAGGCCCTGAATGGCACGAGCATCCTCAATACCCTCGCCTACACCAAAGGTGCACGGCTCTTTCGGGTCCACGATGTAGCTGCTGCCAAAGAGCTGATTCTCTTGTTAGCAGCGCAAGATTTGCATTAATTGAAACTTTTTTGCGTACTTTCGTATGATTGTACATCTTTAACAAGCGTATGAAAGCTTTATCTTTATTTTTTATTTCCTGTTTCGCATGGCTCAGCTATGCACAGGCCCCATCTGCCAATTTCACTGTCTCAGACCCAGACAACAACCTATGTCAAGGAGACTGTATTTATGTAGTCAATAACTCCACCGGCGATGACCTCGCCTACCTCTGGACTTTCCAAAATGCTACGCCCGCTACTTTTGTAGGGCAAAACCCTGGCCCAATATGCTTCAATACCCCGAGTACAACAGGTCCGTTTGCCATTACCTTAACAGCAACCAACGCACAAGGCGCCGTAAGTACCATTACACAATTTGTGACTGTACTTCCGATGCCAACTGTAAGCAGCACCATTTCTGATACACTTGCCGGTGTGTATGTCGTGATTCCAGACACCACCATCGATATGTTCCAAGAAGCCTACTTATATGCAGAAGGAGCTCCTTTTGGCGGCAACCTCAATTGGTACCCAAGCGGCGTGACTGCAGATAGCATCCCGGGTTGTACAGCTTGTATTGCTGGCGATTCGCTTACTGTTACGCCTTTTTACACGACCTATTATGTGGTGCAATACGGCCTCAACGGCTGCTTTGCTTACGACACCGTGTTGGTCACGGTTAATTTCGCAAACCAAGTCAAAATTGAACTTCCGAATTCATTCTCTCCGAACGACGACGGCGAAAACGATTTCTTCCGCGTGCTTTCTAACGTAGATGCAGACGGCAACTTTGCCAATGGCTATGAAGAAGGCGGCGCATTGGCAGAAATTGACCTGCGCGTTTTCAATCGCTACGGACAGCAAGTTTTCCGCACTACCGACGTCAAAGAAGGCTGGGACGGCACCTATAAAGGCAAGGCCATGAACCCTGCCACTTACACTTATATTCTTAACTTCCGTACCATCGACGGCCGCTCAGGTTCGCGCAAAGGAAACGTTACCCTATTCAGATAAGCACATGAAACGCACACTATACTTAGCCCTGACTTTTGCAGGTGCCTTCAGCGCCACAGCACAGCACGACCGAATCATTTCAAATTGGTCGCAATCGCAAATGATCTACAATCCCGGAGCAGTAGCAACTGGTGCCGGCGACATGAGCTTTTTTGCAAACCACCGTTCACAATGGCTCACTGTTCCAGAAGCAGGCGTTGGCATGCGCAGCAACTTTATCAATGGTGAATTCAAAGTCAAAGAAGAAGGCTTGGCCAATCGCAATAACTTTGGCGTGGGTTTCAGCGTTCTCTCTGACCAAACAGGCGCTGCCAACCTCACTACCCTCAGCGTGTCGCTTCCTTTGAACTACACCTTGGCCCTAGACCGCCAAAACAAACTCAGCATCGGTGTTGCGCCAGGTTTTATTCAGCAAGCATCAGATCGTTCTGGTCAGACTTGGGAAAACCAATGGAATGGTTCTGTATTTGACCCTGCTACTTCTGTAGAAAACAGCATCAACGGCAGTTACGCCACTATGGACCTCGGAACCGGCATCTATTTCCAACACCAAATCAACAACCGCTCCTCTTTCTATGCAGGTTATGCACTCAACCACTTGATCAAACCCAAAATGGCTTGGTCTTTCAGCGGCGATAAAATGTACATGCAAATGGTCTTGCAAGGTGGTGCCGATTTTGCCACTAAAAACCCAGACTTCCGCATCCAACCCAATTTTGTATTTTTCCGCACCAACAACACCAACAGCCTTACTGCTGGTGTAACTTTTGAAAACACCTTCAAGGAAGGATCCAAAATCACGGGCATCAACAAATCAAATTGCGTTAATTACGGGGTCTACTACCGTCATGGCGATGCAGTAGTAGCTACTTTCGGCATGAAAGTATCTCAATTCCGTTTTGGCTTATCCTTTGACGCCAACACCTCTAAACTCAACCAAGCAACCGGTGGCATTGGAGGAGTTGAACTCTATTTCAAAGCCTTACTGAACTTCAAGAAATTCAATGCGCAATCGCGAATGAAATAAGGAAGTCATCACCAACTGATTCATACAAAAAAAGGCCCGCTTTCGCGGGCCTTTTTTGTTTATTACTCAGACCCCACCCGTATGAATGAACAAGACGTTTTTGATCGAGGGTTGGAGCTTGGGGAGCTCGTGGGATAAGGCGTAGAGCGTTTTGCCCGTGTAGGTGGGTTCGATGGGGAATTGGTTGGTTTGATTGAAAAAATTGATGAAATCGATTAGTTCTTTTGATGTTTTGGCGTAGCCGCCGTGGTGATATTGATCGAGAAAATGGACTTGCTGCTGTGGAAAATGAAGGGCTGTGGTGAGTGGATTGTTCTTGGATTCAGAGCTTAACTTTTGCATTTCTGCTCGTGAGTCAAAACCTTTGAGGACCGGAACTACGAATAATTGGGTGGTTTTCGGAAGGGAGGCAAGGATGCCTAAACTGGTGGTGGTGGTGCCTTGTGCGATGAAAACGGCGTCGAAATGCCGATTGTTGTTTTGGATGAGCGCTTCTTGATAAATCTGTTGACAGCCCCAAATGCCTTCGGGATTGGCGCCGCCTTCTGGGATCAACCAAGTTTTGGATTGGGGGTCAAAACCTGAAGTCAATTTGTGGTCTTGATACGCAGTTCTTGAAATAAAATCAAGTTGCATGCCGAGTTCTTGACATTTGTACAATAAGGCATTGCTCGTTGGGTTGAGCTCTTCTCCCCTGACCTTCCCTACAATAGGTATATCAAGGGCCTTGGCTACGGCTGCACTCGCGAGCAGATGATTGGAATACGCGCCTCCGAAGGTGACAATTTGTGCGGCACCTGCATCTTTAGCTGCCATTAAATTGCCTTCAAGTTTGCGAAGTTTGTTGCCCGAAATAAAAGGATCAATTAAATCGTCGCGTTTGACGAACAAATCAAGCGCAGTATTGTTAGCGTTGTGTAGGGAAAAGCGCTGCAACTCCGAGTGCTTTTTTAACTTTGCAAACCACAGCGACATATCAGTACTCATGAGCGAAGATTTTTCTGGATTTTCTAAAAAAAGTCACTTAAACGACGAAGATTACTATTTATCCGAGGAGGGTTATATTGTATTTACAGAGCAGTATCATCTCAAAAGAGGGTATTGCTGTAAAAGCGGCTGTAAACACTGCCCTTATGGCTACGACCCAAAAACTGGGCACATCGCCGAATACCCCAAAAACTAATCAATTCCAAGTTCCGGAAAGCGGCCTTTGTATTGCTTGAGGATATCCTTGATTTTTTGAATATCTGCATCGGCATCGCCTGTTGGCCAAAATAAGCTATGGAAACCGCCTGTTTTGGTGGCAAAATCGATGTAAGCAACGTAAATAGGCACATTGGCTTTCTGCGCTACGTAATAGAATCCTTTTTTCCAGTTCGGATTGTAGCTGCGGGTGCCTTCAGGCGAGAACACCATATACATGGTTTCATTTTCTTCGAAATAGCGCACGGCGGTATCGGTGAGGTTGTTCTTCTTGCTGCGGTCTACGGGAATGCCGCCAATCGCTTTTAGAAACCAACCGAGCGGCCCCCAGAAAAGCTCTTTTTTCATGAGGTAGCGCCCCTTGACGCCATACTGATAAAAGGCCAAGCGACCGAGTATAAAATCCCAATTGGAGGTATGTGGCCCCACAGCGATGACACATTTCTGAATGCCTTCTGGCGGCGTTGGATCAACTTTCCAACCAATGAGCCAAAAAATAAATTTTGCGATGAACTTCATGCCTTAAAGTTAAGCAATTCATCTTTCATCTATCTTTACACCATGAAGTTGCTCAAAGAACTTATATGGAGCCTCCCTTTATTGCTCGTACTCTACGCGAGTTATGTGCTGGCTCCGTTCTTGGAACTACCCCAAACCAAAACTGCTCAAGTGCCTGTTTTTCAGGATCAAGCCTTTTGTTTTTCAGTACTTCCTTTGCAAGTTGTGCAAAGTTGGGTACTCGAACAACAGCTCGAGTCTAAAGATGTAGCGGTTCAAGAAGCACTCAAGCAAATGTCGCTGCATTTCAAGACGGAGCGCAACACCACACTGGCCGATTTCCAATTTGACCTGCATGGTGCTTTGGCTTATTACCTCATCGAAAATCCGAAACAAGCATTTTCCTGTATTTTTATTCCTGGCAGCGGTCAAAAAGAAGGCTGGCTTTCAGCACAATATTATGGTGTTCAGAAGGGAATTTTTTTCTTTGCTGAACCGCTGAAAGTAAAGCAACGCACCTATTTTGAAAAAAGCCTTGTAAAAATGCGCTTTCAAACCAAAAAGTTTGAAGCCAGAAAACATCACTTTGAACTCAAAGGACAACCCTATACCCTACTTTGGGAAGAGCACGCCTTTGCACTGGAATTGCCCAAAGAAGCCAAGCAACAAACACTCATGCTTGCGCCGAATGGTTTTCATTTGAGCAGCCCGCTGGCCCTCAGTAACCTGCCTGCCTCTTTTCACTTTTTGGAAAGCATCAAGGCAAGCTCACTCAATTACTACGGTGCTCAACTCAACAACAAACAAGCTTTGGTCCTCGACTTTGAAGCCCTACTCACTTTTGACAACCAAAATGCGAGAACTGCATTTTTGAACAGTTGCCAAAACGCATTCCCTGATTGGCAATGGGCGCCCAACTTTGTGCGGGTGAACGAAGCGGTTTATGCGCTCAAAAAAGAAGGAGACAAGCAGTTATTTATTTGCAGTAAGCCCAAACAACATATTCAAAATGGCAAATTTGCGCAGCGAACTTCCACTTTACCAATCGCATGTTCGGGCAACCCCACCCTACTCACCAAACTAGACAACGCCGGCTGGGCAGCGGCCATTCTTGAACTTTTCCCAATTTACCGCGGCATCTCTGACTTTTCAGCGCGCACTGCAAACGTGAGCACTACCAACAACACCATCCGTTGGGAACTCAAAGAAGACTACTTTGCAGCTGGCGAGTTTTTGAAATTGCTTGGTACAACTTTGGATCAATAAAAAACCCCGCTGCGAACAACGGGGCGTTTTACTCATTATTACTAAACCTATCTATCGAATAAAGAGTAATTCTCTAAATTTCGGCAATGGCCAAAGTTCGTCTTCTACTAAAAGCTCAAGCTTATCGGCATGGTAGCGTATTTCATCAAAGTGAACTTTCACTTGATCGCAGTAAGCCAAGGCTTTTTGTTCTGCGCTTTCCAATTTGTTGGCCAATTTGCGCTGTGCGAGCATTGCATCAGAAGCTTCTTTCATTTTGTTGATGTGCATCGATACTTTCTCAAGTAATTCAATCTGCGCTTTAGCTGCTGTTCTACCAGCTTTGTCGCCTAATACGCTAATGAGACCTTGTACGTTCTGCAACAATTTGTTTTGGTACTCGACTGCAGCTGGAATGAAGTTGTTTTGAACGAGGTCACCCATGAGGCGAGACTCAATTTGAATTTTGAGGATGTAGTTCTCAAATTCGATTTCGGCACGCGCTTCTAATTCACGAGGCGTGAGTACTTCCATCTCAGAGAAGAGTTTGACAACATTTTTATCGTGCCAAACCTTGAGTGCACGCGGGGTGTCTTTGAGGTTAGAAAGACCGCGTTTCTCGGCTTCTTTGACCCATTCGTCGCCGTAACCATTGCCTTCAAAACGGATCTTTTTAGACGCTTTGATCATGACTTGCAATTCTTTGAGGATCGCTTCGTCTTTGGTTTCGCCTTTTTCAATGCGCTTGTCTACGGCTGCTTTGAAAATGCGCAATTGCTTGGCCATAATGGTGTTCAAGACAATCATGGCGGAGCCACAGTTGGCAGAAGATCCTACCGCGCGGAACTCGAATTTGTTGCCTGTGAAAGCAAATGGCGAGGTGCGGTTGCGGTCGGTGTTGTCTAGCAAGATTTGCGGAATTTTACCGATGTTGAGTTTGAGCTCTGTTTTGTCTTGCGGAGTCATTTTACCCGCCTTAATGTTTTTCTCTAAATCGTCGAGCAATTGTGACAACTGCGTACCGATGAATGCAGAGATGATCGCTGGCGGCGCTTCATTGGCACCCAAACGGTGGTCGTTACCTGCTGAGGCAATAGCCGCACGCAATAAGTCTGCGTTTTCATGGATCGCCATGATGGTATTGACAAAGAAAGTCAAGAACTGCAAATTCGATTTCGGGTTTTTACCTGGCGCCAAAAGGTTCACACCTGTATTGGTGCTCAAAGACCAGTTGTTGTGCTTGCCTGAACCGTTTACGCCGGCAAAAGGCTTCTCGTGTAAAAGGACACGGAAGTTGTGCTTGCGCGCAGTTTTCTCCATGATATCCATGAGCAAGAGGTTGTGGTCATTGGCCAAGTTACACTCTTCAAAGATTGGAGCACATTCAAACTGGTTTGGTGCTACTTCGTTATGACGCGTTGTAACCGGGATGCCTAATAACAAAGACTCCACTTCAAACTCGCGCATAAATGCGTTGACGCGCTCTGGAATAGAACCAAAGTAGTGGTCTTCTAATTGCTGACCTTTAGCAGGTGCGTGTCCGAAGAGTGCACGACCTGTAAGCATGAGGTCTGGGCGCGCATTGAACAACGCGGAGTCAATCAAGAAGTATTCTTGTTCCCAACCTAAAGTAGCATTTACTTTAGTGACGTTTTTATCGAAATACTGACAAACTTCTACAGCTGCTTGATCAATGGCATGCAGCGCTTTGAGCAAAGGCATTTTGTAGTCTAAAGACTCTCCTGTATAAGAAATAAAGATGGTAGGAATGCAAAGTGTTTTGCCGATGACAAAAGCGGGCGAAGATGGGTCCCAAGCGGTGTAGCCGCGCGCTTCAAAAGTATTGCGGATACCACCATTCGGAAAAGAAGAAGCGTCTGGTTCTTGCTGAATAAGCAAGTCGCCATCAAAACGCTCAATCGCTTTACCTGGACCAATTGGCTTAAGGAAAGCATCGTGCTTTTCAGCGGTTGTACCGGTAAGTGGCTGAAACCAGTGGGTATAGTGTGTGGCACCTTTAGAAATAGCCCAGTCCTTCATGGCGCTCGCCACTTGATCTGCAAATTTGCGATCCAAGCGCGTGCCATTCTGAATGGCTTCGGTCATGAATTTATAAGTTTCCGAAGGAAGGTATTCACGCATGATGTCTTGGTGAAATACGTTTTGACCGAAAAGATCCGAAAGTTTGCCATTGTAGTCAATGTGCTTAGGTTCGCGGTGCAAAACATCTTGATACGCTTTTAATCTTTTATTTGCCATTTTTATAAATTTTTGACAAAGGTATCTAATTTTTAGGGGGTCTAACAAAATTTTACCCTATTTTTTCAACAATACCCCCTCTTTTTTAACATTAAATTAAAAAATCATGAAATTTCACACAATTCTCAAAGATTCTGCAACTTTGTAATATGGAAAGAGATTGGATGCTCCGTTGTTTCGAAAAAGAACTGCCCGGCGAAGCAGCCCACGCCCCCTACAAGCGCTATCGCCAACAATTTGAAACCAGCAACGCAGAACAACCCAGGCGTCCAGCCGCAGTAGCCATCCATTTGTATCCACAAAACAGCGCTTGGCATTTCATTCTCATCGAACGCAGCACCTACAACGGTCAACACAGCGGTCAAATGGCTTTCCCGGGTGGCAAACCCGACCCCACCGACCCGCACCTCGAATACACCGCCCGCAGAGAATCCCTCGAAGAAATTGGCATTCCAATAAATCAAGGACAACATATTGGCACCCTTTCAAATGTTTGGATCCCGGTTTCAGGTTTTGAAGTCAGCCCTTATGTATTTCTGCACGATGAAGCCCCACTCCTCCAACCCGACCCGCGAGAAGTACAGCACATTGAAGAAGTCGCACTCAAAGATTTATTGAACGATTCAAGCCTTACCCTAAAAGACATTGAAATTCCAGGCGGGCAAGTACTGGAAGCTCACCCCTGCTTTTTGTTGAATCAAAAAATTGTGTGGGGCGCTACGGCGTTGATGTTGAATGAGGTGAGGATGCTGTTGGGTGAGTAGAAATTTAAAAGCAATTTGAAATCATGTTCAGAATTTACTTAGCAGTCCTTCTATCAACCATGTTTTTCGGCTGTGATCACAACAAGGATATTGCTGAGAAAACGATCGATGAGCAGCATACATCCAAATCTACAAAAGTCATATCAAATCATGATATTAAAGTAACTGCAATAATCTATGGAGATGCCATTTCATTTGAAATAAGGCGTGGTAAAGAGCGACAAAAAATAAAAGTGAACAATAAGTTTGGTAAATTATCTTTTACATCAACCTCATCCATTATAGCTTACAATGGGGATCGCATCAATTTAAAGCCATACCTATTTTGCAACAATAAATTTTTGATTTTTCCATTTGAAGATTGGAATAGCAATCACATTTTTTACAAGATACCGCTGAACAAAAAGTTAGTCAGCAAGCCTATTGAGCCTTTATTCATTCTAAAGGAACAATATTGTCTTTACAACCAGCGCACGCAGGTTTTACTCACCTATGAGCAGGATATGAAAGAATATATAATCTCAGACGAATCCTATTATTTGACCGCTCTACATTTTTTTGATTTGAGCAGTGAAGCTCAAGATGAAATTGAATTTCAAACCCAAAGAGACCTCAGTTTACCGGAAAATTCTTCTCCACAACATGTCAAAAAACAACTTCTCGAAGCCATAAGCACTTGTTATGAAAAGCCTATTTTTGATGCTTATTTTAGGTGAAACCAATGAAACAAATTGCATGAAATTTAAAGCAGCTATTATTACCCTCTTGACGTTATTGGCGGTGTATTTCCCGCTAACTTTTATGATTTCATTATTTGGACATGCGGCAGCATGGAATGGATCCAAGAATGTTTTTCTTTCTTTGCTTGGGAAGCTTTTCTATCCTACATCGCAGGGATTAATAGTGAATTGCATCCTATTTTCTGTTAGTGGTGCAATAATAGTTTTTGTGCTTATAAATAGAAAAATGCTGTTTTCTAATAAATGAATGGGCTAAACAGAAATCAAATTGAAAACCCCTAAAAAACAAAAAGAGGAACAAACGCTATTTGTTCCTCTTTCTGCTAAACCATGCTAAAACTATAAAACTAAAACTACAACTATGAACTGTAATTCTGGTACAAATTTACAACCACATTTTGAATCTGCAAGCTTTTGAATGTAAATTAATTGTTAAATTTTAACACCGCGTGTCATTTCGCGCTTTCCGGGAGGGCCAGGCAGGCCTTCTACCTTCATGCTAAGACTCTTAAGGTGTCTTTTGAATTGGCCTTGGGCGCAATACGTAACAAGTGTGCCGCCCGTTTTGAGCAATGCATAGAGTTTTTCGAAAATGGCAAGCTCCCACATCTCGGGCTGAGCTTTTGGGCCAAAGGCGTCGTAGTAAATGAGGTCGAATGTTTCGTTAGCAACCCAATCCTGAATGAGTTTTGCTTCTTTGGATAAAGAAAAATTGAGATCAATTGAAACCATTTCTCCAAACGGATGCGCCATTATTTTAGTATATAAAGATCTAGCTTCAGCATCCGTATGATAGTTGATATCCTTCCAAATGGCTTGCTCAACAGGATAAGCCTCCAAACCAACATAATTGACGTGAATGGCGTATTCTTTGGCGTAAAGAGCAGTGAGTAGCGCATTCAAGCCCGTTCCGAAACCCACTTCTAGAATGTTTACTTGCTTTGATTTGGAAGCGACAAAACGCAAACCATTTTCAATAAAGACGTGCCGTGCTTCTTGGACACTGCCGTGCATTGAATGATAAGTTTCATCTAGTTCTGGCACATACAAAGTGGGCGAGCCGTCGGCTGTGAGGCGCAATTCTCGTTTCATTTTTTGCGGATCAAATACAAACCATCGCGGATGGGCAATAATACTTTTTCTACACGTACATCCTGGCTAATTTTTAAGTTGAGCTCGCGCAGGAGCACGCTGTCTTTATCTTGGTGTTTGACGTCGAGCACCTTTCCGGACCACAACACATTGTCTATCAAAATGAAACCTCCCTGATTGAGTTTATCGAGAGCTTGCTCGTAATAGAGCGGATATTGTTGTTTGTCCGCATCAATAAAGATCAAATCGAAAGTATCTTTTAATGTCGGGATGATTTGAGCAGCATTCCCAATTCGATAATCAATTTGTGTGGCGTAGGCAGATGCATCAAAATAGCCGCGTACTCTTGCTTCGAGTTCTTCATTGACGTCAATGGTGATCAGCTTGCCTTCTGAAGACAAACCCTCTGCCAAACAGAGCGCTGAGTAGCCGGTGTAGGTGCCAATTTCGAGGATGCGCTTTGGCTTGAGTAATTGCGTGAGCATGCTGAGTACGCGCCCTTGAAAATGACCGCTAAGCATGCGGGGCTGCAAAACTTCTAAATGGGTTTCTCGGTCAATTTTACTGAGTAAGGGAGAAACAGCTGAGCTGTGATCGGTGACGTATTGTTGTAATTCGGGTGAAATGAAATCCATTTGGCTTGTATTTATACAAAGATACGCGAAGCTCGGCGCATTTTTCTAAATTTGTAAATTCAGTTAATTACACATGACCGTTTCAGCAATACGCCAACAATTTTTCGACTTTTTTGAAAGTAAAGGACACCAAATCGTTTCTTCTGCCCCTATGGTAGTCAAGAACGACCCTACCCTGATGTTCACCAACGCCGGCATGAACCAATTCAAGGATTTTTTCTTGGGTTATCAAGTACCTGCCAACCGCCGTGTGGCCAACTCCCAAAAGTGCTTGCGCGTTTCTGGTAAACACAACGACCTCGAAGAAGTGGGCGTAGATACCTACCACCACACCATGTTCGAAATGTTGGGCAATTGGTCTTTTGGCGATTACTTTAAAGAAGAAGCTATTGGTTGGGCTTGGGAATTGCTCACTACGGTTTACAAAATTCCTGTAGACCAACTTTACGTTACGGTTTTTGAAGGCGATGCCAAAGACGATGTAGCGCAAGATACCGAGAGCTTCAATATCTGGAAAAAATACATTGCCGAGGAGCGCATTATCCTCGCTTCTAAAAAAGACAACTTCTGGGAAATGGGCGACACCGGCCCTTGTGGCCCTTGCACCGAAATCCACGTCGACTTGCGCAGCCCCGAAGAGCGCGCACAAGGCGATGGCCGCAACTGGGTCAATGCAGATCACCCGCAGGTCATTGAAATCTGGAACAACGTTTTCATGGAGTTCAACCGCAAGGCAGATGGCAGCTTAGAGCCGCTCCCTTCCAAGCATGTCGATACCGGTATGGGCCTAGAGCGCTTGGCTATGGCCCTACAAGGCAAGCAGTCTAACTACGACACCGATTTATTTCAGACACTCATCCAGCACATGGTTCAGGTTTGCGGTGTGCCTTACAAACAAGCAGAAACTACCGATATTGCACTGCGCGTCATTGCCGACCACGTGCGCACCATTGCCTTCTCTATTGCCGACGGCCAATTACCAGCCAACAACGGCGCAGGTTATGTCATTCGCCGCATTTTGCGCCGAGCAGTTCGCTATGGTTACCAAACGCTGGGGCTCAAAGAACCTTTTCTCTGTGACCTCGCCATGGTACTCACAGACCTCATGGGCAACCCATACACCGAACTCATCAATCAAAAGGAGCTCATTTTTAAAGTGATCAAAGAAGAAGAACTCAGCTTTTTCAGAACCTTAGAACTGGGCATCAAACGCATAGACGACCTCATTGTGAGTGTCAAAGCACAAGGCGCCAAGCAACTCGATGGCAAAGCAGTTTTTGAACTCTACGACACCTACGGCTTTCCGCTAGACCTCACCTCGCTCATTGCCCGTGAAAACGAACTCGAGGTAGATGAAGCAGGTTTTCAGCAAGAACTCCAAATACAAAAAGACCGCTCGCGCGCAGCCACCAGCATTGAAACCGACGACTGGCAACAAGTCAATCCTGATGTCACCACCCAATTCATTGGTTACGATGACAAAACGGCAAGCGTCAAGCTCATCAAATACAGAAAGGTGAGTCAAAAAGGAAAAGCATTTTACCAACTAGTACTGGACCAAACACCTTTCTACGCAGAAGGCGGCGGCCAAATTGGCGACAGCGGCGTCTTGCAAAATGGCAGCGAAAACATCCACATTTTCGATACCAAAAAGGAGAACAACCTGATTGTGCACCTCAGCACCCAACTGCCTAGCCAACTCGACGCCACTTTTGAAGCCCGCATCGATCTAGCCAAGCAACAACAAACGGCCAAAAACCACAGCGCCACGCACCTACTCCATCACGCCTTGCGCAGCATTTTAGGTACGCATGTTGAGCAAAAGGGCTCTTTAGTTTCAGACAAAGGCCTGCGCTTTGACTTCTCGCATTTTTCAAAAGTGACCGACGAGCAGCTCCTTGCCATTGAAAACATGGTGAATAGCGCTATTCAAGACGCACAAGCACTTGTAGAAAACCGCGCCCTCGACATCGAAAGCGCGAAGCAAAAAGGCGCTATGGCCCTCTTCGGCGAAAAATACGGCGAGACCGTTCGCGTCATTGAATTTGGCCCTTCTATCGAACTTTGTGGAGGTATCCACGTGGCCAACACCAATCAAATTGGCGTATTCAAATTGGTCGCAGAAAGCGCTGTTGCAGCCGGTATTCGCCGCATTGAAGCCATTACTGGCGAGGGCGCGATGCAGTATTACAAAGACAAAGCCGCTCAACTCGAGCAAATTGAAGCCTTGCTCAAAAAGCCAGCCGATATCGTTAAGGCCATTGAAGAGCTGCAACAAAAAAATACCGCGCTGGGCAAGGAGATTGAAAAGTTTGCCAAACTGCAAGCGCAAGCCCTCAAGAACGAACTCAAAAATGACGTTCAAGCACAAGACGGCCTACACTTCTTGTTCAAAGAGATCCAAACCGACGCCGCAAGCGCCAAAGACATCCTCTTTCAATTGCGTCAAGAATTTGCACCATTTGTGGGTGTACTCGCACACAAAGACACTGACAAATGCGGGCTCACCGTCATTATCGACGAAGCACTTGCCGCACAAAACGACTGGAATGCCGCGCAATGGATCCGCGAAGTTTCGCCTCTCATTCAGGGTGGCGGCGGAGGGCAAGCTGCCTTTGCTACTG